>Ga0180437_10010769_pt1 | contig 11100 bp, 7 predicted proteins | sample SS_ome_4_FD_132410 | JGI IMG/M metagenome (GOLD analysis project Ga0180437, IMG submission 132410) | Hypersaline lake sediment archaeal communities from the Salton Sea, California, USA - SS_3_D_1 metaG | ecosystem: Environmental > Aquatic > Non-marine Saline and Alkaline > Hypersaline > Sediment... | reverse complement strand
GAACCTCGGCTTTCTCCGTGCCTCCGTGTGAAAACAAAATTTTTCTGCCCGTGGAAATAATGAAAAATCCTCATGTCTTGAATTACCAATTTTTGAGATATTAATTTTTGAAACACCGCACTAGCTTCAGCAAACCTATCTAGAGTTCACCTTCAACGCCAAGTCCAGCTTTATCATTTAAAATTATTTTTCCGTTCACAACCGGATGCCCTTGAAAAGGATCGTTCGCAATTAACAAATTGCCATCCAGATCCACCCAATCCACCAGCGGTGAAATATGAGCCGCTGCTGCAATACCCAAAGAACTTTCGATCATGCAGCCAAGCATAATTTTCATATTTAATGCCCGTGCCATCGCAATCATTCTTAAGGCTTCCTGGATGCCGCCACTCTTCATTAATTTAATATTAATCCCGTCGTAAGCTTCGGCCAGTTTGGGAATATCGGCGGCACTCTTTACGGCCTCATCGGCAATTATGGGTAGATTTACTTTTTCACGTAACCAGCGAATTTCTTCAAACATACTGACGGGCATCGGTTGCTCAATAAATTCCACTCCTTGCTTTTCCAACCAGTTTATTTTTTCCAGGGCTTCATTTTTGTCTTTCCAGCCTTCATTGGCATCGACTCGTAAAGGTTTTTGGGTGACACTGCGGACGGCTTCAATAATGGCTTCGTCATTTTCCTTACCGACTTTAATTTTCAAAATGGGGTAGGGTTCGGCTTCTTTAACCTTTTGCTTAATCATTTCAATAGTATCAATACCAATCGAAAAACTGGTAAGCGGTACTTTTGCCGGATCTAAACCCAGATATTGATAAAGCGGAACATCAAATTTTTTAGCGATCCAGTCCATTAAGGCAATATCAAGCGCCGCTTTGGCCGCTGTTTGTTGTTCGGTAATATTTTGAATCGCATTACCCAGTTCAACGAAATGCAATAAATTAATATCACTCTCAAAAAGAGATTCAGCCTTTTTAATCACTTCAATGGTACTTTCGGGGGTTTCATTATAACGGATGTTCGGTGCTGCTTCACCCATTCCGGAGACACCGTCGCAAGTAATTCTCACAAAAACATTGTTTTTAAAATTAGTGGAATTGCGCGCGATAGTCCAGGTGTGTTTTAGATTTAACTTTATTATTCGATAGTCTAACTTGATGTTTGCATTCATGTTCCTTCTTTCCTCCCTCGAATTCGTTTCACTATTGACGCTGCTGCTACCTAAAAAGCCACAAGCAGTCAAAATTTTGCCTGTCAATTTACAAAATTCTTTGCGTGTCATAAGCCCTCTTTTCATTACAAAAAGATTTCAGCAAACCCACTACAGGGCACAGCGAAAGCCAATCGATTCATCAATATCGATGCTTAACTCTCGATAGTTTAAACCATTTTTACTGAGGACCCCCGTAGCATCACTGAGAAAAGAACCGCCTTTGGCCACGTAACCCTTATCCTTCCGTTTTTCATCAACCCAACTGCCGGTCCATTCCCATACATTACCAGCCATATCAAAACAGCCACAAATACTAATGTTTTCTTCGCAGGCATTGATCGGAGTGGTATTGAAATTTCCGGATTCAATTGAATTGCAGACATCTTTTTTGAATTCATTTCCCCAGGGATATTTTCGACCATCTTCGAGGCCGGCCGCTTTTTCCCATTCTTTTTCGGTGGGCAGTCGCTTCCCAACCCATTTGGCATACAGAACTGCATCGTGCCAACTGATATTGGTTACCGGATGATTTTTTTTGCCAGCGGGAATGATTCCCTGACTCCAGTGTCTGGGGGGTTCAAATCCAGTACTTTTAATAAATTTTGCATAAGTGGCATTTGTTACCGGATATTTATCCAGCCAGAATGGCCGGGTTGATCGACCAGAAGGAATTTTTGACATATTGTTTAAAATGTCTTCTTCTTTTTTATACTTCTTCGGCATTAATTCAACGATGAAATTTTTGACTTCGAAAGGTAGAATCACATTATTGAAATCATGCATTTCCCCGGATTTGAGGCATTTAATATATTTTCGGGCCACGAAAAAATCAATAAAGGATTTGTGTTTAAATTTATAATTTCCGTGCAAGTCTTCAACAATGAAAGGACAGGTGCCCACATCATAAGCAAAAACTTCGGCTTCGCGGTATTCCAATAAAAAATCCTTAAATAACTCCCGGATGGAATCCGGGATCTCCGTGTTGTGTAAGAAAAGCTGCTCTCGACGCAACATTTCCAATGCCATTTCTTCGACAAAAAAGGCTTTATCCTCGGCAGGCATGATTGAATCTTCATCTTCTTTTTCAAACCAGGAACTGGTATAAACCTCATAAAAACTGCTCACGGTGAAAGGCTTCTTTTCACGGATCAGTTGAACCAGCGTCCGCCACATCATATCCAAAACAATCGGATTTTCTGCCAATTCCAATAATTCAGGAATGGATTTTATTTTGATATAAAACGCCTGCCAATTCTGGGTGCGCAATTTAAGAAAATCGGAAATCTGTTTCCCATTCAGTTCCTGTAAAAACAAAACCTCAAACTTTGGCAGATATTTACTGGGGGTTTTATTTTCAACTGGTGAAAATATCCGTTCGGCAAATCGCTGAGATAATAAAAAGTTTGTGTCACTAGTAAGGATTGCCTTGCCCCCGTTTACCATTAATTTATTTATTTCATTGAAATTTTCACTGGCCAGATAAACATTTTTATCTAACGAGATTTCATCAATACCATCCAATAAAAGAACCAGTTTTTGATTTTTTAATAACATTTCGAATGTGGCGTAATTACTAAAATTCAAATTATATCGATTTACCAATAAATCAGTAATGATCTGACGTCGATTAAAGGCTTTTCCACTATTTATTAATGGCAAAAGAATGGGGATTCGATTTTGTGCCGGATTCTTTTTATATTTTTTGGCGAGTTCATAAGTCAAATGTAGCAACAGACTGGTCTTCCCGTAGCCCGGCTCCGATAAAATGAGAAGCTCGTGTTCGGATTCATTCTGCAGCCAATTTTCTATATAAGCATCAAAAGAGTGATAAACGATCCCGTTTCGATCAGAAAATCTGGGATTAAGATAGCCTTGAAACAAATCACAATTTTCTAAAATATCCAAAAACGATTGTCGGGTTCCTTCTTTGAATTCATCGAAATGTTCATAATCACAAATAAATTGGTCGATGTACTTATCAAAGTTGATGAGCGTTTGAATACATTCATCATACGTTAATAGCAAAATATTATGTTGCCGGGCGAGTTGTTGTGCCTCGGGTGAAAAACCCAGGTCGGTTATGACTTCACCTGTGCTGGCAACGCCTTCCTGGCGTGCTTTTTCTAAGGCACTCACAAATCGGGCAATACTGGCTTCATTGATAATATCTTCCACACTCACAATCGTTTTAACCATACAATTGTAGGCTTTTCTCATCGGCATGGTATAGCGAATCACAAAATCAACCCGCATCTCATCATTAGAGGTATCCGGTATAATTTCAAAGCCAAGACTGCGATAAAGTTGAAATACCTTTTCTCGAAAATCCTGCCGGTAATCGTTGATATCTACCTCAGTTAAACCAGCAATTTTGTTAAAACTTCGACTTAACTTTTCATAAGCAATGCTGTTGAGTTTTTCCAGAATTGGTTTTCGACTCTGCTTCAGGCTGTCATTATCACCAAACGTTTCTGCGCTCTCAATATTTTCAATTAACTGTTGTTGTAGATTTTCAAATTTCTCAAAAACATCCTGGTGGTCCTTTAATAGCAGCAGTAGCTCTTTAAGCCCTTTTCGATATTTTTTAAAGACTTCTTCCACGTCCATGTTGCCTACTCCTATGCTGTGTTTTTCGTGGACATCAAATTCCTTTTGATCACTTAATAATTCTTCGCACCTTCAAGAGGGTCCTTCTTCGATATTCATAATAATTCGAATCGGCCGGATTAAAACTATCTTGCCGAACATATCCCTCAGAATGTATGAATTGATAATCCCCCAAATAGATCCCAACATGCGTTATTCGATTCGAATCCGGGCTAAAAAATAATAAATCGGCCGGTAACAATTTTTCAAGATTTTCAGTAATTTCCACTGAATCACCCAAAGTCACCTGCATATTCGCATCTCGTGGTAACCGGATCCCGTTTATCCTGAATACAGTATAAGTGAATCCGGAGCAATCCATGCCTTTCGTAGAGGTGCCACCCCAAACATAAGGAAATCCTTTTAGTTGCCCCGCCGTATTCAGAATGTTCTCTGCCGACGGCGCTTTACGATTTAACAGTTCTCTTTGATCGATTAAAAATTCGTTATTAACATAGCCGGTACGTCCATCTGGTAGTTTAACCCGGCTCCACTTTTCATCTTTTGAAAGGAATATTAATTCGTTACCTACAACCAGGTCCCCCACCGATGCCGATGATTCGCTCGGTTCACATTTAATCAATCCCCAAATGGCTTTTACAACGACTTTTCGCTGGTTCTGCCAATCACTTAGCATGGCTGAATCAACAACTGCTAATGCCGAGCCATCGATCCAGCCTAGATAACCATCCTCAAGTTGGCAATAGTAATTCGATCGTTTTCGTTTTAACAGGCGAATAGCAGCACCCAATAGTACTTGATTAACAACTTCCTGCCTGATGTCGGGCTCGCAATGCAGACTGGCCACGCTGATTGTTACCACGGCACAAGTGTCTTTTCCCAGAGATAAATCGGGAAGTTCATTAATGTTATTTTCAATTTCGAATTTATTTAATTCTGTTAAATGTAGAATTAATTCTTTAACGGCACTCTTGGAAAGCGTTTCACCGTTTAGAATAAGTTTATTATTATTAATTTCAGGCGTAATGTCAAAAATCGAAGTTCGAGGATCGGGTGCAAATTTTCTTTTAACAGAATCGATTATTTGATAAACAGGATCTAGATGTTGCTTCGTAGTAGGTTGAGGAGTGGTTTGTTTAATGCTCGTGCAAGCGTTAAAAAGTAAAAAACAAGTAAAAACAAATATTAAAAAACAATGAAAAGGGGATTGGAGTGATTTTCGAATGATAAAATCGACTCCCTGGCAAAATGATTTCTTCATGATCATATTTGTCGACAAGTTATAACGGATTCAATACATTTTAAATGGAATTGAGTCTATCAACCGATACAAATGCAACACAAGATTTATATCGACTAAGGTCAAGCAAAATTTATACCCAATAAATTTAATTGACGCATATATTTAGAAAATATTATTTTATCGGTGCAATCGATCACGTCTTAAATTCCATTTAATCCAATCGCTTTGTTCATCGACGTCATTTAAACTGAATTCGCCCTGATTAACGACTCTTCCCTGACGATTCACGGTAATCTGCTGCATACTCTTCACAATATACATCCATTGTTCAACACTAACCTCGCGTGGACCAGGAACTTCGTAAGGACCGGGAATTTGCTGGGGTTTGATTAATTTCGGTTGGAGCTGAAGATTTTGAGGAGCATTGGTGATGTTAACCTGACCACGATAGACTTTGAGTTGAGTGGTTGAGTCAGAATCAAAGCTTAATCTCAAAGTCGTTCCGGTAATAGCGGCGACGGTAAGCGGAGTGGCAATATCAAATTTTACCTGACCTTTCTCTTTACTCACGTTTGCCCACACATCCCCTTGTTCTAAATTAATTTTAACTTCTCGACGTTTTTCACGAGTCTCTTCGTATAGTTTAATAACGTCAAGGATTGTTTGTGGGGCCATCCGAATGATGTCGATTTCCATCAACTCCAGTTCAGCCAGCGACTCTCGGTAGGTCCTCACCTTATCACCAGAAATGACGGCTGAGTTTTTTTCGGCACGAATCCAATTTGGTGCGTCAGCCGTTCTTTTTTTAACATTTCCGGAAACGTAAGTGACCAATCCTTTTTGCTGAGATTGAGCCTGGATTTGTTGCAGCCAGAAAGTAAGAATGATAATTGCAATCATCCCCGCGGTAATAAAAATTATACTAAATAATCTTTTTCGATTGTTTTTCTGATTCATATTCTTATCCCTCCATTTCGATTACTGTTTTTTGGGAAAATATCTTCCAAACACCAGATCACCTAAACGAATTGCTTCTCGTGAAAATGGTTCAATTCCACGACTTCCCAATTCCTGATCAATTGCCGCTTTAGCTTCTTTCCAGGTCATTTTAGTTTGTAATTTGGCAATAAAACCTTGATAAGCCGCCTCATCTTTTCGATATATTTTTTTTATAAACATTTTTCGACTTCGGTCATCAATTAAACTTGCCAAATCAGGTATCGATCGAATCGGCTGAGTGGTAAATTTACTTCGTTTGGTCAATACATCTGCCTCTTCATCCGGAAGCCGACTAAGTGCCGTTTTTGATTTTCTAGTTGGTAATTGATCTTCCTTATAAATTATTTTGGGTTTTTTGAATGACGGTGGTTCAGGTGTTTTAATTTCGATTTCTTCAATTTCATTTCCCCCTATCACATTAGAATTATTGCTTCCAAACAGTACCCAATTTTTTTTCAGGTTCTCCTTTTTTCTTTCGTTCAGTTCAGGCTCCTCTTCAACAAGGTCGTTGGTGTCGGTCAAAAAATGATTAGCAGCCGGCTCTTCCTTTGATTGAGCCGCTCGTCTAATAATTTGTTCCAAAACCTGATCTTTTTGTCTTTTCAGATCTCTGGCCATTTTTTTTGGCGAAGCTGATTCTAATTCGATATGCGCCAAGTGACCTTCCAGAATTTTTTCAATTTCAGCAAGATCAATAAATTCATCGCCATGACTATTCCGATCACTAAACGCTTGAAATCGTTCAGCTAAATTGATCAGGTTTCTCTCGCGCAACATATTGGTAAGAAGGCTTCTTTTAATCCGATTACACGCTTCGCCTTTCACCTGGCTAAAAAATTCCAAGACAGCCGAAGTATCCTGAATGAAAGCAGAAATAGGTTTTTGTCGATAAACTTCCTCCTCAGCCTCTTGTAACAATCGAATAAAAAAATTTTTTGAAATGGTCTTTTCATGAATATTTTTTAAAATTTGAATTAGATGTCGCATATAAGGACGATTATCAGACAGAGCTATCACAGCCTGCAAAATATCAGCATAAGGCATTGATGCTTTCACTTTGAAAAAAATCTGCTGCAAGGTTTGACGCGGTTTTACCAGGAAATCAATTTGCAAACCGATTGTTTTCTCAATGGCTTCAGCAATCTCCTTACTTGAAAAAAGCGTGGCATTTTGAATGGCGTGCATTAGTTGAGATATTAATTTCGTTACTTCTTCAGAATCAAAATTGAAACGAGAACTTTTGTTTAAATTGATTGGCCTCTCGGCTTCGTAAAATCGCCTGACCTGGGTTTTTAGAAAGCTTTTAAAAAAAGCAGGTAAATCAAAATTTAAAAGGTCACCGAATTCAACTTGATCTTTATCATTAATTAATCTCTTCTTAAACGCGAAAAATAAATCCTGTTTTTCAGCTTCCCATTCATTACTTTGCATACGAAATCCTTTTCGTGTTTATATATCAAAAAAATCAAAATCATATCAACCGCATTAAATCAATATTTAATGACTATCATCTGTTTCTCTTTTTACTTTAGCCACGTCAGAGATATAGTCGTCAGTTTTCAATTTGATCAGGCGAATGCCCTGCGTATTTCTTCCCATCACATTGATTTGTGACATTTGCTGGCGGATGACAATTCCACGGGTGGAAATAATCATTAAATCCTCATCGTCCGTAACATCCATAATCGCAACCATATAACCCGTTTTAGGCGTTGCCTTCATGGTAATGACTCCTTTTCCGCCACGCCGTATTGTCGGATAATCTTTCTTTTCGGTTCGCTTGCCATAGCCCTTATTGGTGACAACCAGGATCGTCGTATCTCTTTTGGTAGTTACCATGCCGATAACTTCATCATCCTTTGCCAATCGAATTCCGTTAACACCGGTAGCCGTTCTACCCATATCACGGACTTCATTTTCAAGAAAACGGATCGCCTTGCCTTTTTGGGTTCCCAGGATAATTTCGTGAGTGCCGTCAGTAATGTGTGCCTGGATTAAATGATCATCTGACCGAATATTGATAGCATTAATGCCACCTTTTCGCGGATTACCATAAGAGGAAAGAACCGTCTTTTTCACCAGTCCTTTTCGAGTAGCCATAACCACATAGTGTTCATCATCAAAAGAACGCACCGGTACAAAAGCGGCAATGTGTTCGCCTTTTTGGATTTGAAGTAAATTAATAATTGCCCTGCCCTTAGAACCTTTACCAGCCTGGGGAATTTCATGAACTTTTAACCAGTAACATCGGCCAATATTTGTAAAGAATAAAATATAGTGATGAGTGGAAGCAATGAAAAGATGTTCGATAAAATCTTCTTCTTTTGTTTTCGCACCCATAAATCCTTTACCGCCGCGCAGTTGCCGTTTATATTGAGAAACCGGAAATCGTTTTATAAAACCGCTGTGGGAAATGGTAATAACCATATCTTCTTCAGCGATCATGTCTTCGATTTTAAAATCCTCAGTTTTACCGATAATTTCGGTTCGTCGTTCATCACCAAACTTTTCAGCAATTTCACGGAGTTCATCTTTGATAATCTGCATCCGTTTTGGTCGACTTTCCAGGATGCCTTTTAATTTATCAATAAGTTTTAAAATTTCTTTATATTCTTCGATGAGTTTTCGTTGTTCGAGATTGGTTAATTGCTGTAAACGCATGTCTAAAATCGCCTGGGCCTGGATTTCGGTGAGCTTGAATCGATTCATTAATGAATTCCGTGCGGTTTCCGGATTCCGAGATTTTTTAATAATCGCAATCACTTCGTCAATATTTTCAATAGCGATTTTTAAGCCTTCTAAGATGTGCGCTCTTTTTTCTGCATTACGTAAATCAAATTGGGTCCGACGAACAACAATTTCATGCCGAAAATCAATAAAGTATTGTAACAGTTCCTTTAAATTGAGTACCCTGGGCCGGCCGTCAACCAACGCCAGCATAATAATCCCAAATGTCACCTGCATTTGAGTTAAACGATAGAGCTGATTAAGAATTACGCTGGTATTGACATCGCGTTTTAATTCAATAACAATTCTTGTGCCATCACGGTCTGATTCATCTCGAATGTCAGTAATTCCCTCGATCTTTCTCGCATTTACCAATTCAGCAATCTTTTCTAACAAGTTGGCTTTATTCACCTGATAGGGAATTTTAGACACGATGATACTTTCTTTTCCGCCTGTCGAAACCTCAATATTCGCACGCCCCCGAATTAAAATCTTTCCACGACCGGATAAATAAGCCTCATTTATTCCATCGACGCCATAAATAATCGCTCCGGTGGGAAAATCAGGACCGTGTACATATCGCATTAAACTGGTAATTGGTAACTCTGGTTTATTGATTAACGCAATCAGTGCCTCTGTCACTTCATTTAAATTGTGTGGCGGAATATTTGTCGCCATACCAACAGCAATACCGGATGACCCATTAACCAGCAGATTTGGTACACGCGTCGGTAAAATGATGGGTTCTTTTAGCGACTCATCAAAATTGGGTACAAATTCAACGGTATCTTTTTCAATGTCTCTCAATACTTCTTCACTAATTTGCCCTAACCGCGCTTCGGTGTAACGCATTGCCGCCGGAGAGTCACCGTCAACTGAGCCAAAATTACCCTGACCATCTACCAAGGGATAACGCAAGGAAAAGTATTGAACCATCCTGACCATTGCGTCATAAACCGCCATATCGCCATGAGGATGATATTTACCTAAAACCTCACCTACAATACGCGCACTTTTTTTGTAAGGTGAATTAGCCCGTAGGCCCAATTCTCGCATCCCATAAAGAATACGGCGGTGAACCGGTTTTAAACCATCTCGAACGTCAGGCAGGGCTCTTCCTACAATGACCGACATGGAATAATCGATATATGAATCCTTCATTTCCTCTTCAATAAAAATCGGTATTACCCGTTCCTTTGATGTATACATAATTACCTTTCGTTATTGATTATATTTTACCTAAATTCCCAAACTTATCCATTTACACCAAGAATTACACATCTAAATTACGAACGTAATGCGCATGATTTTCAATAAACTCTCTTCTTGGCTCAACACGATCACCCATGAGCACCGAAAATATTCGATCCGCTTCAAATGCTTCCTCAACGGTAACCTGAAGTACGGTCCGATTTTCTGGATCCATTGTTGTATTCCATAACTGTTCAGGATTCATCTCACCGAGTCCCTAATAACGCTGCAATGAGATGCCATTTTTTCCCAGTCGATCAAAAATCAGATCGCGTTCCTCGTCATCGTAGGCATATTCAATATGCTTGCCCTTTTTTATTCGGTATAAGGGTGGTTGAGCAATATAAACATGACCTTTTTCAATTAATTCACGCATATAGCGAAAGAAGAATGTTAAAATAAGGGTTCGAATGTGTGATCCATCCACATCAGCATCAGTCATAATAATGATTTTGCCGTAGCGTACCTTTGCCGCATCAAATTCGTCGGCGCCAATTCCGGTCCCGAGCGCCGTAATAATCGTTCGTATTTCCTCATTTGATAATATCTTTTCCAAGCGCGCTTTCTCGACATTTAAAATTTTTCCCTTAAGCGGTAAAATCGCTTGAAAGCGTCGATCACGACCCTGTTTCGCGGAACCACCTGCAGAATCACCCTCAACCAGGTAAATCTCGCACAATTCCGGATCTCTTTCTGAGCAATCGGCTAATTTTCCGGGTAAGCCGCTTCCATTTAAGGCACTTTTTCGGCGGGTTAATTCGCGCGCTTTACGGGCGGCTTCTCGGGAACGAGCGCTAACAAGACATCTCTCAATAATCTTTTTGGCAACAGCAGGATTTTCTTCAAGATATAGTGACAGTTTTTCACCCACCAGTGATTCAACAATCCCCTTAACCTCACTATTTCCCAATTTGGTTTTGGTTTGCCCTTCAAATTGTGGATCGTGGTGTTTAATACTGACGATGGCCGTTAATCCTTCTCGAACGTCTTCACCTTGAAAACCTTGATCATCTTTTTTTAATAAATTATTTTTAGTCGCGTAATTGTTTAAAGTTCG
>Ga0180437_10010766_pt1 | contig 11100 bp, 6 predicted proteins | sample SS_ome_4_FD_132410 | JGI IMG/M metagenome (GOLD analysis project Ga0180437, IMG submission 132410) | Hypersaline lake sediment archaeal communities from the Salton Sea, California, USA - SS_3_D_1 metaG | ecosystem: Environmental > Aquatic > Non-marine Saline and Alkaline > Hypersaline > Sediment... | reverse complement strand
GGAAAGTCCCTGCCCTTGGGACAGGCGATCCTCGTGGGCTCATCCGGGCTTGAGGACCGGGAACTCGCATCGATCCAGAGGGCTGCAGACCTCGCCCATTGCCTGGAAGGGTACATGACTCGCCAGGTGCCTCGTAAGCTCTGGAGCCGGGTGAGTCGTGAGGCGGCAGCCAAAGGCTTCTGTTTCGAAACGCTCGGGCGGGCAATCATGGCACAATACAGGCAGTTGTTCGACGCGCTGGAGGCGATCGAGATCCTTTTCGCCACCTCTTCCAAGGCCGACGTACAGGATCTGGAGAAGATCTCCCTCGTAGCCGCTGGAAAGAGTCTCTCGATCCGTAAACTGGTTCGCACACAGGATGGTGAATACGAGTGCGAAGGGCTCGACTGTGACACCTGCTCAGAGAAGGAGATCTGCGATTCGATTCGGGAGGTCGTGGTGATTCGAAAGAAAGGAAAGGTAACCGGGATCCAAGTGGTTCGATAGGGCTCATACCAAACAAGGGGAGGAGAGTAGATGTCCAAGCCAGTGCAAATCATGCATACAGATGTGGTGATCGTAGGGTCAGGGCCCGGCGGGGCGACCATGGCCCGGGAACTCAGCCGTAGGGGTCGGAAGGTGGTCATTTGCGAGGCCGGAAGGAAGCAGAAGCGGCTCGGCAATACCTTGCTTCTGCTCGGCATGATGGACCGGATGGGATTGACCTTCTCAAAGGAAGGGACCTGGGTGATCAGGCCCAAGACCGTTGGTGGGGCCTCCGTAGTCTTTTGCGGATCGGCCTTCAAGCCTCCTGCCTGGCTGAAGGAGAAATACGGCATCGACGTCTCGGAAGAAGTGGATGAAACGTACAAGGAGATCCCGATTCAACCGCTTCCCGACTCCCTGATCGGCCCGGCGGCCCGTACAATCATGGAGTCCGCTCAAGATGTGGGGCTGGACTGGAAGCCCATGGACAAGTGGATCCGACCGGACAGGTGCAAGCCGAACTGCGGCCAATGCGAACTCGGGTGTCAAGAAGGGGCGAAGTGGACGGCCCGGGAATACGTCGAAGACGCAGTGCAGCATGGGGCGGAGCTGCTCGTACAGACAAAGGTGGACCGCGTGTTGACAGAGGGGGGTAAGGCGGTGGGTGTCCGGGCCAAGGGTCCCGTCGGTTGGGTGGATATCCTCGCGGATACGGTGATTCTCTCAGCCGGAGGTCAGGGAACACCACCCATCTTGCAGCGCTCTGGAGTCTACGATGCAGGGCAGGGATTCTTCGGCGATCCCCTGTGTCTGGTCGTGGGTCCGGGCCCGACCCAGGGTTCCAAATATGACGTTCCGATGACAGCGGGCGTGAACATGGACGAGGACGGCATCGTCATCAGCGATATAAACGGCCCTCCGACGTTCATCTCCGGGCTGCTTGCTTATTCCGGTCCGAAGGGCATTGCGGCCGTGCCCAAAGCGCTCTATCACTACGGAAAGACGTATACGATCATGGTCAAGGTGAGGGACGGCCTGGACGGGAGGGTCAACATGGATGACTCCTTTTCCAAGCCGATCGACTATGACACCTGGTGGAAGCTGAACAAGGGCGCCGTCCTCGCAGAGGAGATCCTTCAGAAAGCAGGGGTGAAGCGGGATGACATCCTGAAGACCGGTGTGATTGCTGCCCATCCGGGGGGCACGGTACGCATCGGTGAGCTTCTCGACAAGGATTGCCAGACGCCGATTCAGAACTGCTATTGTATGGACACCTCGATCATTCCGGAGCCTTGGGGCCTGCCCCCAACGGTAACGCTTGTGGCCATGGGAAAACGCCTGGCCAAGCACCTAACGGCAAAGGCGGAGGCTAAGGTCGGCGTGCAGACAACCGCACAATAGAGATTGAGCGATCCGGGGAGCCGACGGATTTCTCGATAGGGGCGTTTCTATGGCGAGAGCGATTTCCACCAAGAACAAGATGCGCATGAAGCAGTTGATGGCTGAGACTGGTGTAACCAAGGCCACGGTCCAGTTCTACGTGAGCGAGGGGCTGATCCCAAAGCCCATCAAAACGCATGCAAATATGGCTTACTATGACGAGTCACACGTGAACGCTATTCGTCTGGTAAAGGAGCTTCAGTCCAAGCGGTTCCTCCCACTGTCCGTGATTAAGCGGGTGATGCATGGGGAAAAAGCCGGGCTCAGCGTGGATGAAATACGGACCCTGGTGGAAATGGATGGGAAGCTGTTCACCAACATTCAGGAGAGCCCGGCGCTGAAGCCGCTGAATGTGAAGGAACTGTCCAAAAGGACTGGAGTCAGTCTGGAAGACATTCGCATCATGGAACGGCTTGAGATCCTCACCCCCATCAAGAAAGGCAACCAGAAAGTTTTTGCCGAAGTGGATATTCGGATCGTGGAATGCTTCGGAAAAGTGCGCAAAGCAGGGTTCACGTCTGATCTCGGGTTCGATGCCACCCAGATGAAGCTCTACTGGGATTTCATGAAGATGCTCGTGGAGGAGGAGTTGAACATCTTTGCCAGCCTGACAGCAGGAAAGGTTTCGGCCCAGAAGCTTCCGGCCATGGTCGAGGACGCCGCCACGATTGCGAGCAACCTTATGGGACTGTTCCACAAGAAGATCATCATAGAAACCACAAAGAGGTACACCGTCGAATTTCGAAAAAAGGATACGGACTAGGATTCAGGCGAGGGACAACCAAAAAAAGGACGCAAGAAGTCGAGCAATTCCCGCCTCCGATGACTACAGGGCATTCCTCGTTATGTGATGAACGTGTAGGTCTTCAAGATAACACTCATTTCCCTTACATACATGATAATCTTAATGCTTTTCCCGTTCTTCTATAGCCGGGCACCTTATGTCAAGATTTCTCTTGCGTCGTATCTCTACCGAAATCGGCCTGAAGCTCTTTACCTCCTCCCCATCCTGCGGATCGCGGCCGGGGTGAACATGTCGAGGGGGTACTTCTCCTTGAAGCTCCAGGGCGTGCCCTCGTTCGTCATCCCCAGGGCAAGGTAGCGGCCGTTCTGGAGGTCGAGATGCACCTCCATGATCGGGCCGACCATGGGAAGGTCGTACAAGTTGATCGTGTGGTCCTCGGAAACACGCCAGATCTCCCCCCGCTTATCGTAGAGATCCGCCACAAGGATCGTCCAGGTGTCTTCATCCATGTAGAACGTTCTCCTCGCGTAGATGTGGCTCGTTCCCTTCTTCAGCTTGGCTTCCACCATCCACACACGGTGCAGCTCATAGCGGAGTAGGTCCGGGTTAGGGTGTCCCGGCCGGATGATGTCCTTGTATTTGTTGCGCCGGCCGGCGACCTCGTAACAATTGTACGGGACATACATTTCCTTCTTTCCGATTAGCGTCCACTCGTAACGGTCCGGGGCGCCGTTGAACATGTCCAACTGGTCAGCCGTCCGCTGGCCGTCCGACGGCCCGTCGGGCTGGTCATAGGCCACGTTCGGCGCCCTGCGCACCCGCCGCTGCCCCGGGTTGTACTTCCATGCCTTCCGAGGCTCCTTGACCTGGTCCAACGTATCGTGGACGAGGAGAATTTCGCCGGCCATGCGCGGTGGCTCGAGAATGGTCGACAGGAAGTAGACCAGCCGGTTGTTGACAGTCTCCGCGGTCGCGCCCTCCACCGAATAGGGGAAAAAGATCTTCTCTTCCGTCGTCACTGTTGTGTACGCTCCGCCCGGCGACGGGGCGATGACGGCGTAAACTCGATAGACCGTGTCGTTCCGGTACCTCGTCAGGTGGTTCCAGACCGTCTCTACCCCTTCCGTCGGAATCGGGAAGGGGATCGACTCCCTTGCGTTCCGGAATCCATTGCCTCCTTCGACCAGCTCGGCCGTGGTGGCGTTTCTCACAGCCCAGTCATAGATACGCTGCGGGTACGAGGCACTGCGTCGGGTCGGGTACACATTCATCGTGTATGTGTTCGGATATCGCTTGAAGGTCGCGATCTGGCCGGGCGACACCTTGTCCCCGTACTCTGCCACGTTCGCTGCCGTGATCGTGAACAGGATCTTGTCATCGGCGAATGGGTCCACGTGAGGTTCGTCCTCCTTGTACCCCTCGGGCCACTCCGTGATGCCCCCCTCCCAGGGTGGGATGGTTCCGGCCTCGTTTCCCTTTCGCTCCGCCCCCAGGGGCGTAAGGGTTCCATCCTTGAGCTTCTCCGCCTCCTCGGCCGAGACCTTGGCCTCGGCCTGCGCAACGGCCACCAGGAAGAACAGCGTGCAGGTGCCTGCAGCCATCCAGTTGAAGATCCTGTTCATTCTTCTATCTCCTCTTTGAAGATGTTCCGTTCGCTGGACTCGCTAGAATGAGTAGTTGGCACTGAGGGAGAGAAAATCCCGGTCGTGTAGGAGGTTCGAATGTCCTCCACCGAAATACATCGTGTACGACAGGGTCCCCGTGATCTTCTTCAGATAAACGCCCGTCAAGGCCAGGGTCATCACCTTGCGCCCGGCCACGAAATTGCTGATGGGAGATGGCGTTATGCCCTCCACGTCGTGGAACCAGGCAAAGACGGGCTGCAACGTGATCACGCCGATGGCGTTGTTGAAGGTCAGGATCGTGGCCAGGCGGTATCCCCAGGAGAAGGGGTCGGCAAAACCGCCCCAGTCTGTCGTGGCGGGTTGGAGCCCTGCCTCTGTGAACCATGGCTCCCCACTCGTGTCGGTTCCGGGGCCATCGTACCGGAGCACGTCCTTGCCTTCCATGCCGAAGAACCAGGTGGCACCCGCCTCGCAGAGAAAGGCGATTCCGTCTGCGCCAAGGGTTGGCCCGAACAGCTTGGTGAAGGTCGCCTGAGCCTGGAGCATGTCCTTGCGTTCCCACCCTCGCATATACTCATTGAACCCGATCGGACCGCGCAGCGTGTAAAGCTGGCTGTTTCCGAAGATCGGCGGGGTCACCAGAGCCTCGTCGGGCGGGATGCCTTCGAGGATGTTCTGCAGGGTTAACAATGGGGCAAGGGTGGGGTCGAGGGGCGAAGCCGAATAGGTAACCTGTTCAACATCATCTATCTGGATCGGCTGATCCAGCCGGCCGCTTACCTCTCCCTGAAAGGCGACCCCGAAGGGAATCTCCGTATTCCAGCTCATCCCCAGGATATCAATGTCCTCGGGGAATTCGCGGAAATAGAGCCCCGTGCTTCCGTAGTCGCCGTTCACGAGACCCCATATCACCTGGTCGATCAGGCCCTCCGGGGGAGGATCGCCTGTCATTCCACTGAGGACAGGTCTTCGGCTGTGGATATGTTCCCAGTAAAGCCCGAACTCGGTGTCATTCAGCCACGTCGCAAAGTACCGGAGAGCGATGCCGAACTGCCCCATGTCGCGCGCATCGACGTCATCGCCTCTCGGGATCCAGCTGCCACCGGGGGGTAAGGTCCCCACTGGCTGGACAGGATTGTCCGACGGCCCTTCAGGCGGTGCCAGACCGTAACCCAGCATGGCCCGGCTCGCCCCCGGGCTCCCCACGTCGGTGGTCGAGAAATAGGTGCCAAAGGGTTCGATCTCTGTGTTCTCCCAGTAGAACTGGTAGAAGGCCTCGATGGAGAAGCTGTCTGTGATTCCGGCATTTATGCTGATCATGGGGATCGGGATCAGCGCCTCCTTCAGCTCAGCCCCAGCCACCCGGAGGAGGGTCACGTCCACCGGGTTGATGCTGTTGATCCCGCTCTGAATGAACGTACTCTCACCCCAGTTGAGCACCTGGTTCCCCACGCGGACACTGAAGGGCCTGCCAAAGACCTCGTAGTCTGCCGTCACGTAAAGGTCGAGTAGGATGATGTTCATGCCCGCCCGCCGTCGTGCCTGATCCGTAAAGGCCCTGAAATTCGGGTCAAGCTTCATGATGGCCCAATCGTAAAAGTAGTAGAAACGTCCGAAGAACCCGTAGTTCTTCCAACCCAGATCCGCCTCGTGCAGGACCTTGAAGTTGAGTGACGTTACATTCCACTGGCTGAAGTTCAGGTTCCCGTCATCGTATCCGGCCGAAAAGGCTTCGCCCCCGTTTGTCTGCGCTACGAGTGTGGGGTCCCTTTGCTCGACACGGATCGAGACCCCTGTCGAGACCGTGGTGTCGATCCTGCCCTTGATCGGGCCGGTGCTGACGTCCAGAGCGCGGACAGGGGGGGGGGCCACCCATTCGACCCCGACGGCCAGGCCGGTGACCACTGCCAAAGAAATCACCAGCATCGGCTTACGTGTTAACACCCCCCTTTTCCCCCGTTCGGCAATTTTTCGGATCTCCATGTTCCCCCCCCCAAGGAGATTTCGACACGACAGGTCCCTGTGCCATGCCCTCTACAGTAACCTTTCGCTCATCTCTTATTCCTCGGAAACGCCGATCTCTTTGCAAAAGCTCTTCACGATCAGGTCAGCTCGGATTCTCCTTCTGTCCACACTCCTTAACGCCATTACCTTATCTTGTCAATCAAAATAACCCTTGACACTCTAAGCAGAAATTGTAAGAAAGCCTGAGAGGACGTTTACGCCAAGATCTTCTCCGAGGGAGACTACCGGTAAGGTAAGCCCAGCCCCAAAAAGGGAGTGCGTGTTCCTTGAGCGAAGGAGATACCATGGTCATCGAGAGGCCCTTGAAGAGCGAGGCGCCCCGACCGGCGGGATTGTCATCGGGTCCGGTAACTCGGTCACCAACTACTGCAAGATCGAGAACTACGGCGCCATGATCGATGAAACCAGGGAATGGAACGAAGCGTATGGCTGATGTGCAAACCGAACGAGCGATCCGGGCTCGACTCGGAATCCCGGAGGGTGCGGAACGGATCCTCATCCTGGCAGAGTCCAGCCACTGGGACCCCAACTGGCTCCTGACCTCTGAAGAATATTACCGTCTTCGAATCCGGCGGGTCCTCGACCGGGCTGTTCGGGAACTGGAGGCAGATCCCAGGAGGATCTTCAGCGTGGAGTGCGTGTTCTTCCTGAAGATGTACTGGGAACGAAGGATTGAAAAGCGTGAGGCAGTCCGACGGCTTGTCAACAAAGGGCGCCTAAGGCTCACAGGAAGCGGCATGACCACGCCCGACACCCTTCTCCCCGAGACCGAGGCCATCCTGCGCGACTACGTCATGGGTCAGGAGTGGCTGAGAGAAAACGGCATGGTTCAGGAGCCCCGCCTGGCCTATCTCCCGGACGACTTCGGGCACTCACCCACCGTACCCACCCTGTTGAACGCCCTCGGCTACACGATGGCCTCGGTTTGCCGAATCGACGGCTCCTTCTTCCCGGGATCGGACTACGTGCAGCCCTCGTGGTTCCCCAGGCCAGGTTCCTCTGCCGAGCTACTGTCGCGTGAACTCAAGACCGCGGACTTCGTCTGGGTAGGCCCGGATGGGTCGAGCGTGCTCTGCCACTGGAATCCTTTTACGTACGGTCAGGGAGACATGATCGCGGCCAGGGGAGTGATCAGGTGGATGGGCCTCACCTTCGGCTTACCGAATAGGTCGATCAAACAAGTGTCGAAGAAGATCGACTCGTATGTAAGACAGCTGGCCCCGCTGGCCAGAACGCCCTATTTCTTTTGCCCCATCGGATTCGACTTCAACAGCCCCATCCACGATCTTCCCGGGCTGCTGGACACATACAACCGAGCGGTGTACCCCGAGTCCGGCGTCTTTGCAGTGAACGCCGGCCTGGACGACTACCTCGACCTGGTTTTCTGTCACCGGGAATTGCTCCCGGAACTCTCCCTTGATATGACCCCTTACTGGATGGGATTCTACTCGGCCCGTCCGGAGATGAAGCAGAGGTGCAAGAAGATCGTCAACGACCTCGTGACGGCAGAAAAGCTGCTGGCCTCGTCCGAGGATCCTCAGGTCCTTCAAGAACACGCCGACACACTCGAGAGCGCTTGGGAAACGGCGGTCCTGACAAACCATCACGACTTCATTCCGGGCACGTCCCCAGACCGAGTCTGGAGAAAGGAACAGAGACCGTGGCTGATCGATGCACAGAAAAGGGTCGATCGGGTCATGGAGAAAGCCGTTCGTGTCTCTCCAGTCACCCCGCCACCGACCCCCGAGCCTCGAACCCCTGAATGGACCTTGAGGAAGGGCCGGCTACGGGTGCAATCAGACCACTATGTCATCGAGATTGCCGAATCCTCAGGAGGGTGCATACGCCGGTGGCTCGACCCGGCCACCGGAGAAGAACTCCTGGCCGGCCCGGGAAATGATGCCGTTACCTACTTCGATTCGGGAGGACTATGGCGAATAGGCCACGAGTACGTGGGCGGGGTTTTCTCGGTGAGGGAGAGGTTGTCGAAAAAGGACGCGAGAATGCAGGCGACCGAAAAGGACGGAGTGCTTCACGTTGAGATCACCTCGGCACTCGACGGGCGGAGGCTCACGAGGGAAATGTGGTTCAGGGACGATTCCCCCATGGTGCGGATGAGGCTTCTCGGATCAGCAAACAAGAGGAAGACGGTGACATGCCGGTTCTCGACCCCCTTTCGGCCCGAGAGGATCGACATGGATGTCCCCGGTGGCGTTGTCAGCAGGCCGCCTGTAAAGATATACGACCCGACTTTCTGGCCGGCAGCGAGTTTCGCACACCTTCGGGACCCCAGGACCGGCCGCGGTCTGGCCGTGTTCCTCGGAGGTCCTGCCTGTTTGAGTGCCAACGGAAACGGAGTCGTGGAGTGGATCGTCCTCCGGAACGCGCCCAAGGAAAGGGCCTTCGGTTGCCTGCCCCTTCTCGCCCACCCTGCCTACGGAGAGGACAATGACGAGCACCCGTTCGACTACGCGGTGGGCTACACCCGGGAAGGGGACTGGCGAACAAACAGGCTCCACGTCTTCGCTCCCCAGGTTTTGGGGAAAGCCTGGACCGACCCGGACATCAAAGACCCGGCTGCCATGGCGGATGGATGGATCTCCACGAGTAGCGAAGATGTGCGCGTGATAGCCGTCAAGCGGGCCCATCGTGGCGAAGGGTTGGTTGTGAGGCTCTTGTCGTTCGGGGCGGACAGGGCGACTTTACAATTCCGGGACAGACCGATCAAGAAGGCTGTCCTTTGTGACGCAAGAGAGAGGGATATCGAGGAGATAAGGTGCGTTGAAGGCAGGGTGGAGGTTCCGCTTGCCGGCGCCATCGTTTCCGTGCGCACGCTGTTATCCTAGAAAGAGAATGGCCGGCACACGCGCAGGGAGGGCTTACATGGACGAACTGAGGGAGTTGATTGCCAGGGGGAAATACAGAGAAGCGGGGGGGAGAGTTGAAGGACTTCTCAACGAAGGGATCGATCCAGACGTGATGATGAAAAAGGCCATGATCCCCGCCATGGACGAAGTCGGGGATCTCTTCCAAAAGGGCGAGATCTATCTCCCCGAGATGTTGATGGCGGCAAAGGCGATGAAGGCGGGCATGGATGTGTTGAAGCCCCGGATCGTACGAAGCGGAATCGCGTCCTTCGGGAACGCCGTCGTGGGAACGGTGCGGGGGGACATGCACGACATCGGAAAGAACCTCGTCACCATGAGTCTCGAGGGTGCCGGGTTCGAGGTCATGGACCTGGGTGTCGACGTACCCCCTGAGAGATTTGTAGGGGCAATACGAGAACACCAACCCTGTGTCGTTGGACTGTCAGCCCTCCTGACAACCACGATGATTGGGATGCAAGACACGATTGACGCCATCGAGGAGGCAGGTCTCCGCGACGACGTGAAGGTCATGATCGGTGGCGCGCCCGTAACCAAGGAGTTTGCACAAGAAATCGGGGCCGACTTCTTTGGTGCGGACTGCACCGCAGGTAAGGATTATGCAAAAGAGGTGGCCAACAGAAAGGCTTGAAGTTATTTGTTCACCTGCGAAAGAGTCTCTTCTGGAGGGTGCGTCATGACTTCCGCTGCCAACCAGAGTCCCCAAGCCGACTTGTTCCTCGGTATCGACAGCGGCACACAGGGCACGAAGGCCGTCGTCGTCGATCGTGCGGGGGGAAAGATCATCGCTGAGGGCCATTCGCCCCATGCTTTGATCGAGGATGACACCGGAAGGCGGGAGCAGGATCCGGCTGGGTGGATAGAGGCAACCTCAACAGCGATCGAGGCCGTACTCAACCATCAGAGTGTCAACCCGCAAAACATCAGGGCCATCGGGGTCTCCGGCCAGCAACACGGCATGGTGCCCCTGGACGAGGACGGGAAGGTCATACGGCCGGCGAAACTCTGGTGTGACACAGCGACCGCATGGGAAGCAGAATGGATGACCGAACAGTTGGGCGGACCGGACAGCGTCATCCAACGGATCGGCAATTCGATTGCCGTCGGGTTCACCGCTTCCAAGCTGCTCTGGCTGAAGAGTCATGAGCCGGAGCACTACGAACGGCTGGCCCTCGTTCTCCTTCCCCATGACTACATCAACTACTGGCTCACCGGTGAGAAGAAGTGCGAATACGGAGACGCCTCAGGGACCGCGTACTTCGACGTTCGGAGCCGGCGCTGGTCCGAAGAGGTATTGAACGTGATCGATCAGAGCGGAAAGCTGCTCGATTGCCTGCCCGAGATCGTTCAGGCCCAGGAACCCGTGGGAACCATACGGTCGGAAGTGGCCGACCGGTTCGGCCTTCGTGAGGACGTCATCGTTTCCTCGGGCGGGGGTGACAACATGATGGCTGCCATAGGAACGGGAAACGTGGTCTCCGGCGTCGTCACCGCGTCCCTGGGCACCTCCGGTACGATCTACTCCTTCTCAGAGCAGCCCGTGGTCGATTCCCGAGGGGAACTGGCCGCCTTCTGCTCCAGCGACGGGAACTGGCTGCCTCTGGTCTGCACGATGAATGTGACCGTCTCTACGGAACTCACGCGATCTCTGCTGGCCCTCGATATTCAAACCCTCAACGAATTGGCGAATACTGCCCCCGTCGGAGCGGGAGGCATGATCCTGTTGCCCTATTTCCACGGAGAACGTACCCCTGCCCTGCCGAATGCGAAGGCCAGCCTTCATGGTCTGACGAGCACCAACTTCCTTCCTGAACATCTTTGCCGAGCAGCCATGGAAGGCGCGACCTTCGGTCTCCGCTATGGGCTGGATGTGATGAAGCGAAACGGGATCGACCCGAGGGAGATCCGTTTGGTG
>Ga0180437_10010765_pt1 | contig 11101 bp, 17 predicted proteins | sample SS_ome_4_FD_132410 | JGI IMG/M metagenome (GOLD analysis project Ga0180437, IMG submission 132410) | Hypersaline lake sediment archaeal communities from the Salton Sea, California, USA - SS_3_D_1 metaG | ecosystem: Environmental > Aquatic > Non-marine Saline and Alkaline > Hypersaline >... | reverse complement strand
TACGAATCTCCTGCTCAATGTGAGAGATTGTCACATTAGGAAGCCAACCCATAGCCAGCCGCACCATATTCTCTCGGTGCTGAAAAGGTGCCAACTCTTTTCGGAAAACATGCTTGTAAGTCGGAACTACTATAACACTATCCACATATTGGCTTAGCACATATGTTAGAGCCAAAGTGTGGCCAATGTGCGGAGGATTAAAACTTCCTCCCAAAATTGCGACGTTAAGCATGATAGATCTCAATTCTGAGTGATTTCGATTACCTCGGCCTGGTATCCTCTAGCCTCAAAATCTTTAACCATAGCTTCGGCAAATTCGCGCGTCTCTTCTTCGCCGCGAAAATCTGGCGGAGGAACCATGTCAAAAACCTGATGACCAATTTCGTCCTTATGAACGATTACCTGACCACCAGTGATTCCTTCCCAGAACTTGCGGAGTGGGCCGAAATCCATGGAGCCAACAAAATTGGATGCTCTTACTGCGTAAGCCATTACTATCTCTTTTTCTGTTTGGCCTTCATTTTGGCTACAAATTCATCGGGAATTGGTCGGCACTTGATTTGTTCCCACTCCAGCAACGCGCCCAGGCAGCGAGTAGAATCATCCATATAGCCATCCGTTAGTTCGATATAGTTTGCGCCAGGAATATTCAACGCATACAAACTATGGCTGGCTACAATAAATTGTACACGTTCGGCATACGCCCTAACCAAACGCCAAATCTGTACCTGAGCAGGAAGATCAAGGCTCCTCGCGGGCTCATCCAATAAAACTGTTGGCTGTCCCTTTTTACCACTTCCCTTTAGGAAGGAGTTTGCAATCTTGATTCTTTCACCCCAAAGGGAATTTACACTGCTCTCGCTTATTCTGCGCTCAAGTTTGGGAACGGACCCTTCGATGATTTCGCCAAGCAACCTATCAACACGCATCATGTTTGGCCGGCAGATCCCTTGAACATAGTGTTGCCAATGCCTTCGCCCAAAAAGTCATAATCAAATGACCCGCCAAACAAACCAACGGTGTTTCCAGGGTCGAAATACCGAACACCTTGGCCATCGTGTGACAGTTTTACTGCCTTGCGAAAATCGGCAGTGTCAGTAAAAAAACGATCGAATAGATTACTAATCGATGTTTGCGTTACGACAGGGCTGCCGGACTGCTCACAATGAGTAAGTCTAGCAATGGCTTTGATGATGGTGGTTTTGCCTGAACCATTCTTTCCCCAAAGGACGTTGATTCCAGGTTTGAATTTGAACGTCTGAGGTTTGTTTAAGGCCTCGACATTTTCCCACCAACTAATGTGGGTGCCTTTGGGATCAAGAATTTTCATACCAATCTCCCTAGCGGGTAATCGAGGAATCGAACCTCGCTCTTTGGGGTTGCTCCAGATCTAGATAGCTGGTCCCAACGAATCGCCACAATTCTTATTACCCTGTCCTGTTCCAGTACTCCTATCCATAGTGTCGTTTTATCCGCCTAACTGGTGGTAGACAATAAACTCTCTGGCGCTATGGTCCTAGGCTTACGCGCGGCCAGGATAATCCGCCGTAATTGTGAAGGGTGCAGGAATCGAACCTGCCGATATGACTAGTACATATCGTACCCCACCTCGATTGGGCGCTCCCAATCTCTCTTTGTGGTCGGCAGTAACCCTTCTAGTCTAGTGGAATGCACTCGTCCAAGATGCCATTCTTGAATGTTTGAACTTCCACCCAAATGACCCAGTTTGGGCCAAATGAAAATTGATACTCAGAACGTAAACGCCTGGCCTCAGCTTCTGGGTTAGCATAACCCTCAGAGGGGGCCACACAATCAATCTCTTCTGTGTTCCCCTGGTAGTTTCCCATGATTCTGTAGTGCTTCATCACACAAGCTCCTTTTCTTTTTCTTCTTCGGTCATTTCGCTCTTTGGCTTGTTGACAAGAGTAACCTCTCCCGAAACTTCATCGGGAGAGGCGTCGGTGGCAAGATCCCAATCGTGAGGATCTCGACCCATAAGCGAATCTCGAACAGATCCGCCTACCAACCAAGCCTATCGCGCAGCCTTCTACAGATGCCCAAAACATCTTCAGGAATTTGTGATTGATACTTCATTCTTACCCTTTTTCTCCTCTAAACGGAGCCATCAAACATCGGGCCTCGACCAGAAACCTACTGGCAGACATTCCTGTCCGGTGGGGATTCGAGAATGAGCAAAGCAAGCTTACCCCTACACTCTCGCGCTTCTACTGTTATGTTTTCATCACGGATCTTCATAGCCATTGTTCCAGGGGTAATGACACCGCCTCGGATTGTTTCTTCTTTCCTCGCGTTTTTCTTTGTACCGATTGAAGGCAAGAAGCCTCGCAACAAAAGAGCTTTCGGGATCGTCTGCTACTGCCAGTAAGGCCTCCAAACGAGAAGTCAAGCTCTTTTTGCTTTTGAGAAACTTTGCGAAACTCATCTTACCAGAAAAGATTACAGTCCACCTTGGGATAGTCGCTCTCATCCACGTGGTCGAACAGCACGATCCAGCAAGAACCCTTCCAAGGTTCCGTAATGAAACGGATTTTCTGTTCCTCGCGAAGCTGCACCAAGGCAACCTCATCTTCACCCACATCCATCCTGTCGCCAGTTTCGTTCTGGTACTCGGAACGGATTTGAGTGGTCTTGATCGGGGCCCTCTTCTTGATGACCTCCATCAGTTTTTCAGGATCTACCATTTCACTCCTCCTAATAATTGATGACGTAACGACCGTCTTCGTCGACACTCAGCTTTTCACCGGGCCCCAACTTGGGCGGCCCGATAAAGATGTCTTTGTCCTGAAGCATTTGTTCAACATCTTCTGGATCACTACCGTATGTAGTGTAATATTGAACGGCATCTTTCAGGCTCACAAAGTGAGAGGTGCCCATGCGAATTGCACCAGCAAGATCACCCATTTTCCTTCTCCTCCTCTCTTTTCTACGCTTTGAAGCTTCGGATCTTCTTTGATGGCGATTGTCCTTGGGCGCATCCTTCAAAGCCAGCCAAAGAGTATTGTGGCAAACTTTACGCATCATCGCTCCTAAGCGAACGAATGAGAATGGCCAAAGCCATCATTGCCGCAGCAAAACCAAGAATCTTCCACAGGCCACCAGCCTCGAAGGCATACCAAGCCCCAGTGGCAAGTGCCCCAAACAAGAAGCACAAAACCACAAATGCCACAAAAGCAGCCAAGTCGTCACTGTCAAACATCTTTTTGCCCCGTTAGTTGGGCGTGGCTCCAGCGCCGAAAAGCAGCAATCCTTCTCTGACGCAATTCCTCCGCCCTGGAGGACTCTCTGTGTTGGAGATTCGGCCGAGTACAGTCATGTAGGAGACTGTAAGAACTTAGCGGGTTGGAAACTACACGCTCCAGCTCCAGCAGGGTATCCGCCATACTGAAACGAGCAACTTCGTTTCCAAACCAATCCAAAACCACCAGATTGCTGGTGGGCCAATCGAAATGAATCTCATGGCTAAGATCGGCATCCAATGAAATGGATAGTCGTTTCATTTTCCAAGCAGAGCCAGTGCAGCTTTGTGCTTTATCATGAGAAGTGCAGCAATGAAATCGTCGCCACACCACACGATATCATCATCCACATCTCCAGGGGCCACAAGAGCATCCATATCATCTGCTTCAGGAGAATGGGGAGTCACATTCCAACAAACCTTCTCATTGCCAGGGATTTTGCCGAGCAGCTTTTTCTCGGAATCAATCGGACATGGGCAGTTTGGGCCGTATTCGTAGACTTCTACCAAACTACCATCTTTCACGAGACGGTAATGTTTCTGGGAATTGATCCAAAATTCAGCCACGGCTATGCTCCTCGCCGCTTGAGTTTGTATTTCAGCTCATTCAGGCTGCCGAAAATCCAATTTCGGAGCTTGAACTTTTCCTTGTTGGAAGGATAGCACTCTGACCAGTGTAGATAAACTACTCGTCGGACAGTGAGCCTGTAAGCAAGTCGCTTGAGACAAGACATCTTTTTCATGGCACCCCCGGTAGGATTCGAACCTACGTTCTTCGGCTTAGAAGGCCGCTGCTTCTCCACTAAGCTACGGGGGCTTAGAATTTTGCTTCAAATTGTCACAGACTTAGACGTGTAGAATAAAAGGGCCGGACTTGCCTTTACCAGTCCGTTTAAGCGTGGGCTAACGGCTTTTGTTTTTGCCGAAATATGCTTCCAGTTTGTTTTAGACTATTCCGCCTAGCACCCTTCACGTTCAACATCAACCGAGACTGCATGAGTCCCAATTAGCCTACTAGCTGCCCGCTGTCTTTTTAATCAGTCCAGGTCTTACCTAGGTGCCACATCCTCACGGTCGTGGTCTTATCTCTTCTAATAGGCTAATTGGGGCTCATAGCCCCGTTTTTACCTGCTGGCAATCTTCATCGCCGTTTCCAGCGTGGTAGTCATGCGGCTGTGAGTTGGAATCGGACCAACTGGATCCAAGCCGAATGCCTCGCAAAAGACATCCTGATCCTTGCACAGAGACTGGAGATAACGGTTTCTGGGCGCAGAGTGTGGAGCGCCAAAAACCATCCTGTCAGGTTTCAGCGCCATGATGAAACCAAACTCCACATTCGTGGTGAAAGCTGGCATCACATCCAATTGGCGCGGAACCCAGAAGACCACACAAGCGGCGCAACCCAGAGCATACTGCTCCCATTGAATCTGAGTGTCGTATTCTCCGTACCAATCCCAGTCTTCGGTTTCTGGCACGAAAATGTGCCCGTCGAAACCCATCCTGGTCAGCTTTCGGATGGCTCGTGGCCTCCACGTATTGTTCGTGGGAATGCGAACCCGACCTCCAGTCCCACCTTTTGTGGTGGTATGTCGAGGAGTTGGCCCTGCCAGGAAGATCGAATTGGGGACAATCAAGTCCACCGATTCTGGAAGATCTTCACCCACATAGACGACGTTCGCCTCTTCGGGAACTTCGTCATTGAATTGGATGGTTTTGGTGTGTGATTTGTAGCCCTTGCCATAGCTGCTACTTGAGCCATAACCTGAGCTGAAGCCGTAACCACCACCACCGTAATACCTTGGATACCAAGGTGGGTCCGAATCAGGCACCTTGTCCTTTTTGTCCTTTTTGTCCTTGGACATCTTCTTGGTATCAGGCACCTCTTCGATCTCATCAGCCAAAAAGGCGTCAGTATCAGGCGTTTCCTCAGTTTCAGGCGCCCTTTCATCCAGTGCAAGTTGCGCTTGCAACTTGGAGGCTTCCTGAGCCTTCTGAAACTCTTCGGCAAATCTGGATCCCATCTAACTATCCTTTCACACAAAGCACCTGACGAAGCTGGTGAACAACTTCCACCAGATCCTTCTGTGCGTCAATAACATCATCGATATTCTTGTACGCACCAGGCGTCTCATCGATGACATCAGAGTCTTTTCGGCACTCGATTCCTGCCGTTGCTGCCTTATGATCTTTCAGAGTGAACTTGTTTTTGGCCGCAGTTCGGCTCATCAGCCTTCCCGCACCATGGGAACAACTCGTGAATGAATCACGGTTTCCCTGGCCTCGAACAATGAAGCTCTTCGCCCCCATCGAGCCAGGAATGATCCCCATCTCACCTTTTCGCGCACGGACTGCCCCTTTTCGAGTCACCCATACGTTCTTGTTGAAATGGTTTTCTTTGCTCAGATAGTTGTGGTGACACTGCACCTCATCGTGAAGCTCGTACTTGCCGTATGCCTTTTTCAAGACCTTCAGAACGGCTTTCATCATCAGCTCACGATTCCTCTGAGCATACTTTTGGGCCCAATTCGCCGCAAAAACGTAGTCAGAGAAAAGTTGAGTGCCTTCTGGGAAATAGGCCAGGTTCCAATCGGGCAGATCGATGAACCACCTTTTCATCTCATCCTTGGCCTTCTTCACGAAATAGGAACCGATTTTTCCTCCCACTCCGCGAGAACCCGAATGAAGCATCACCCAGACGCAATCTTTCAGATCCAGGCAAATCTCAATGAAGTGATTGCCCGTTCCCAGCGTCCCCAAGTGAACATCGGTATTGGCTCGTTTGATTGCAGGATGATTGTCCACAATCTTTTCGTAGCCTGGCAGCAGCTCCTGCCAAACAACCGAAACGTAGCCAGGAATCTTTCCCCACCGGCCACGATCATTTGCTCCACCATTGTCCGTTCGACCATGGGGAACCGCCCGCTCGATCTGGTGTCGAAGGGCAGGAAGATCCTTTAGACCCCCTTTGCGCAAAGAAGTCCTCTGCGCCATCATTCCACAACCAATGTCCACACCAACGGCGGCAGGAATTACCGCGCCAATCGTGGGAATGACAGAACCAATCGTGGCCCCCATTCCAGCGTGAACATCCGGCATTACCGCCACATGCTTGTAAACAAAAGGCAGCGAAGCAACATTCACCAGCTGCTTTTCAGCCTCAGTTTCCAGCGCAACCCCCTTGGTCCAACACTTGATCGGTACCCGCTGAGGATCGTCGTATATGACAGTATAGTTAGCCATTTACCAACTCCAGAACTCTTCCCCCCTTTAGGAAGCACTCCCACTTTTCACCACACTTACTCACTTCGTGGTAGTTTTCGGGGTGATTTCCAGTGGCATCGTAGTTTTGCCACTCGACAACTTGACCGATGCACCAACCAACCATACTCGGAAGATCGTATGATCCTTGATAGGTGATGGTCATTCCGGTTACTCGATGGTTTTTTATTACCAGTTCGGCAACCGTCCAGTAGGACTTGTCCAGTACGTTGTCAGAGATTCTTACGAACATCGTTCCACACAATCTCGGTGGGCTTTTTTGAATTCTTGCCACCAGCGCCAGAATGTAAAGTGTTTGCCAGGACCAAACCAATCGCGCATAAAGCGAAACTGAGAAATACCTCCACACCTTTCACAGCGGGTAATCGTCCGTCCTAAACTCTTTGCGCAATTCCATCAGGATTTTGCCCAGATGATTCTTACCATTACCGCCGCACATACCCCAGAATGTGTCACCCCAACCATTCCCCTCGATGATTTGATAGTGCCCGGTTTGGATAAGCCTGCGGCTCATGTTATAGCAACTAAATTTCTGCCTCACTAGCTCCCTCATGATGGAGAGCTTTTCTTTTTTCCAGCTGGGGCGTTGAAGATGAGCATACTTGCGAGCAAGCCTTTTTGCCTTGCCAGGAGTTTTGGCCTCCAGAATGAGAGTGCGCAGCCTTACCACCTTCCCATCAACGAGAACCTCCACATCCGCCAGGAACTTCGCCGCTTGATAGGCGTGCTCAACTGTGGGGAATCTAGTGCTCTCGTATCTTACCTTGGCCGGATAGAAGTTGCTCAGAAAACGAAATCTACCAATGAAGGCCCCAATGATGGAGTTATAAACCTCATGCCGAATAGCAGCCAGCATCGCGTCTTGTAGCGCTGGGTATTTGTTGGTTTGAGCAAAAAATGTACCCAAGTCCTGATCATCCCCTAGCAGCTTGCACAATCGGTCTATTGTATAATTCTGCTGATATTTCGCGGGAATGAAAACCCATGTTCCCCCATCACGCCTTTGAGACTCGTAATGATAATCACTAGGATCCTCTTTGCCAGGAAGAAACTCCGTGATATCGAAAATACAATATGTTCCACTGGGAGTAAGGTAGGAGTTCTTGGTCAAATCGACAGGAACCTCCTGTACCACTGGCTGTGATGCTTCCTGAGTCACTGTTACTTCAGTAGGGGTAAAGGTGTAGGTGGTAGTTGCGGCTGTGTTTTGGAAAGTATAGTAGTTGCTGGTCGTACTGCTCGTAATACTACTCAGTAGGACGTGGGTCTGCTGGAGGTAGAAATCGTTGATCCAGTTTACTTTCTCCTTTAAGACCCATGACAGATCTAAAATATTACAGAAAAAGAACTACAACATATCCTCCCAGGATAAATCCCAGGATGAAACCATTTCTGGTATAGATATTCATGGCGCTCCCAAGGGGAATTGAACCCCTATCTTGGGCTTGAAAGGCTCACGTCCTAACCGTTAGACGATGGGAGCTATGACCGCCGCTCGATGTTTTGAATGGCGAGTCTCATCCTTTGAACGGCCGAAGCATTGTCCGAATGTACGTGAAGCTTGGGAGGATTGTAGCCATGCAAAACGACTTGCTCCTCAATCCAAAGCAAAACGTCATATCCGGTCCCATGCCCATCGTCGCCAAGATCATGGTCCAAACTTACCTCGACAACTTCGTCGCCATAAGCCTTCAGAAGCTCGATTACTTCTTCCGGCCAATAACAACGAACCCACCCCTCAGGAGAAGGTCGGCTGTCATCGAGGTAGGTTCTCATGATTGACCCAAACAGACGTAGTTCCACTCCTCGACGATTCTTACAAACTTCTTGGTTTTTGCCTCGTCAAGGTTCTCGAAGTCTTTGCTGATGCCGGTTGCCACCAGGAATGCATTGGTGTACGGCAAGAAGCCTTCCACGTTTTCCGGGGTAACTCCACTGGCAATCGCCAAAGGATGTACTCCAATCGCCTCCCGGATCTTGCGGATCTTTTTCACAGAAGGCTGCTTGCCCGTTCCAGCTCCACTTGTGGTGAGAACATCGGTGTGCGGAGCACATACTCGGGCAAACTCTTTCAGACGAGAATTGGGAACCTGCGGCCCAGTCTTGAATGCGAAGGCTCCGAAATACAACCCGTCGAAAGTCACCGCCTCTCTTGGAATCCGGCGCAAGTCGTCAGACCAAACCCCATCCACATAAGGCGGCGGCCAAGGGTAAAATACCTCCTCGGATGAATATCCGAGAAAATTAGCGCCAACCCAATTATTTGGGTATTTGTCCCGAATCCGACAGATCAGCGGAAAAAGCTCTCCACCAGCAGAGAACCCATGGTTGATTACGAAAACACCATGAGCACCAGCGTCGAAAGCCAGATCCACATTCTTCATCGGAATGTGGTGAGATTCACGACAGACGTGAATCACCGGCAAAACAACAGCAACCTTGCCGGGAAAGTGTTCATCAAAAGTATTCATGGCGAGCCTCCCAGGAATCGAACCTGGATACATTCATGACAAGAAACACATTGAGCTGCGCCCCACAATGGCACAAACGTAGCGTTACCAAACGCAAGACTCATCCCCCTCCCTCTGTCGGGAAGTACGAACCAGAGGGAGAGGGTGGAAATGTTAGAAAGAAAACTTCCTTACTACTTCATACGTTCCCCAAAAATTGAGCACCTAACTGTAATCTTGAGCCCCTAAGCCAGGTCCGGCGTAAAAACCGTTCAGTATTAAGGCTCCTCCTCACACCGGCCAAGCGTGAAGACTTGCCCCTAACTATCATTAGGAGATTACCGCTTTTACTCTGCTAATCGACCATCTCGGCCTTGCACTCCATTAAAAACTCATATCCTAGGTTTTAAATGCCGCCATCTGCACATGGCATTGGCCCCGTACCACCCCGAAGGGCCGGGAAAAACCTTAGCAGCGGATCCAGCCACCAAGTAAAACCAGGAAAAAGCTTTTATGAAGCACTCGGTTTTAGCAAGAACATTTTTAAATATATATGCAATATCGTCACAAAAAGACAGGGGTACTAGGGTATCTTTTGATGATATTAAATTATCATGCTTGATACGGGTTCGCCGCAGAGCTTAGTACATAGATATTGCAGCCGAAAAGGAGGGATTTGCACCCTCAACCCATGATTGCTCACAGGTTCACTAAAGCCTTTCGCGCTAGGCAGCCTTCTTAGCCTTCTTGGCCAGCCTAGCAAGACGCTTGTATTTGCGCCGTTTCTCTCTCTTTTTCTCGAATCGCTCCTCTACGTCTCGACCATTCAAGATCAAGAAGTAATTGCTCGGATTCTTTTTCTTTTTCTTTGGAGCCTTGCGGGGTTGTGGCTTCTTGGGCTTGGGTTTTTCGCTCTCGCCCAAGTCTTCAAGCCCCTTTGTGCCCCGCCAAACCAAAGAGGTAATGATGGCTGCGCTTATAATTTCCGGCAATTCCGCCAGAACTTGATAAACCTCGCCATAATACATCGAGCCACTGCAGAAGTACTTGGGCAGATACTCGATGACCAAAGCCTCTTCCCTGGCCCTTTTACGGTTGGGGAAAATCTGATTAGGACGCTTGCTCGGATCCCTTCTGACGTTTCCTTTCAGCTTGGGATGAGGAACATGCGTGTAGATTGGTTCTAGATCCTGCCGGCGCTCACCAGTACTTTGCGATACCAGGATCGACTTGACCTTGATCTCTTTCTTGTCTTTCGGCCGCGGATACTCCCAATGCTCATTGAGGATATTCTGGATTCCAGCGGGAACAGAACCGGCAAACCCAGTATCCACGAAAAGCTCATTCCCCGTTACACCGTTGTCCTGCAAGAACTTCAGGATGTTTTTCTGCTCGGTAGTCTTATAGGGAGTGGAGACGTTTCTGGAAATCTGCGGGAGATAGATCGAGGGAAACCCAAAGCGCCGGGCCAGAACCTCGAACAGCCACATATCCCTTCCGGTCAGCAAAAGGCAAGGACAACCCAATTCCCTGCGCAATGCTTCCGACGAGATAAGATTGCGCTGAATCACATCCCAGTGAAATGGCTTGGGACTGCGTGCTTGGGTAACTTGGCACGAAAAGCGAATTCCATACTTATGGCACCAATAGTGCAATGCACGGATTTCTGACGGCATCTTTCGTTTGCCGCCAAAATATTTTGGAGAAGTATAAGGATGATCTTCCGGCACCTTGGGCCAGAAGGGTCCGCGCTCTTTTACATCTTCCTCTTTTACTTTGTAGTTCACCCGCCGCAGCTCCAATGCGGGGAAAACGAAATTGTAAAAATGATCGCGCAACCAACCCATGGTATTCTCTCCTTAGAGAAAATTAGCGAGCCCAACAGGAATCGAACCTGCTGACCCTCTTTTTACGGAGGGTGCCTCACCAGAAGCGGGCTCCGCCCGAATTGGATTTGAAGTCCAATTGGGCGAATGTCGACCCAGGCTTTCCTAGGCCTTGCGGACGGTCACCTCGTACCCCTTGGGACAGGAATACTTGGAACCGTACCGATTGAAGCGGAGGGTAAGATGGGTGTCCGACTTGGAAACCACCCGGTGCCTCACCTTTCCACCCC
>Ga0180437_10010764_pt1 | contig 11103 bp, 9 predicted proteins | sample SS_ome_4_FD_132410 | JGI IMG/M metagenome (GOLD analysis project Ga0180437, IMG submission 132410) | Hypersaline lake sediment archaeal communities from the Salton Sea, California, USA - SS_3_D_1 metaG | ecosystem: Environmental > Aquatic > Non-marine Saline and Alkaline > Hypersaline > Sediment... | reverse complement strand
CTCGACGGGCTGGGCTGCGCCACCGAGCACCTGCACTTCGACCCGGCCCGCCGCACGCCCACGTATCTGAAGCCCCGCGACCGTGCCGAGCCAGGGCTGGCCGGCGAGCACGAGCGCTACGACACCAAGAACCGCGAGCCCACTTCCGCCGACCTGGAGCGGCGCATCCTCGGCTCGCTCGACGCGCTGCTGGAGCGGCTCGACGCGGTGATCGTCGCCGACCAGGTCGAGGAGGAGGACTGCGGGGTGATTACCCGCGCGGTCCGCCGGGCACTTGCCGAGCGGGCCGATCGCTTTCCCCGGGTGATCTTCTGGGCCGACAGCCGGCGGCGCATCCGCGAGTTCCGCCGTGTGATCATCAAGCCCAACCAGTTCGAGGCGGTCGGCCGGGCCGATCCGGCGACGGGGGAGACTGTCGATCTGAGCGAGCTTGCGGCCGCGGTGGAACGACTGGCGCAACGAACCGCGGCCCCGGTCGCGGTCACGCGGGGCGGCGAGGGCATGTTGGTCAGCTCACCGGAGCCGACATTGGTTCCCGGGGTGCGAGTGCCCGGCCCGATCGACCCCACGGGTGCGGGTGACAGTGCGACGGCGGGCGCGGTTCTGGCCTTGGGCGCGGGGGCCACGCTTGCCGAGGCCGCCCTGGTCGGCAACCTGGTCGCCTCGATCACCATCGAGCAACTCGCCACGACCGGCACCGCCCGGCCGGACGAATTGCCCGATCGCTTGCGCCTTTGGCAAACACAAGAACGCGATATGTCGCGACCGAACGCTTAGCGCCCCGGCGTGGGCGCCGGGGCTAAGCTGCCGCGCGAACCGCCTCGGCCGCGAATCAGATCTCCTCCGGCACGGCCTGTTGCTGTTGCTGCTGCATCATGTTCATCTGCACCTGGATGACATAGCCCATCACGGCTTTGAGCAGCTCGGGCGGCACCACCATTTCCATGTCGATCCGGCCCTCGGCCGCCTTGGCCGCGAAGCCTACCGGCGGTGTGTCGGGGAAGGGCGGCAGCTTGATTTTCGGGGCGTCGGCTGGGACCAGGTCGGTGATCGCCCGGTTGATCAGCTCGACCGTGCCCTGGGGGCTCCAATAGCCCACCGACTGGGCTCCGGCCGGCAGCCGGGCCGCGGTCTTCTTGAGCTGCTCGTCGCCGGCCAGCCCTTCGGCGTCGCCGGCGCTCTGGATCGCGCCCTTCAAGAGATCCTCGGTCGACCCGAAGGCGACCGTCTTCTTGCCGGCCACGGCCATGAAGAAGCTCATCTTGCCGCCCGGGCCGTACATCGCCTCGAAGACCCGCGCCATTTCCGGATTGGCGTCGACGGGGAACATCTGGGTGAACCCCATCTCCAGGCGCAACGCCTTCTTCCCGTCGATCTCGACCTGTTTGACCTTCATCGCCGAGAAGACGGACTTCTCGTTCTCGCCGGCCAGCTCCCGGATCTTGTCGATGCTCTTGCGATAGGTGTCGAGATAGGCGTCGGCGTCGTCGACGAACATGGCGCCGGCCAGGTTGCCGTAGATCGGGTCGCCCGGCTTGCCCGTGCCCATCGACATCGACATGCCCCGAAAAGCCTTCATCGAGGCGGTGTTCAGCTCGGCCACTTTGTCGGCCTTATCGGCCGGAATGCCGTAGAGCTTCGGCGCCGCCTTCATAATCGCGGCACTGAACTCGACCATCGGTTCCGTCAGTCCCTCGGGGATCGCGCCGGCGCCGGCAAAGACGTACGGCCCGGCGGGCACCCCGGCCAGCAGGTTGTCCACGGGGGTCTTCACGTCACGGGTCACATTGTCCAGCCACCCCCCTTCGACGGCCTGCAAGCGGCCGCGCACCACCACCGCGCCGTCGTCGTCGAGCTTCACGCCGTGGGAGATCGCAGCCACCTCCTTGCCCGCGGCGGCCACGATCTGCTCGTACATCCCGAAAGCGATTTTGACCATCTCCATGCCCTGGACCGCCTGCTGGTTGTCCCCAAGGTCTTCCATCATCTCGAACATCTGCCGGGCCTGGCGGAGCCCCTCCTGGATCTTGGCCGTAATCAGCTCCACCCCGCGGCGAGTGATGACCAGCGAGACGTCGTTCTTGTCCAACCACGGGCCGAGCGACTTCAACTCCGGCGCAGGGCCCTTCTTGGCTTCGAGGACCGCTTTCAGCGTGCTGCGGTGCCTCGGCTCGGCCAGCACTGCGTAGCCGCCCTTTCGGCCCACGAGGAAGCCGGCGTCGAGGATGGTCACTTCCGTGATCTTGGCCTTTGCGTCCTTAGGCTCGAATTGGCCGATGAACTCGGCGTAGTCGCTCACCGGCGCGAACAGCACGAACACCGGCGGCTGGTCCGTGTCCTCGTGGGCAAAGGCTACCACCAGCCCGTCCCCCGTCTCATCGAGCCCGGCCGTGACGTTGGCCCGGGCCTTGACGGTGGTGAGCAAGCTGGGGATCGGCGTGGGGAGCTTCATCTGCTTGCCCAGGCCGACGATGGCTTCGTCGGTCGCCGCGAGGTTCTTGACCACTCCGAAGCCCAGGGCATCGGGGGGGACCAGCTCGAGCACCGGCTCGGCCGCCGGGGCCGTGGCCGTTGCGAGCGCCCAACCCAGGGCCAGCGCCAGGGCCGCGCAAGTCACAATGCGTTTCGCCATCTTTCTGCTCCTTTCGACCGGTGAATGGGATTGATAAGCTGTCCGAAGAGTTCGTAGTGACCGCATTCATGCGGTCTCGGACCCGCGAAACGCTGCCTTTCCGCGGCCGGACCCGATGAATCGGGTCACTACAAACACTTCCCGTGCAGCCTCTCAGGGAATGGAATCCCCTGAGCTTACTTCGCCGCCGGGCTGCGAACCTTGGCTCTCACGGCAGCGGGGGCCATTCTACGCCGATGCCAACGGTTCGGCCACCGAGGGTGCGCAACGGCCCCTCTGGCGGGTGGTGTGTGAGCGGGATGGCTACTTCCGCGGCGCGACCATCAGCGCCTCGATCGCCGCGGCGACCTCTTCGGGCGGCTTCTTCTCGACTAGGTACGTGTGGTCCTTGTCCGGGGCGCCGCGCCACTCGGTCGTACCGTCGGGCTCCACGTGGCAGTGGCCGGTGGTCTTCAGGTCCCAGAACTCGGCCAGCCCGCCGTCGAGCCCGCGCACCGCGTAGAGCGCCGCCGTCTGGTCCCAGCTCTCCCGGTTGTTCAGTCCGTTGTAAAGCTCGTAGGCCCGGCGGATCGGGCTGCTCTTGGGGGTCTCGCGGAGCTTGGCACCGGTCTTCACGCGGCTGCCGATTTCGTAACCGCTGAAGACGATCGGCCGGGGGAAGTTCTCGATGGCGTATTTCGAGGCGGCCGCGTCGCGGAACACGTTCCACTCCTTTCCCCGGGGGAACTTCCCGCCCATGCAGACCCACGCCCTGACCTTCTTGGCCACCAGCTCCTTGCCCCCCAGCGGGCTGTGCTGGTCCGGTTCGGTCCTCAGCAGGTTGGCCACGTTCGTCAGGAACCCGACCGTGACGATCACCACGCTTTGGTCGGGCTGCTTCGCCAGCACGCGGCGGTAGAGCAACGCCGCGTCCGGGGCCTCGTCGGCCGACTTCAGGTCGTGGGGAAACTCCTCGGCGATCTTCTGGGCGTAGCGGGAATTGGCCCGGACTCCCGGCCCCTTGACCACGCCGATCGGAATGTCGGGCCGGCCATAGTAGGTGTTCAGGGCGTCGAGACACGGGGCACACCACTCGAACTTGGCCGAGACGCCCATGGCCAGCAGCTCCACTTCGCCGCGGTCGGCCAGGGCGTGTAGCAGGGCCACCGTGCCCACGTCGTCCACGTCCGACTCGATGTCGGTGTCGTGGATCAGCTTGACCGGCGCGGCCCCCCGGACGGCCGCGCTGCCGAACAGAAAGAGCGGGATGAGCACGGCGAGAATTGCGGGGATTCGGTAGCACATGGGTGCGACTCCTGAAGGTGGGGTCGAAGAAGAAGCGTCGTTTGCTCTGTGCGAAGCACCCTTCAGGCCCTTCCGGCAAAATAGACCGGGGCCCTTTTCCGCGCTCTTCCGGTTCTAGGTGTACGACGGCCTTCCAAGGCCGTCGCAGAGCGGGCATTTCGACGGCCTTGGAAGGCCGTCGTACAAGAAACGCCGCGTTTCACACCCAGAAACGGAACAGCCCTTTTCGACGCATGATAGTCGGCGGCGCGGGGCCGTGCAAGCATTCAGTGCCCTTCCCCGCTGCGCCGTTTCGTGCGATAATTGCGTAAGAGGGCATCCGTCAGAACGGAGCAAACCGATGCGAGCATACCGGCCAAACGAGGGACGTGCAGCCGCCTGTCCGCGGCACGGCGGGTTCACGCTGGTCGAACTCTTGGTGGTGATCACCATCATCGGCATCCTGATTTCGCTCTTGCTGCCGGCGGTGCAGTCGGCTCGGGAGTCGGCACGCCGGGCCCAGTGCTCAAACAATCTCAAGCAGATCGGGCTGGCGATCCTGGCGTACGCCCAGAACGAGGGGACGCTGCCGCCGGGCGCGATCCACACGGGCAATGCGGCCTCGAATGCACAATACCACCACATGAACTGGGGAATCGCGATCCTGCCCTACCTCGAGCTGGAGAACCTCTACCTGCAGTACGACCAAACCGTCTACAACACGCACCCGAACAATCTGCCCGTGCTGCGCACGCCGCTTAAGATCATGAACTGCCCGAGCGACAACCGCGCCGGCCGGTTGCTCGTGCCCACGCAACGGCAGGAGACCGCTCCGGAAGGCATCGCCACCGGCTCGTACAAGGGCAACATGGGCAAGCGCTGGACGTCGGACAACGGCTTCTTCGACTACCCCAACTACTTCGGACACTCCGGCCGGACGTCCGACAAGCGCGGACCGCTGTACGCCTTGGGCGATTGGAACGGGCGCAAGACCCGCTACGGCACCTGCCAAATCGCCCACATCCGCGACGGCACGTCGAACACGTTCCTGGTCGGCGAGTACCACACGGTCGACTCGACCTTCCTCCGGGCAACCTCGACCGCCTTCTGGGGAAGCACCCATTCGTTCCACAACCTGGGCTGCCCCCAGCCCGAGTCGTACCACCGGCTCCCCGACTACGACCGCTGCATGCAGATCAACGGCAACCGCCACTACCGCTGCGACCGCAGCTTCGCCAGCCTGCACGCCCACAACCAGATCAACTTCGTGATGTGCGACGGCGCGGTCCACTCGATCAGCCCGGACATCAACGGCGCGCTCTACGAAAAGCTGGCCACGATCGCCGGCGGAGAGATCGCCAACCTGCCCTGACGTACGGGCAGGGAAAAGGGGTCAGGACCCTTTTGCCGGAACGGCCCGAAGGGTGCTTCGCACAAAAGGGTCCTGATTCCTTTTCCCGGACGAAAGCGAACATGACCGTGTTGCATCCACTGAAGACACGACGGCACGCGTGGCTGGTCGCCGCTTTGCTGCTGCTGGCCGGCTGTGGCGGCGATCCGTATGACATCGTGCCCGTCTCGGGCCGGGTGACGCTCGACGGCGACCCCGTGGCCGAAGCGAACGTCTCGTTCGAGCCGATCGGCGAGGGGGACGAGCTGGCGCTCGGGCCCGGCTCATTCGGCATGACCGACGCGGAGGGCCGCTACACGCTCGAGACCGTCGACCGCCGGCGCGGGGCCGTGGTGGGCGAGCACCGGGTGACGATCAGCACGTTCCGCGCGGCACCCGACCGGTCCAAGATGGAGGTCGTGCGCGAGGAAGAGATCCCTGCCCGCTACAGCGGCGAGTCGGAGCTCACCTTCGTGGTGCCCCCGGAGGGGAGTGCGGCCGCGGATTTCGAGCTGGTCTCGGAATAGCCACAACCGCTGCTATCACTCGCCGAGCTTCTGCGCAAAGAGCCACTCGAGCAGCTCCGGTTCGGCAAACGCCCGGCTCCACGAGTTGTGGCCGCAGCCGGGGTACTCGGTGTATTTCACGTTGCCGCCGGCCTGCTTCACGGCCTCGACCATGTTCCGCGAGCGGGCCACCGGAACCGCCCCGTCCTTGTCGCCGTGAAAACACCACACGGCCGCCTTGATTTGTCCGGCGCCGGAGTCGTCGCCGCCGCCGCAGATCGGCACGCCCGCCGCAAACACCTCGGGGTAGCGCTGCAAGGCGTCCCAGGTGCCGTAGCCGCCCATCGAGAGCCCCATCACGTAGACCCGCTTCGCCTCGATCCGGAAGTCCTTCTCCAGCTTCCCGAGAAGCTGCATCACCAGCGACATCGACGACGAGGGCTTCTCGGGCATCTTGTGCGTTGGCGCGCTCCAGTCGACGTCGGCCCACTTCTCGCCGCCGGGGCATTGCGGCACCAGGACAAACGCCCCGTGCTTCTCGGCCATGGTGAGCATCAGGTCGCTGCCGTGGACGAGCTGCTTGGAGTTGTCGCTGCCCCGCTCGCCCGCGCCGTGCAGGAAGATCACCAGCGGGTGAGCTTCGCTGCCCGAGGCGTCGTATCCGGCGGGTTTGACGAACCGGTAGAGCAGCGTCTTGCCGTCCTCACCCTTGAACTCAAGGGCCTCGAACCGCTCGTCGACCGCTGCCCGGGCCCTGCCCGTCCACATGGCCAGCAGCACGAGCACCAGAACCGCCAACAACACGCCGATGGGCCATTTCATGGTCGTCTCCCTGGTGAAGAAGGTTGGGGTGGTGGAGCGTTGGAGCAATGGAGTAATGGAGTGCTGGGAGCCTCATCCTCCAGCGTTCCACCATTCCATTACTCCATCACTCCAGCGATTCGCTCCCCCAGTCGTCCCCATCATAGTTCCCCCGCCGCCGGGTGCAAGCGCGGCGCCTTGCGGCCGGCCGGGCGTTGGGCTATGGTGCGGTGCGGAGGGAGGGATCGCCATGGAGCGTCACGAAATCGTCCGCCGGGCCATCGAGTTCGGCGGGCCGCCGCGCCTGCCCTTCTGGCAGGACCGGATCGAGGACGTGCCCAACGACGTCTGCGCGAGTTGGGAGATGGACCGGGCCCGGCGTGGCTGGTTCTTCGACCACGCGGCCGAGGACGATTGGGGCTGCGCCTGGCGCGTGACCGACCAGCACAATATGGGCCAGGTGGTCCACCACCCGCTGGCCGACTGGTCGCGGCTGCGGGCTTTCCGCCCGCCCGATCCCCGCGATCCCTTCTACTTCGAGCGGATCGAGGACGACCTGGCCGAGGCCGGCGACCGCTACGTGGTGGTCACCTGCCATTTCAACCTGATCGAGCGCCTGCACATGCTGCACGGCTTCGAGGCCACGCTGGCCGATTTGCACCTCGAGCCCGAGAAGATCGAACGCCTGCTCGACCTGATCCTCGACTTCAAGCTCGAGCAGATCGACGAGCTGCGGCGCCGCTTCGGCGACCGCCTCCACGGCCTGTTTCTGACCGACGACTGGGGCACGCAGCAGGGGCCCTTCATCAGCGGGCCTATGTTCGAGCGGTTCTTCCTCGAGCGCTATCGCACGCTGGTCGGCAAGGTACACGACTGCGCCTGGCACTTCATCCTCCACAGTTGCGGGCGCGTCAACGACCTGGTGCCCTACTTCCTCGACGCGGGCGTGGACGTCTTGAACATGCAGCAGCCGCGGGCCTACGGCATCGAGGAGCTGGGCCGCCGCTTCGCCGGCAAGGTCTGCTTCCTCACCACCGCCGACATCCAGGCCACCATGCCCGCCGGCGACCCGGACGCGATCCGCCGCGAGGTGGGCGAGCTGGTCCTCCACTGGGCCACCCCGGAGGGTGGACTGATCGTTTTCAACTACGGCATGGACGACGCCATCGGCACCACGCCCGAGGCCACCCGGGTCATGTTCCACGAGTTCAAACGGCTGATGCATCCCCTCGTTTAGCCGCAAGCCGAAGGCGCGGGGCGTTTGGACTTGCGTAGATCCCACTCTCCCGCAGCTACAATCCCCCGGACCCCGATCCCCACTGCCCCCCCAACTCCCTGCCCTCTGCCTGCTGCCGTCTGCCTTCTCGCTGATCGCCATGCCCCGCTCACCCTGGTACCATGAAGGCCTCCGTTTCGAGTGCACCGGCTGCGGGGCTTGCTGCACGGGTGCGCCGGGCTACGTCTGGGTCAACCAGGCCGAGATCGAGACTCTGGCCGCCCTGCTGGAGCTCGACCCGGAGACCTTCGAGCGGAAGTACGTTCGCCGGGTGGGGATCCGCCGCAGCCTGGTCGAGTTCCCGGGCGGCGATTGCGTGTTTTACGACACCGCGTCCCGAAGCTGCCAGGTCTACGATGCGCGGCCCCGCCAGTGCCGCACCTGGCCGTTCTGGGCCTCGAACCTCCGCACCCCCGAGTCCTGGGCCGAGATGGCCGAGGGCTGCCCAGGGGCCAACCGAGGACCGCTCCACCCCTTGGACGAAATCCGGGTGGCCGTGGCGGTGCTTCGGGTCTGAGGGCTTTCCGAAGAAGCTCGTAGTGACCGCATTCATGCGGTCCTGAGCCGGGCAGCTACCGCATTCATGCGGCTCCGAGCCGGCCAAAGGCGGCGCTTCTGGAGCAAGACCCGATGAATCGGGTCACTACAAACACTCTCCGGACGGCCGTTGAGAGGCACCGCTGCCGAGGGTCGCCACTACCGTGCGCCCGTTCGCCGCTCGGTGGGGGAGTTCTCCCGATTCTGCGGATTCGGCCGTCTGATTGAAGTTTGCCGGCTAGGCAACCGATACAGGTACCAGCCTCCGGCCAGGGCCGGTGCCGCTGCGCGTCTAGGGTGGAGTGGCCGGGCGGCGGCAAAACGCCCTTAGTCGTTAGCTCCCAAAGACTTACGACGACGACGCGGCGACGACCACGGGCCCGAGGCCGCCAAGCTCTTTGACAATAAGCACTTACGACGATTCCACCGGTCCCTCGGACCGGGGTCAGTCACGGTCCCGACCGGCGCCGAACCGGGTGGCGCAATGTGTCTCGGAATCGAGTGACCTTGACATTACTCTTTACGTGGCCTACACTTGGAGCGCAAGTGGGCAGCCACGAAGGTTGCGTCTTGTGCCCCCGTAGACGCCTCGACCAGGAGATCCCGCCGTGACCAAGAAAGAGATCGTCCGGAACATCTCCGAGGCCCTCGAGCTGACACAGCTCCAGACCAAGGACATCGTCCAGCGGACTTTCGACGCGATTGTTGACACCCTCGTTGAGGACACGCGGGAGAAGCTACAAAGAGGGGACACGGATACTTCTTTGGGCCGGATCGAGCTCCGCAACTTCGGCGTGTTCGAGGTCAAGCGGCGGCGGGCCCGAAAGGCCCGCAACCCTCGTACCGGGGATAAGGTCTTTGTCCCGGAGAAGTTCGTGGTCACCTTCAAGCCGGGCAAGATCATGGAGGAGCGGATCAAGGTGCTGGAGCGCGAGGCGGCGGCCGCCCAGGGCGGCAATTCCTCTCCCCGGCCCGTCCGCGAAACGCTAGGCGCGGCCCAGTAGGACGGACTTCCAGTCCGTCCCACATCCGGCCGGAACACCATCTCTCTGCCAGCGTCCTGCTACCTTTTCGCGGTAGCCACGTGCCCCCCCAAAGGGTCAGTCCCCCCGCAGACTGCGCCCGCCCATCGTACACACAAGCTCTAGACCGACACACCCCGGTGCACCGGCCGACCGCGGCCGAAGCCGTTCGGCGGGCCACTGCCGCCCTACGGGCGGCACACCGGCATGTTCGTTTCACGGAGGAATTGTCTGATGCGGAACCTGTTTCTGGCGTTGGCGTTCGGGCTGCTCATGAGCACGACGACCGGGTGCATCATCCCGGCCTACTCGGGCGACCCGGTCCGACGCACGCAACAACTGATCTTCACATCCGAGAACTTCCGTCTGCTTCTGGACGAGTGGGAACGGATGTGGTTCCTCGATCAGCCGGATCACGCCACGCCCTATCGCACGCACGGCGGCTTGATCTAAGCCGGCGCCGCTCCCGGCGCGCGCCCAGCCGACGGCAATGAGCCGTTCGACGGCGCGGGCCGACGGCGAATGCGCGCGTTGCGGGGGGGCTTGTCCCCGGCGAGACGGCGGGCTGCGCACCGGGGCCGACCGCCGACGAGACGACCGATGCAAATTGGGGAGAGGGTTGGGGGTGTGCCGGTCTCCGGCCGGTCGCTTGTCCGAATTGGGGAAGGCGGCCCTGCCGGGTCCGACACGCCGCGTGCGGCCCGGGCCCGCTCGAGCGGGTTCGGGCCGTGTGTCTGCGCGGCGGGCACCTCTTGGAGTGCGGCGATTCATCGCCGCTTTCGGATCTTTGGCTATTCTGGTTCTAGGTGTACGATGGTTTTCCAAGGCCCTCGCAGAGCCGGCCCTCGCAGGAACCACTGTCCTGGTGACAAAGCGGCGATGAATCGCCGCAGTCCAAAGAAATTGACAGCCCGCCCGGCGGCCCGATAAACTGGGCGTTTCCTGAGGTCTTGCCCGAGGGTCCACTTCGCCCGTGAATCCCGCCGCTACCGAAAACGCCGTGCGCCTCGAGGTCCGGCTGGGACGGCTCACGCTGACCAACCCGATCACGGTGGCCTCGGGCACGTTCGGCTATGCCCGGGAGATGGCCGGGCTGGTCGATCTGGGGCGGCTGGGGGCCATCCTGCCCAAGACGATCACCCAAGAGCCGCGGGCCGGGAACCCCCCGCCGCGGACCGTCGAGACCACCGCGGGGATGCTCAACTCGATCGGCCTGGACAACGACGGGATCGAGACCTTCATCGAGCGGCAGCTCCCGTACCTGGCCTCGCTGGGCACGAAGATCATCGTCAGCATTGCCGGGCGCACGCAGGAGGAGTTCACCCGCATGGCCGCCCGGCTCGACGGCACACCGGGCGTTGACGCCCTGGAACTGAACGTTTCCTGCCCGAACGTGGCCCATGGCGTCGATTTCGGCATTGACTGCGGCTTGTGCGAAGAGGTCGTCGCCGGGGTCCGCCGGGCGTGCCGCCTGCCGGTCCTGGCCAAGCTCACCCCCAACGTGGCCGACGTGGCGTCGATTGCCCGGGCCGCCGAGGCGGGCGGGGCCGACGCCATTTCCTTGATCAATACTTGCCTGGGCATGGCCGTCGATTGGCGACGCCGCCGGCCGATCCTCGGCAACGTGCTCGGCGGACTCAGCGGCCCGGCCATTAAGCCGATCGCGCTGAGGTGCG
>Ga0180437_10010763_pt1 | contig 11104 bp, 5 predicted proteins | sample SS_ome_4_FD_132410 | JGI IMG/M metagenome (GOLD analysis project Ga0180437, IMG submission 132410) | Hypersaline lake sediment archaeal communities from the Salton Sea, California, USA - SS_3_D_1 metaG | ecosystem: Environmental > Aquatic > Non-marine Saline and Alkaline > Hypersaline > Sediment... | reverse complement strand
CCTGTATGAATACCTAAGTTACCAGCAGATTCATCCCATGTTAAGAACGGATTATTACCAGCCCGTAGGTGAACATCTAAAGCATTGGTGGTATGGTTACCACCGTATAGTAATACCTGACCAGATAAAGCCGAGGATGCGCCCCCACCGATCAACATGTAACCATCCTGAACAGGGCGATACACAGCGTAACTTGAACCAGGTGTGTTACTACCGAATGTGAGCTGGTTGTCTGCCACCTGGAGGCGCTCAGCTGATGCATTATCATCAATACCAAGGGAAGTGAATGCACCATTAACTGTTAAAGCATAGTTCTGGGTTAACTTACCGGCTTGATCCCATGTAGCAAAAGTAGTTGAAGCATTTTGCTGCAATAACAAGTCGTCATTATTAACAACCCAGCGATACTGCTGAACAGTGGTGCCATAGTCAGCAGAGGTGAACAGGGAAATACTGCCACCAGTTGCTACACCAGTACCATCACCACGAACATTAATAATGCCGCGAGTTGTATCGTTAACACCAACTTCTAGGCTACCACCCAGGATATCTAAATCACCAGCGAAGGTTGCATCTTGAGTCGCATCAAGAGTGAGTGCGAGTGTTTTAGCACCAACTCCTGTGTAAACTGCGAATGAACCTGCTGATTCATCCCATTTACCCCAAGTGTTTGCACCAGCTCTAAAGTTCGCATCCATGGCTAAGGTCGTATGGGTTCCACCATACATTAGAATGTTTGCGCCATTACCTGCGCCACTACCACCGCTGAAAGCCATGAACTGATCGTCAGCTGTATGGACGATTCGGTATCCAGCACCAGCTTCACCCATATCCATTACGGTATCGGTAATGAACATTCTTGTACCAGTAGCATTATCATCAATACCAAGGGAGGTGAACGCACCACTGGCAGTTATATTAACTGCATCTACGTTACCTGTAACAGTAAGATCTGCAGCTACAGTTATGTTACCACTTACGTCTTCTATAGTTGACCCGGGTTCAACCCCGTTACCCAGGTTATTAACCCTGAGTAACGCATTGGGATTGAGGGCAAGGTCTTCCAGTTCTGGATACAGAGAGTTCTGATCCGTGAACTCCTGCATAACATACAGAAGCTGGTTATCATTCATCTCAAGATCAGCTTCGGTTAATGTTGCACCGTTCTGCCAATCAACAAGACGTTCGTCATTTGGAGTCTGACGAAGGATTTTAATAGCGTCCCCAAGGGCAGGGACTGAGGATAGTTGGAGGGTAGAGGACGTAGGGAAAGTGATCCCAGTGTCCTCCGCTCCGTCTACGATAGCCTTAACATGTAAAGTACTGATGTACGGAAACGAAAAGGCGTATGTGTCGGTAACACCGTCACCAGTGTACTCTACATAAGAGAAAGGCATAGCGTTGTCCTATTAATAATTTTCAGTTGATTGCTCAGGCAGGTCTTGACCAACAAGGTTGTTGATGTTGCGAATACCTAAGGCATTACCGAAGAAAAAGAGAGAGTTAGTATTGCGCCAATCTTCCTGACTATATTCATAATCAGAATCAAACAATGACCGGCTAATACCAGTAGCTGCACCATGACCTTTCATAAACAGGTCAATGGTTGGGTTACCAAGGATTAAATTACTTGGCTGCATGGTTGTACGCCCGTAAGCGAATAAAGGATCATCAACGAAGAACCCAGCTCCAGTATCGACAAGCCCAGGTATTACCGAGGAGAACCCTGCGCGTTGGAATGCAGCTGCACCCAGACGAGTAGCGTTAAGTCTCTTCTCCAGGAACTCATCCTGATCTTCACGACCAATAGAGTTGGCATAAGTTTGAATGGTGTAAGCCATACCACCGAACATCATTGAGTACGCCCAGGATTGGAACGTAGCAGGATCAAGGGAATTCAATCCACTCAACAACTGTTTCTCGTAAGCACCCAGCATGAATGTTCTAAACTGGAAAGCAGTCCTACCCATTTCTCTCGACATAAACAAAGGTAGTTCACCAGCAAAGTTCTTCTGGATTACACGATAGACATCGGTATGCAATGCTTCACGGAAAGCTTGCAATGCATCAGCATCATCCCACTTCTCCAGGTTCATTACACGAAGCTTACGGTTACTTAATGAACTAGGTTCAAACTCAGCGTTCTTCTCAAGTTGCCTCACAACCCGATTGAGTATTTCTTCGTCACCACCAAACAGTTTAAGCATCTTCGCTTTGTTAGCTTCGGATACCGTACCCTTAGCCATCTTAAGTGCTTGCTCAGTAAAGTTTGCAGCAGAGCTTCTGACAGCCAGGATCTGTAACGATTGGTTGACCAAAGCCATACCAGAGATATCGCTTGTGGCACGTGAGGCATACTCAAGAGCTACGTTGGTTTTATGCATGAACGAACCAACCTTACCTTCACCATAACCCACACTTTCCAGGTTAGACATTGGTTGGTTGATTAAACGATCACGACCAAAGGCACCAATGTGATGCTCTATCTCTCGCATAAGCGGAGACATTGACTTACCATCCTTAGCTAACTGGATACTTCTCTTAAGCTCGGGGACATGTTGCAGGGTAAGACGCCAGGAGTTCTGTCCTACGATGTTTCCAATCTCAGCTAACTGAGCAAAGCCAACCTGGTTCATGATACGAACAAAGTTGAACTTACGGAGGAGACGTAAGATTTCTGACCTGGTTGAACCTAGGTTCTCACCTAATACAGGACGACCCATGATTTGATCATAAAGACCATCGATTAGATCCCTGGTTGCCTTGATCTCTTTTTGAGAGACACCCTGGATTTTACGTAGGTCATCTAAGGCAGCATCACGCATAGCCTCAAATGCATCATCAGTTTTAATCCCACGTTGTGCCAGGGCAATACGACCGGAAGCCCAGCGTGAGTAAGCCTGGAATGTTGCTTCAGCGTTTGTCTGCCATAGATCTTTAATCGCAACCTTATGACCTTTTATCTCAGTCTTAAAGTTCTCATTCATGGTGATACGATGCTTACCACGGGGATCCGCACCGTTACCCTTAGTATTGGGTAGGTCTTCCTTAATCGCTTTAATAGAAGCAGCGACATCGTCCTTACTGTATCCCATAGCTCTCAGCTGACGACCCACTTCATCCAGGTCTTTAGCGTTGAACAGCTTGAACATCTCAATCTCACGACCTATGACTTTATCGTTCATTACTGTAACGTATCTTTCAGCCAGCTTCTCAGCTAAGGCTTCATCAGTACCTGAGTCAGCTATGGCTTGTTTAAGCAGCTGTTTCACGCCACTATCACCAATCTTCTGATTGATCTCCAGGTAGGAGTCATGGTTGAACTTACGTGGTCTGTAGTACTTATTGTTACTGAACTCTTCAAAGCCAGGTACACCAGCATCTTTGAGCATCATACCCATTCGAGAGTATTCATCCTGCATTGCTTGAGCAGCAGCTTTCACATGTGTGTTAGCACCTGGAGCACCACTTGTGATGAACTCATCAACGTCACTAAAGAACTCTTCACGCTTACGCGCCATGAACACAGGGTTCAGACGTTGGTAATAAGAGATGCCTTGTTCCTTTTCCCAAGCTTTAAGGGCTGGGACAGCTTTACCTTCCATATTGAATAAGGCTTGCTCAAGGAGACGTGACTGTTCTGAACCAGCGGCAGCTCCACCTTCGATAGCGTTAGGTGACAGAATGTTACCCAGCTCTTGTGTAAGCTTTGACTTAGAACGTCTTAACTGTGAACCGATAGAGATACCCAGGTTGTTTACTGCACTACGGATAGTAGCCTTAACATCCTTATCAGCGATCTCTTCAACAGCTTCTTCCATTAAGTCTTTAGCTACCATCTCCATAGGAGAAGCCATAGCTTGTGAACCCACGTCATTTAATACATCTTCAACACGATACAGAAGTCTGTCTAACTGTGAACGCTCAGCACCTTTAGCAATACCCAGGATGTTAGCTATGGTCTCTACAAATTTATCCCACACTGAAACTTTAGCTCCAGCTTTCCAGGGAATCTGTGAAAGAACCTCACGTACCTTAGGGTCACTTAGGGCAACCGCAAGTAGCTCCTTGTTGTTCTTGGCAGCATACCTGTTGTAAAAGTAGGAATCACCGGTGTCTTTGCGATATTTATTAAGCGCACGTCTGATACCATTTAGATCTCGTGTGATGTTCTTGGCTTGCTTAAATTCAGGGGAATCCTTCTTACCATACTTGATAATGTCATCCAGGCTATTCAGCTTACGTACTGTGGCGCCATGAACAAGCTCGTGGGTGGCTGTCCTTAAGAAAGTGTCAGCGCGATTCACGCCACCACCAGGAGGAGTATTGTTAAACTTCTTAATTGACGCTTCGAAGTTCATCATGATCTCATCATTGTAAGACCAATAATGACCCAAGTGACTTGAGCTTTTGGCTTTACCAATCAATTGACCTTTGACGTTTATATGCTTACCCAACTTCTTCAGCAGGTTCTTAAACTCACCACCAGCAGTGTTATCATGACGTTGTACGAATCGCATTAAGTCATTGACAGTGACCTTGTCACCTCTGATTACTGCATCCCTCATATCCTGCATTTCTTTAACAAAGGTCAGGTCATCAGTCCCTTTACCAACATAAGGTTTCGCAGGTTTACCTGATGGTTGGAAGATATCCAGACCACCAAACTCTCCAGGAGCATTCGGTTTAATGTACTTACCGTTACGCCAAGGAGGATTAGGTGCACCCACAAAAGGGTTATCATTAGGCCTAAAGATACTTGGAGCATTTTCACCAGTGGGCGCAGAGTATTTACCATTGTGCCACTTAGGTGCCGGAGCACCCACGAACTGACCCCTGGCTAAAGCACCAGCAGCTCGAATGAATTCATCATCACCGGACTGTAAGGCAGAGTTAAGCTTCATGGGAAGGAAGGTACCGAAAGCGGCACCAGCAGCAATACCGAACATTGCATCAGTGGCATCATAGGTTGGACTTGCGGTAGCCATAGCAGCTTCCACAGGAGCAACTGAACCAGCACCCACAGCGGCCCTACGTGAATACTTCTGTAACTTACTTGCAGTATTCAGGACTTTGGATGCCAGGGCATACTCACCAGCGATAGGGAAAGCAATGTTAACAGGATCCATAAGGGAACGAGCGATGAACCCAGCGTAACCAGAGTAACCTAAGTTACTCATAGTTTTGATTGCGTCCTGTTCTATGCGAACACGATCAGCCCTCATACCAAGGTCTTCTTCGTTTACGGCACTATCAAGTTCATCATGGAACTCTTTATCAATACCGTCATAGTAATGTTTATACTTCTCATCACTTATGAAGAAAGTTGGATCTTCCTTCTGTGATAATTTAGTGGCACCGTATTTAAGAATACTTGCGCCATCATAGGTACCTGCCGCAGAGAAGCCGTTAGCCCAACCCAGCTCAGGCTCTTGGTCGTAGCGGTTCTCTGTTTGGAAAGGGGTAAAGGCAGGTTTAGGCAGAGGTTTAGTGAAATCAGGTTCTGGTTTTGACACCTGTACTGGGTTGTCCATAAGTTACCTCATTAGTTTATTTTAAGTAGTCCAGCGGTTCAGTGAAGAAATCAGAGAAGGCTTTACCATAGTCAGTCCGGTCATATTGTTTATTACGACCTTTCTTACCGGTCTGTGTACCTTTGTAATGTTCTTCGTACCACTTAGCTACCCACATGCGATCAACCGTTTCACCATTCCTGTTGGCTTCTTTCTTAGCCTTAAGGAATCTCATGTGGTCACTTTTGTTCGCATGAATCTTTTCAATACGATCTATGTGACGGAGTTGATCTTGTTTCTTTGGATCGACCTGGTTAATCTGAGAGTCGATGTAAGCATCATAGTTCTGCTTAATGTTGATTGGAGCACCTACAGGTATCTGATGAAGCGCATCCTTCTCATACAGCAAGGCATAGTCCTTGTTCTGTGGATGTGGTACCAGGATGTAATCATCGAACTGATTCTCAGGATCAATGTTAATACCAGGCATCTGAGCGATATCACGAAAGTTATCTTCCAGGTACTCATCAGCGAATGCATCGTAATGCTGAGGCAAGCCACCGATACCTACGTAGACCTTACGGTCACCTACGAAAGCGTGAGTAGAGTTAATTTCCTCTATAGCAGCTTCAATAGCATCTTCAGTATTCTGAGCACCAGACAGCATATGCGCCTTGGTAGCTTGGGTTAATAACCTACGCATCTCCATGGTGTTACTTGCGTCACCTGTAAACCACCAATCCTTATCAATAACTTCACTGACCTTCTTGTCGATCTCTTTCTGACTTGCAGAATCACCATAGGCTTTCTGCCAATCTTGCTCCAGGTTAAGGTACGCATGAGCTTTCCTTAAGGCATCCTTAGGATCACCACCGGACTTCATCGCATGTTTAATCACACGATAAGAGTTAAGTGCCTCAGCGTTACCTGGGTCAATTAAGGTACGACCTTGGGCTAACATGTTCTCTTGTAGCTCTATCGCTTTAAGAGTCTGTGGACTGAACTCACCTTGTTCGAACTGAGAGTTTAAATCAGTGAACATCTTACCCATGTACTGAGTAATCTGTGGTGGAATGTAATCTGGATGATTGGTTGCCCATTGCTGAGCCAGGTAACTCGCTGGTGTTTCACCATTAAGTACGCCCATTAACCGACCCTGTTCAAACTGAATGATCTGTTTCTTTTCATCAGAGCTTCGTTCAGAGAATGGAGTCTTGATTACAGCAGTGACACCTGGGTCAGTTTGTGTGAAACCATACTGGTACGCAGCAAGACCTTGGGTACCCTTAACATATCCATCAGCAGTGTGCTTCAAGGTATAGTAATCTGCACCAGTGAAGTTCATGGCAGAACCAATGCGCTCCACTTCAGCAGGGTCATAGATACCACGTTCAGCTTTAGCCATTAAAGCAGCCTTAGCTTCACCATAGGCACGACCTTTCTTCTCCATGGCGCCAGAAGCAAACTTAGCTTTAGCAGCTGCAATCTGATCTCGCCACCTTGGGTGAGTTGAAAGGGGAGGGACACCATCGGAACCAGGCTGATCCAACAGGTGGAACATATTGATCCCATTCTGTAGAGCTAGGTCTTCGACAATATCAACTTTCATAGCTGCCATGTCCGAGTCCTTACGACCGTACATTTCCTTTAAGGCTTCCACCTGGGCAGTAAACTGACGTACCTGTTCTTCAGGCGCCAGGTTAACCATATCAGCTGTAGCTTCATACAGGTTGATAGCTATATCGTTCTCTTGTTCTTCGAACTCAAGCTCTAACTTTTCCTGAGCCTGAGAAGCTCTAGCTTCATCTGAGTAACGGGTGAAGGATTCATTGAAACCATTCAGGTACTCAGGATCACTTCCGTAATCTACTTCTTCGAAGTTGGCTGCATGGTTCTCAGCAGACCAGGTCTCATAGTCAGTGTTACGTCTTTCCTCAGGATCCAGCATAGACCAATCATGCTTGAGCTTAAGTCCAGCTTCGATACCGGCCCTACGTCCACGCATGGCAACGTGAGCCTGTCGTCTCCAACCTGATTGGTCATCAGTTATTTCTAATCCAGAAGCCTCATCCTGGACACCTTTAGCTTGTTCAGCTTTGACCATCTCGTTATGCGTTCTAATATCATCAGGACGTTGAGATGCAGCCAAGGTTTGAAGACCTAAAGCAGCTTGAAGTGCTTCTGATTGAGATGCGCCTAAGCCCTGGCCTGAGGCATGAACTTCACGGTTCGTACTCATCCGTCTTGAGTCCACTACGGCTCTATTACTAAGCCGTTGTTGTGCATACTTAGGCATGTTGTTACCTCGTTATTTTTTAGGGTTTGGTGCTTTTGTCCTTACCCTGTAATCGTTAGCTGCAGATGCAATCTGTAAACCAGTGCCAATCAGAGATGGACGTGAGATTTGATTAGATTGACGTTGGTGACTAGCTGAGGATCCACGTATGGCAGAACTTGTGTTGGCATTTATGTTTGCCAGGTCCTGACCTTCGTTGAATCTTATTTCATTCTCAACAGCATCCACAGAGTTACCCATGACACCAGCTTCACCAGCTGCGACACGAGCCTTGGCTCTGTTCTTTAATGCCTCCAGAGAGACTTGTTCCATCTGTGAAGCCTGGCTCCTCCGAAGTTCTTCGTTACGAACCTTGGTCTCCTGGTTGATGGATTCCTGTTGCTGTTCAGCTTGATCTTGCTGACCCATATAACCAAGGATTGCGGAACCAATTGTCAGTGCGGCTGTTATCTCACACATCATTGTTTCTCCTATAGAAAGGAATGAAGAGTTCTCCCTTCAATCCATAAGGCTCAGGGTCTTCTAAAGTGAACCCTAGCCACCTAAGCCACCTCTGTGCGGCTTTATTGTTGACATGGGTGAAGTTGTAAAGGAAGGGGTAGAGTTTAACCATCTGCTTAAAGTGTTCCTTACTTCCACGTAGGAAACTCATCTGGTTCTTAAGTATCTCATCGGTACCCAGGAGCCAAATCACCCCAGCGTCTGGGTAGTCGTAACTTTGTGCCACTCCAAAGATGGAGAATGGGACATTATCTACGTAAGCTACCCAGACGTTCTGAGACAGTCTGTAAGAGTCCATCACTGCCATAGCAATATCATCACCATAGGCAGCAATTAACTCTTCTCTATCGGACTCCCTGAGGTTCTGAGCTATATAAGCAGCAGCACCGGCAGTTGCTTCTTGAATCTCAATCACACCGTACTCCTTGCCCTAGGGTAGAACCAACCTATCCAGTGAATCGATTGGAACCTGGAGGGTAGGAATGAGTCATTCTGAAACTCAATGACTGTCGTTCTAGCGTTACTCTGGATAGGAAACCTAAAGTTACCTGAGGACATGATAGGAGAGCCGAGTATAAGATTTGAGTCTCCAAGAGTCTTTGCAGTGAATTCATATTCAGTTGCGTCCCTTCCTTCTGGTGTAACAATTGCTTTGAATGAACCTGAGTTAACGTAATCAATTGTTACGTCTTTCAGTTGAAGCCGACCATCACGGACAGCTTTGTTCTCACCACGGACATACTGAGGTGACATGCGATATTTCTTGAGGTATTGAGAACCTACATAGATATCAACAGAACTCCAATCACCTAGAGCAGTAATCTCAGTATCACCTGCACCACCACTTGTGAGTGTTAAAGCCTTACCTGCGTCATTACCTGCAGTTGAACCCAGGCAAGCCTGAGGTGTTGTGGATAAAGTATAAGGAACAGTCCAGGTAGTAGTATCAGTACCTGAGTCATAGCTTCCAGAAGTAAGGTTAACTTTACGATCCAGATGTACAACGAAACCTAAGTCACCATCTTCCTGTCCACCTTGCAGCTCAATGTACTCAATCGACATTGTTGAATTACCACCGGAACCTTGCTGATATTCAATAGCCAGGTACAGTTTGGAATCCATTACAGCAGCTGAGTGAATCACACAACCTTCTTGTAGCACCCACTTAGACCAAGAACTTTGTAGCTTGTCATCACCTGCCCAGTAATACTTATACACATAGATGATGTTAGGTTCATCACGAGTTAATATGAAAAGCATATCCTGGTTGGTAGCTGGGATAATCTTATGTGCATTACCTGAGATGTAATCAGGCACATGTGCAGTGATATCAGCAGCATCACGGGTATTGATATCAGAGTTTAAGAAGTACTCACGGATACCTGTGTATTGACCGTTGTTGGTTGCAAAGTAAACATTGGAGCCTGAGGCTGTTGGTTCACATAAGGTGTTTAATTGGAATTGAGTTGAGACATCGATGGAGACATTCTTTGGTGTAAGAGTGTCACCTCCACTTAGGATAAGCTGAGTCTCTTGAGAGAATAACAATAAGCTTTCATCCATAGCGACCGCATGGTCAACTGAAGAAGCCTTAGGGTTAGATGAGGATACATCGATAGGATCGGAGTCCAGGACAGCCCGGGCGGTATCACGCCAGAAGTCGAAGAACTCACCATTGACAGACATGACAGTCTGCTGATTGGCAATGAAGCCCAGCCTGTTCTTATAAAAGAAACCAGACGTAATAGCCTCACCGATAAATGAAGGGATAGGGTTCGTGTCATCATCACCCACATTACGTACATCCCAGGTCAATGCTTCAAAGTCGAAGGTTGCATCTGATTGACGTATAAGAGCGTGTGGCATTGTTGATGCATCGAAAGCGTTGTACAGACCAGGTCTCACAACCTCAGTCCAAACCGAGCCATTACCAAGCACGAAGTAGTTATCAAAGTCACCACCACCAGATCCCATTACTTCATAGTAAGAGGTGTTTACTGGATTAGGTAGGTCAGCATAAGTGTTCTTCTGTCCATACGAACCTGGAGCAGATGCAGCACCCATAGCGGTAACTTGATCTTTGTTAATTACAATTGTGTAATCAGCGATTGTGATAGCTTTGTAGCCTGTCCTAGGGTCAGAAGCCCCAAGATAAGCAGTAGAAGTAAGAGTTCCATTTGTATCAGTTCCATCGGCTAAGTCATAGGTAGCAACAGAGCCAGACTTAATGAACGCAATGTAACGCTCGTTAAGATTCTTGTTGATCCAATGAACAAACACGTTATCACCACCAGCAACCCAGGTATCCCAGGAGATGGAAGTTACGTGATTAGTGGGTGGGCGTTTACCAACACCATCGACCAATGAACTTATGCAATTCTCTTGTAGCTCACATTGTGATACTGACCTCAGTGTTGGGGGTTGCTGAGAGACACCATCATAGATGTTAGCAATAGTTGAGCTAACGACAGACATAATGCCTCCTTAACGGTTTAATATATTTGCGACACTCCATGAATCTGTGAAGATGTTGTGATCACCAGATTCGGCTTCAGCATCACGGAAACTGTATAGAGCATCTTGTTCATCTTGAGCTGAATACTCATGTACCACGTCAGTGCCAAGCATCTTGTCACCAAAGGTACGTGCCGCTTTAATCATGATGTACTGACGTGCGGCTGAGGGTAGATCTTCAAAGGCCAGGAACAGAACCATACGGACGTGTACTGGATTCTCGAAGATATATGTTTGGTTGATAATGTCATACAAGTAGTCACCTCGTTGGGTAACTCTG
>Ga0180437_10010762_pt1 | contig 11104 bp, 7 predicted proteins | sample SS_ome_4_FD_132410 | JGI IMG/M metagenome (GOLD analysis project Ga0180437, IMG submission 132410) | Hypersaline lake sediment archaeal communities from the Salton Sea, California, USA - SS_3_D_1 metaG | ecosystem: Environmental > Aquatic > Non-marine Saline and Alkaline > Hypersaline > Sediment... | reverse complement strand
TCGCCGGCGCCGGAGCGATCGAGGACATGAACACCCGGCTGCCGGTCGGCGATCCGGGCTTCGTGCTGGGGGTGCGGCTCTCCGACGGCGAGTTGCTCTGGAAGCACCCGGTCGCCGATCCGGAAAGCTCGCCTGCGATGGCCGAAGGCGTGGTCTATGTCGGCAGCGGCTTCAACGGCAGTGCCGTGGTGGCCCTGCGGGCGGAGCCGGAAGACGAGTTGAAGAAGCAGGGCCTCGATCGCGTCCTCTGGAAGACGGCCACGCCCCATCCGGCCACCGGCACGATCACGCTGACCGACCGGCTGGTGTTGATCGGCTGCGGCAACGCCGATTACGTCTTTGCCTCCGGCAATCCGCAGGGCGTGGTGATCGCGTTGGACCGCGACAGCGGCGAGGTCCGCTGGACGGCTGCCATGCCCGACACGGTGCTCGGAGCGATTGCCGTTCGCGACGGCAAGGCGATTTGCCCGGTTCGCAACGGTGAGGTGATTGCCCTGGACGTGAACGACCAAGGCAAGGTCCTCTGGCGGCAAGAGGTCCGCGAAAACGCCCCGGTCATGGCCGCCGCCGCGTTTACTGGTACGCACGTCTACGCCGTCACCCGAGACGGCTACCTGGTCGTGCTTGATGCAGCCGACGGCAGCGTGCTGGAGAGTCATTATCTGAACGCCAAAGGCAAACCGGGCGAGCAGGGCCTCTCGGTCAGCTCGCCGGTGGTGGTCGACGGGCGGCTTTGCGTGGGCAGCGAGACGGGCGGGCTGCGGTGCTACGTAGGAAAGGAGCGGACGCCGTGACGCTCCAGGAACCGTCGATTCTCCCGCTGGCCGACGCACGCGACGTACAACGCGCAGGCGGCAAGGCGGCCCATCTGGCCGAGCTGATCGCCGCCGGTTTTCCGGTGCCCGACGGGTTCGTCGTCACTACCACCGCCTTCCGCCGGGCCGCCACCGTCGCCGGCAAAGAATTGCCGTCCGACCTGGCCCGGGCGATCTCCGGAGCGTATCAGGCGCTGGGCTCGCCCACGGTAGCCGTCCGCTCCTCGGCCACGGCGGAAGACATGGCCGACACTTCGATGGCGGGCCAATATGAGACTTTCCTCGACGTCCGCGGCGAGGAGGCGGTCCTGGGGGCCGTCCGGCAATGTTGGCAAAGCGTCGATTCGCAACGGGTCCGCAGCTATTTAGCGACTCGTACAGGAACAACTTCCGGTATGCGGAAGGGGACAGTCCCATTTTCGCTGCGCGAAAATCGGGACAGTCCCCAAGTAACTTCCCGAGTCCCGAGCCGGCAGCACGTCGATCCGACCGAAGCGGCGATGGCCGTCGTGGTGCAGAAGCTGGTCCCGGCCGACGTGGCGGGGGTCCTGTTTACCGCCAATCCACGCACCGGCAATCGCGGCGAAATGCTCGTCGACGCGAGCTGGGGACTGGGCGAAGCGGTCGTCTCGGGCAGCGTGCAACCGGATACGTACGTGCTCGACCTCGACACCGGAGCGATCAGGGAGTTCAGCGTCGCAGAGAAGACGATCCAAATCGAGGCGGGCTGGCACCGGCAGCGGCCTGTGCCCGAAGAAAGGCGAAACACGGCCTGTCTGCAGCCGGAGCAAATCGCGCGGCTTTGGGACTTGGGCCGCCGTGTGGCCGAACACTTCGGCTGCCCGCAAGACGTCGAATGGGCTATCGAGGGCGAAGAGATCTACCTGCTGCAATCGCGCCCCATCACCGCGCTGGAAGAAGCGGAAGCCTATCGGCGATGTCTGGCGGAGATCCGATCGAAGTTGCGCCGCTGGAAGCGCGACGGCCGCGGCGATTGGGTCCGCCACAACCTGGGCGAAACCTTGCCGCACCCCACGCCGCTGAGCTGGAGCCTCATCGGCCGCTTCATGTCGGGCGACGGTGGGTTCGGGGCCATGTACCGCCGGGTCGGGTTCGAGCCCTCGCCGACCCTCTGCCGCGACGGCTTTCTGGATCTGATCGGCGGGCGGATCTACATGGACCTGTCGTGCGGGCCGGAAATGTTCTTCGCCGACTTCCCGTACGCCTACGACCTCCAGTTGCTGCGCTCGAATCCCGACGCGGCCCAGGCGCCGCCCACGGTTGCGACCGGCTCGGCGCTGGATCGGATGCGCACGGGCCGAAAGCTGGCGGCGAGCCAACAGCGGCTGGAAGCCCTGGCCGCCGACTTCGATCGTCGGTTTGAAGAGGAGCTGGCCCCCGAGTTTGCCGGCTGGGTCGAGCAGCAGAAGGCCTGCGACCTCCGCGGGCTGTCTACCGAGCAGTGGCTCGGGCGATGGCAAGACCTCCAGTCGCGCGTGCTGGACGCCTTCGCCCCGCACTCGTTGCTGCCGAGCCTGATCGCCGCCATGGCCACCGACCGGCTGCGAACGTTCCTGGCCGAGCATTTCTGGCAGGAGCATCCGGACGAGTTGGGCGATCTCCTCTCCGTCGGCGGCGAGCCGGACAAGACGCTGCAGGCCAACCAGGACCTGTACGAAGTGGCCGTCGGAGGCATCACGCTCGAGACGTGGCTGGCCGATCACGGTCATCGCGGGCCGGAGGAATTCGACCTGGCCGCGTCGCGCTGGCGCGAGCGGCCGCACGACGTGATTGCCATGGCCATGCGCCTTGCCGGCGGCGATAGCCCGATGAGCAAGCGGCGGCAGCGAGTCGAGGCGGCTGAAGGTCGGGCGGAAGAACTCGCGGCAACACTCGGCGATCGAGCGCGGCGCGAATTCCGGCAACGCCTCTCGCTGGTCCATCGCTACCTCCGCTTCCGCGAGGACGGCAAATACTACCTAATGCTCGGCTACGACCTGTTGCGAGACATGGCGCGCGAAGCGGGCCGGCGACTGGCCATCGGCAACGGGGTCTTTCTGCTCACGGCCGACGAATTGTGCGACGCGTTGCAGAGCGGCATGGCACCGCGAGAGTTGATCGACCGCCGCCGCCACAAGCGGGCTGCCGAGAAGCGCTTGGCCTTGCCCGCCGTCATCACCGAAGATGAAATCGCGACGCTCGGCAACCCGCCCCCACCAGCCGGCGGCGACTGCTTCGACGCGCTGCCCGTTTCCATCGGAACCTGTCGTGGACCCGTGCGAATCGTCTCTTCGCCCGACCGGGCGGGAGATCTGGGCCGCGACTACGTGCTGATCTGTCCCAGCACCGATCCGAGCTGGACGCCGCTGTTCGTCGGCGCGGCCGGACTGATCCTCGAACGTGGCGGCACGCTCTCCCACGGGGCAGTCGTCGCTCGGGAGATGGGCATACCGGCCGTGATTTTGCCCGAAGCGACAAAGCTCCTTGCAGGCGGCGAGACCGTCTCCGTCGACGGTCGCCACGGCGTGGTGATTCGCGGCGACGCAACGCCCGCCCAGGTCGCCGCAGACGCCGATCCCGCCGACGTGCGCATCGACTGGCACTCGGCTCCGCCGCCGCGTGGGCCGCGCGAGCGCCGCTGCGCCGCGCTTCGCAACGCCGCGCTCTTGATCTGGGGCATCTACCTGGTCGCCGCGTTCCTGCTTCCAGAGGCATGGCTCTACCGGCCGTCGATCCGCGTGCTCGACGCCGTGCTGTGGCCGCTGGTTCGCTCGCTGGGCCGGGTGGAGACGGTGGCCGTGCTGGCCGCCGGCCTGGCGGGGTTCACGATGATTGCTCAGTGGCTGCTGACCGACAACCGGCGTCTGCGCGCGGCCAAACATCGGGCCAACCGGTTGCGGCGCGAGGCCACGAAGCTGCCCGAGGGTTCCCCGCGCCGCGCGGCAATGCTCCAACTGGCGGCCCCGGTCCAAGCGCGGATCATGGGCGCGGCCATGCTGCCGCTGGCGATTATCCTGGGGCCGATGATCATGTCGTTCCTCTGGCTGCCCGAGCGGGTCGATCCCGCGTCGGCCAATGCCAGTACCGGTGCGGTCGTGTACCTGACGGCCACGGTCGACGGCGAGCATCTCGAAGCGGTCACGTGCGACGCGGCCTCGCCGTTGCGGCTCGATCCGGTCACGCCGGCGGCCCAGTCGATTCCGCCGATCCGCCCGGCGCTCGAGCGGTTGCGGAAGCGGTGGCGAGAGCCGAGCGATCTGTCTGATCAACCGTGGGAGGTCCGGGCGGCAGCCACCGCGGCGCGAGAGAGCATGCTGGCCGACTTGGACGCCTATCTGGCCCGCGGCATCCCGCCGCAGATACTCTCCTGGACGATCCGCACGCCGCCTGATAGCCCGGGGCGATTTTCCGTTCGCCTGAGTTCAGGCGAGGCCGAGCCGATGCACGTGGACTTGGTGCTCGGCAACGCGCATCCGCCCGAGCCGAAGCAAGACCTTGGCGATGGCAAGGGGCCGATCCAGGTAGTGCGCGCGGCGGATCCCCAGACGTCGATTCGGCAGGTCCAAGTTGTCTATCGCAACGAGAAAACCCGCGAGGACCAAGTGTTTTGGCGGCCGCTAAGAGCGCTGCGTTGGCCCGTGCTGCAACGGACGGGCTGGACCCGGTGGGACGCTGGCTGGCTATTGACGTACATCGCCGTGTACGTACCGGTGATGCTTTTGCTGCGGTTTGTTTTGCGGATTGCGTAGCGGACGGCCAGTTGCATGCGAAGCGGTATCGCAGCCAACACCGAACAGATGCAGTTCGCTCAAGCTCTAGCCGTATCGGAACTCAACACCTCATCCCAGCGATCAAGGTGTGCCACTGCTTCGCAGAGAGGCCATCCGGGAATTGACATACGTTGGACCTGGAAAACACGGGTGAGTTGCGAAGCGTCGTGTCATTGTTGAATCAGCAGTGCTAGCACATCGCCTCAACCCCCTTGTTTTGCAGTGTCTTGCGGCGTTTCGAATTCCCGGACACCCTCTCGCAGAAGCAGTGCCGGCCCCAAGTCCCCAGAGAGGGACGGCCTCTGCGAAGCAGTGGCACACGTTGGTAAGAAACGCGGGCTGGCGCGACGACAAGCCTATCCGCCCAGCACGAGTTCTAAGAGCATCAGCAAGACCAACGCAACTGCCATGCCCACCGCGGCCCGGCGATCGACCTTTCCTTGCGTGCTCCCCAACCCGAAGTTGGGCCCCAGACCGTGCCAGAGACAAAACCCGGCCACCACGGCCACGATTCCAAAGGCGATCGGCTGCCACGGGTCCCCGCCGTGCTTGAGGATTGCGCCCGCGTCGTCGCCGTTGGGCCACAGCGCGCCGACCGCCAGGTAGAAGCCATTGGCGATCAGGCAGAACCCGGCGAAGAACGCGGCCAGATAGGTGTGTGGGCGCGCCGCCAGTCGGACCGCCAGCCACAGCGCCAGCGGAATCAAACATCCCCAGACGGCGCCGCCCCAGGCCACGAACTGGGGATGCGGGTTGGGCAACACGTCGGTCCGTGAAAAGGCCGCCGGGTGGAGCAGCACCTCGACCACCGTGCCGCCACTGAGCCACGCATGCAACACGTGGCCCAGCTCGTGGACCGCCATCATCCCCAGCCACGAAAAACCGGCCGTCGAGGCGATCAGGAGGATTTGGAAACCGCGATTCATGCTTCGAGACGCCCCCATGGGAAACACGAACGGGAATTATTCATAAACGGTTCGTAGTAACCGCGTTCATGCGGTCTTGCCCCGGTTTCGCGTGGTTCGATTCGATGAATCGGGACACTACGAGCGATTGTACATCATCCGTCCTACTCGAAAAACCGCCGCAGGAACAAGAGCACCAGCAAAGGCAAGATCACGCAAATGACAATCGCGCTGGGATCGCCGGGCTGAACCAGCAGGCAGACTCCGGCGATCATGATGGCCAGCGTGATCACCCACACTGCACGGCGGCGCGGCGAGTCATCGGTGGGCGCCTCGGGCAGGGCTTCTCGTTCCACCAGCATCTTGGCGATCTGTCGCTGCTTGGCCTCGCGCCGGACAGAGGCGATGAAATCTTCCGTACCCGGCACGTCCTTCAACAGCTCGGCCAGCGCCTCGGCCTTGGGGTCTTGACGCCGGTCCTGGAGCAACACCACCATAGCCGACTGGGCATACACGTTGTTCGGATCCAGCTCGAGCGCCCGGCGGAGGCTCGTTTCCGCGTCGTCGCGGCGGTGGAGCCGATGCTGGGCCAGTCCCAGGGCGGCCCAGGCCGTGGACGATGCGTCGTCGGCCTCGACGGCTTCCCGGGCGGCCTCGTCGGCCAGTTTGGGTCCGCGCTCGCGGGCCATGAACCAGGCGTACTCGGCCAGCAACTCGGCCCGGCGTCCGGAAAGCTCCAGTGCCCGCTGCAACGACTCCTGGGCCAAGGTCAGCCGCTCGGCCCGCCATGCCGCCAGCCCGAGCAAGCGCTGGGCGTATTCGTTTTCGGCGTCCAGTTCGACCGCCCGACGGGCTTCGGCCACCGCTTCCTCTCCGGCGTCGGAGCCGAGCAGGGCCTGGGCGCGAATCGCGCGGACCACCGGGTTGTCCGGCATCGCAGCGGCAAGCTGATCGGCGACGGCCACGGCGCGCAGGTAGTCGCCGCGGGCCAGCGCGTCGAGTGCCTGCTCGGAGAGTTCCTGAAACTGCGATGATTCCATCGTTCAGCCGGCCTCTTGGATCTTGCGGAGCAACCAGATTTCGCCGGCGTGGTGGGCCTCGTCGCGCAGGCCGTGGAGGATGTAGAATCGCACCGTTCGCTCGGGCTTCTCGGGCACGGGGCCCGCCAGTTGCTCATCGCTCAGTTCGGCGATCAGCGGCCGCAACCGCCCAACTTGAGCCTGAAGTTCGGCCACCACCTCGACCAGCGCCGGCCACCAGTCGGCCGGGACTTCGGCCGGGTCGCCCTTCCACTTGAACATCTCGAACCAGTTCTCGGGGAACTCGGGCTCGCGGCCCAACGCCCGCATCGTCAACGATTCGACCACCACGAAGCAGTGGCCCGCGTGCCAGAGGATCGTATTGCGCAATCCGGGCGGCGCCCAACGGGCCTCCTCCTCCGTCACTCCCTCCAGCACCCGCAGCGTGTGGCGGCGGACCTGGTCCATCAGCATCAGCAGCGAGAGGTCGGGCACGTCGATTCCCTTGTTCTCCGGAGAGTGCCCATTATGTTTCCAGAGCGGACTTTTTCAAGGGGGGGGCGTTCGAATGCGAGCCGTTCAGCCGCCGACGGCACGTCGGCAAGTGTGCCACTGCTTCGCAGAAGCAGTGCCGAATCCCCACAGAAACACTGCTTCTGCGAAGCAGTGGCACACTGTGGTGGCAAATGCGGGCTAAGCAGTCCACACCCCGGCGATCGGTGTACCGCAATGCCTGCACTTGCCGTCGTCCAACTCCAGTTGCGGCACGCTGTAGATGTGTCGCCGGATGATCGGCTCCCCACAGCCCGGGCAAAACGTCGTCCCGGCGTCCTCCACGTCGCCGCAGTTGCCGATGTAGACGTAGTGCAGCCCGACCTCGCGGGCGATGGAGCGGGCCTCGACGAGCTTCTCGACCGGCGTGGGTTCCAGATGCGTCAGCTTGTGCTGCGGGTGGAAGCGCGAGAAGTGCAGCGGATAGTCCGGGCCCACGTTCTCCAGAAGCCACTGGCACATCCGCCGGATCATCTCCGGCTTGTCGGTGTAGGTGGGCACGATCAGATTGGTGACCTCGAACCAGACGCCCTCGCGCTTCAACGTCTTCAACGTTGCCAGGATCGGCTCCAGCTTACCGGAGTTGAGCTTCTTGTAGATCTCCTCGTCGAAACTCTTCAGATCGACGTTGGCCGCGTCCATCACCTGGCACAGCTCCATTAGCGGCTTTTGCTGGATGTAGCCGCAGGTGACCCAGACGTTCTTGATGTGCTTCTTCCGGGCGGCCGCCGCCGTGTCGAACATGTACTCGTACCAGACCGACGGTTCGGAATACGTGTAGGCGATCGATTCGTAGCCGGCCACCTCGGCCACGGCCACGATGTCTTCGGGAAATGCGCTGGTCCGTTCAGTAACGCTGCGTGCCGACGAGAGCCATCGCTTTGGCGTCAGGCGAGGCGAGGCACCGCGGGGATCTTTCGTCTCCTCCGGCTTACGCTGTGAAATGTCCCAGTTCTGGCAGTTCAGACAGCGGAAGCCGCATCCGGAGGTGGCGATCGAAAAGGCGTAGGCCTTGGGCAGGAAATGGTAGAGCGGCTTCTTTTCGATCGGATCTTCGTGAACCGCGCAAGGATTGCCGTAGGCCAACGTGTAGAGCTTGCCGTCCTTGTGCACGCGGTTGCGGCAGCGGCCGCGGTCTTCGGGCTCCAGGATGCACTCGTTGGGGCAGAGCTGGCACTGGATGTTCTCACCCAGCTTCGTGTAGTGCCGGGCTTCCTTGACCCAACCGCGCTTCTGCCACCGCTGCCAGAGTCCTCCCATGGGGGCGTCGTGCTTGAAGACGTTGGCCGCCGCGGCCGGCCGCACGCGCTGGTTGAAGTAGTAGGCCGCCGCCCCGCCGCACGAGATGCACGCCAGGCCGGCCGCTCCGTACTTCAGCACGCTGCGCCGTGAAACCCACGGCCAGCGCCCGGCCGCGGCCGGCTGCGGAGGAAGCGGTTGCGGCTGCCCTACTTGCACATTCTCTTCTTGATCCATCCCCATCTCCTCATCGCGAAGTAGATGGTAGTCAAGGCGTGTATCAGAAACGCGACGACCAGCGGCCAGCGGAAGTCCTGATGAATGACCTTGGCTTCGTCCGCGGTGAGCAGGTGCCCCAGGCCGAACTCGCCGCGCATGGCGAAACCCGTCACTAAATATACTAGCATCAGCATTAGCAACAGCCAACCACTAATCCGGGCGGCCTTGATCAAGTAGTAATGGACGTTTCGTCGGGCCATGGCTCTGCCGAGATTCCTTATCTCTGCCCACGCGAGGTTCCCCAGATCACCGCCCCGCTGAGCACGTTCAGACCGGCGGCCAACAGGCACACGGCGATCACTCCGATTATGGGGATCAACAGCGTGCTGACCAGCAGGGCCCCTAAGGCGGCGCCGAGGTAGTCGGCCGTATAGAGCCTGGAGGCCGTGGCGGTGACGGCCCGCAAATCGGTTTCTCGGCTCGCCGACGAACCGGCCCGTTGCAGCACGACCTTGCCGGCCAGTGGAAATTCCATTCCCACTATCACGGCCAGCAGCAGCGCCAACAGCGGAATCACCACCCGGGAGGCCACCGCCGCGGCCGTGCCGCCGAGTCCGCCCAGGCCGATCAACACCAGCGGCAGCACTGCGGCGTAGACGGCGACGGCCATTTCCAGCCGGGCCAGGTCTCTGGGGCCGAAACGCCCCAGCCAGCGGTTCATCGCAAACGAACCGATCCCCAGTCCCAGCATGAACATGGTCACGATCACGCCCACCTGGTGGTAGACACTGCCGTAGAGGACCTGAAAGGCGACCAGCAACACGACCTCCAGCCCCGAGGCCGCAAACCCGGTGGTGAACATGGCCAACGGCACGGGGCGGATCCTCAGCAGGTAGACAAACAGCACCAGCAGCAGTGCCCCCTCCAGCAGGCCGAAACGAAGACGGAACTGGCTCATCCACAGCCGCAGGTGATAGTAGTACAACACGGGGCTGAAATCCTTGTTGATCGGGCCGCTCGGCGAGACCGCCCGACGCACGTCGGCCAGCCGGTCGCCGCTCAACGTGGCGCGGAGATAATCGCGGTTGATCCACGTAGTCTCGATCCCCGCCCGTTCGACACGCTCGGCGATCTGCTCGGTGAGTTCCTTGTCGGAGGCCAGCAGAAAGACCTTTCCGCCGGGGATAATCAGCACGTTGCGGAACGTCTGCCCCTGCTTTAACGTGCGCTCGGCCGTGCTGAGCAGGTCGGCCAGCTCCGGGCTGAGGTAGTTTTCGTAGTGCCCCAGCGAGATCGCCAGCACCCCGTCCGGCTCTAACACGCGCTTGACTTCGGCGAAAAACTCCCGGGTGTAGAAGCGGTTGATCTGCGAGGTGGAAGGATCGGGCACGTCGACGATCACCACGTCGTACTTCTGCGACGTTTGCTTGACGAACAACCGCCCGTCGGTGTTGATCACGCGGATCCGCCGGTGGTCGAGGCAGCCGGGGATGAACCGCCGGGCCACGTCGATGATCAGCGGGTCGAGTTCCACGTAGTCGACCGTCGCGTGGGGATATTTGAGCACTTCGCCGGCCGTGCCCGAGACGCCGCCCGAGATCAGCAGCACGCGCCGCGCGTCGCTGCGCTGGGCCATGGCATAGTGAACCGTCTCCTCCACCGCCTTCACGTCGTGAGTGGAGAACAGGGGTACGCCGTTCTCGATAAAGCTGTGCTGCCCGGCCGACTCGATGACGATCAGATTGCCATAGGGTGAATTACCTCGGTAGACGACGTTTTGCTGCCCGTACTCGATGGCGGTCGACGTGCGGTCCAGGTCGTACGCGCCGGCCAGGGCGAAGGTCGCCGCGGCGATCACGGCCGTGAGGGCCAGCAGCATGGGGCGCCGCACGACCGCGGCCACCAGCCCGGCGAACAGCAGGTTCAACGCGGCCGGCACGTAGAGGATCTGGAAATGGTTGAAGTTCAACGGATAGATCAACAGGAAGCTGAACAACAGCCCGCCGACCACGTCGCCGATGTTGTCGAGAAAGTAGACCCGGCCGATGCTCGACGGGTCCTTGCCCGCGGCCAGAACCAGACAGGCCAGCGTCAGCACGTATCCGGCGATCACGCAATACGGCGCCAGCAACACGAAGCAGCTTACGACCGTCTCGGTCACGCCGACTTCGGCGCCGCGAATGAAGACCGCGTGGCGCAAGGTTCGCAGCAGAAACACGTCGGCGATCGGCAGCACGGCCACGAGAATCTGCGCCACGACCAGCACCACCAGCGGCCGTTTGAGCCGGGCGGCCGTGCGGCCCAGCGCCGAGCCGACGCCGGTCAGCAGCAGCCAGTTGCCCAGCACGATGCCGAAGATCAGCTCGTTGCCCGAGAAAACGCTCAGCAATTCTCGCATCAACGTTAACTGAGTGATGAACGCAGAGATGCCCAGGCAACAAACCGCCAAGAAGAAGACCATCCGGTGTCGGGGGGAAGCGTGAGCGGGATGGTCGGAGCTTCGGGGGCCCACAGCGGCGGGATCCGCCGGCTGGGCCGTTTCGCCTGGCGGGGACACGCGGCTACATCTCCGATTCCTTGAAGAC
>Ga0180437_10010758_pt1 | contig 11107 bp, 8 predicted proteins | sample SS_ome_4_FD_132410 | JGI IMG/M metagenome (GOLD analysis project Ga0180437, IMG submission 132410) | Hypersaline lake sediment archaeal communities from the Salton Sea, California, USA - SS_3_D_1 metaG | ecosystem: Environmental > Aquatic > Non-marine Saline and Alkaline > Hypersaline > Sediment... | reverse complement strand
CGGATGGAATCGGGGGTCAGGCCAGCCGCAGAGAACTTTCCACGGTAAAAAGGCGAGTGCTCAAAGGCGTAAGCAAACGCCTGGGGCAACGCTTCGTCCCGCATGGCCTCGAGTTCGTCGGCGGTGTAGCTCAGCCGCTGTTCAAAATACTCATCGGGCAGCGTATAGCTATGCTCTGCTATAGCGTAGGCCTTTGTTTTCATGGGCTGTTCCTCCCTTTTTGTTTCTCTTCTCGGACGGCTAATCCGTCTTTTTGGGATCTGATTTTGGTGGGGCAGCGACTTGACCTTATGAGGTCGGCGGACCGGCGCAATGCGCTGTCCCAGATAAGCCCGCCGGATCCGTTCCTCCTGCAACAATTCCGTAGTTGTCCCGTCCATGACCACGCGGCCTACTTCCATGAGATAGGCGCGATCCGCCACCTGGAGCGCGCCGGTGGCGTTTTGCTCCACCAACAGGACCGTCCGGCCCATCTCGCGCAACAGGGCGACGATGCGCAGGACTTCCTGGACTAACAGGGGCGCCAATCCCAGTGAGGGCTCGTCCAACAACAGCAGCTTGGATCGGGCCATCAGCCCGCGAGCGATAGCCAACATTTGTTGCTCTCCGCCTGAGAGCGTGCCGGCCACTTGTTTCTGCCGCGCTCGCAGAATAGGGAATATCTCCCAGATCTTGTCCAGATCGCGCTGCATCTCACGCTTGACCTCACGCCCGCGACGGTGGTAGGCACCCAGGTGCAGGTTCTCCAGCACCGTCATGGAGGCAAACAGTTCCCGCCGCTCTGGGACGTGGCTGATGCCTAGGCGCACGATCTGGTCTGGCCGGAGCCCGGCGAGGGACTGTCCCTCGAAGCGAATCACGCCCCCGCGCGGCGGCACCACGCCCGAGATGGCCCGCAGCAGCGTTGTCTTGCCCACCCCATTGATGCCGACGACAGCCACAATCTCGCCGGCCTTAACTTCCAGAGAGACCTGGTGCAGCACTTGAATCGGCCCGTAATAAACATCCAGGTCTTTGACTTTTAACGCTGCACTGATCTCAACGTCTGTTTCTGTTTGCATTGCCATGTCCGTTTTCCTGACCCAGATAGGCTTCTATGACACGGGGGTCGTTCTGCACCTCTTCAGGCCGGCCCTCCGCCAGCTTCTCGCCGTAGTTGAGTACCACCACCCGGTCGGCGACACTCATGACCAGGTTCATATAGTGCTCTACCAGCAGGACAGTGACATTGTTGGCCCGAATACGGCTGATGGTGGCGGCCAAGCGGATCGTTTCCACTGCGTTGAGACCGGCCGTCGGCTCGTCCAGCAGCAGCAGGCGCGGCTCGGCGGCCAGCGCGCGGGCCAACTCCAGCAGGCGCTGTTCGCCCAGGGGCAGGTTCGGAGCCAGGAGGTCGGCTTTGTCGGCCAGGCCCACTCGCTTCAGGCGTTGCATGGCCGCCCGGTAGGTACGTTCTTCTTCCCGGTGCGTCGCGCCCAGCGCGGCTGCTATCAGGTTCGTCCGCTCGTGGCGATAGCGGCCCATCTTGACGTTTTCCAGAACCGTCATATTGCCAAAGAGTTGCACGTTCTGAAAGGTGCGGGCGACGCCCAGCCTCGCCACCTTGTGCGGTGGCAGACCATCCAGCCGGCGCCCGTTGAGCCAGATCTCGCCGTCGTCGGGTGGAAAAACGCCAGAAATCATATTAAACAGCGTCGTTTTGCCCGCGCCGTTGGGCCCGATGATAGCGACGACCTGGCCCAACAGTGCCTCAAAACTCACATCGCGCACCGCCGTTACGCCACCGAACGATTTATGGAGGCCATGAACTCGTAACATTGTCTGGTTCAACACGCCCTCCCTAGCCCTTCACCCTGAGCCACCGCCGTAGCAAGGGTAGAGCTCTGCCACCGCGCCGGGCGGCGAGCGGACCGCCCTTTCGCCAGCGGGTGTAAAGCTCGCCCAGCCCTTGCACCACGCCCTGAGGCATATAGATCATGATCACCATCAAAAGAAAGCCAAAAACGATGATCTCGTGCTCGCCGGAGGCATGATCCAGCAACCGGGGTACCAGCGCGCGCAGCACCTCGGTCAGCAACGTGACCAACGCCGCACCAAAGGGCGCACCCCACACCGTCGCCAGGCCTCCCACCGCAGCCATGACGAGCAACATTAGCGTAAAGTGCAACGTAAACGGCGAGGGGTTGACAAATGTCAGGTAATGGGCGTACAGGCTGCCGGCCAGCCCGGCGTAAACGCAACTGACCACAAATATCTGCGCTTTGAGACGAGCGGTGTCCGCCCCCATAGACTGCGCAGCGACCTCGCTGCCATGAATGGCCCGTAGCGCCCGCCCTATCCGCGAGTGGACGATGTTCAGCGATGCCAGCAGCGTCACCGCCGCCGCTCCCCAAACCAAATAGTAATACTTGACGTCGCGGTCAAAGGCCCAGCCGCCTATCGACAGATATGGCACACCGGTCAGCCCCGAGGGCCCGCCGGTGAGACTTGAGGCTTCGTTGAACAGGATATAAAAGATGCAGCCCAAGCCCAGTGTGGCCATCGCCAGAAAGTGGCCTTTCAGCTTAAAGATAGGCCGGGCGATGACAGCGGCCACTCCACCTGTCAGAAGCATAGATATCACAATGCCCAGCCAGGGCGACAGGCCATACGTCGCCGTGGCGATGGCGGAGGCGTAGGCGCCCAGGCCATAAAACGCGTTGTGTCCTAGAGAGACCTGGCCCGCGTAACCCATCAGCAAGCACAAGCCGACGGTGAGAATGGTATACAAGCCGATAAAGATCATAATACTGAGCAGATAAGGGCTGTGCACAAAAACTGGCAGCAGCGCCAGCAGGAGCACGAACAGCCCCAGCCCCCAATACCTGGCTAGCAGACGTTGCGTCAGGCAGGTTAAATTCGTCATCAGCCACCATCCTACAAGCCACTGTGAGCATCCAGGCGTATCTTGGTGAGCCCGCCTGGACGGAAAAACAAAAGGATTAACAATATCGCAAAGGCGATGGCATTCTTGGCGCCAGAGGAGATCAGGCCGGCGCCCATCGCCTCCAGCACGCCCAGCAGAAAGCCCCCGGCCATCGCCGCTGGCGAACTGGTCATGCCTCCCAGCATGGCTGCCACCATGCCCTTAAGCCCCAGCATGGCCCCCATGTCATAGGTAGCAAAGGTGATGGGAGCGATAACTGCCCCGCCCACCGCTCCCAGCGCCGACCCCAGCGCAAAGGTGAGGGTCGCCATCCGGCGCTGGTTAATTCCCATGAGCGGCGCGGCCAGCCGGTTCACTGCGCAAGCCCGTACCGCCCTGCCCAGCCTGGTGTGCTGGAAGAACAGATAGAGACCAGCGACTGAGATGAATGTTGTTCCCAGCACCCACAAGCTCTGCAGTGGCACCACGGCGCTCAACAGCCGGAGAGACCGCCCGGGGGTGAAAGCTGCCAGCGGATAGGAATCGGTGCCCCACGCTACCAGGGCCAGTCCGCGAATGACGATCGAGGCTCCAACGGTGATGATAATCGTCGTAACCTGGGGAGTATTTCGCGCTGGCCAGAGGGCCAGCCGGTACAGAGCTGCCCCCACCACCGCCACGACGACCACTGTCAAGACGAAAGCGGGGACCAGCGACAACGCCATCTGGCCGCGCAGCGTGACCATCAACAGCGCCCCCAGCATAGCGCTCTCGCCTTGGGCAAAGTTGATGACGTCGGTGACCTTGTAAATGGCGACAAAGCCGACCGCCAAGAGAGCATAGATCGCCCCCGTGGTTAGCCCGCTAGCAATATACTGAAAAAGCTGGTCATGAAAACGCACGAGTCCCTCCTTATCTGCTTCGGCGCAATCTGTGACCGATCCGATTGCGCCTCCGCCGGATTTGGACCTACCGGCCATCCTCGAATCGAGGTTGATGTGGACAAGCCCGCTCGTGCTTGTCCACATCATTTGAGGGCCTTGGCTCGTCCTCGCTCGTTCTTGGCCTCCTGTTCAGTCATCGTCGCTACGGTTCGACGAGTTTATATTCGCCATTCACGATCTGCATCACGACGAGGGCATCCATGTCCTGACCATTGTGATCCGACGGCGACATGTTGTAGACGCCGGTGAGGCCCATGAATCCTTGCGTCTTTTCCAGTTCATCGCGGATCGCGGCCCTGTCGGGGCCAGCCTTCTCCATGGCGCGAACGACCAGATTGAAAGCGTCATAGGCGTCCGCGCCCATCATGGCTGACTCAGCGTCGTATGCTGCCCGGTAGTCTGCTAAATATTTCATCAACAGATCTTTCTCAGGATCGCTGTCCGGTAGCTGCTCGGCGACGGCGAGTTTTTCGCCAACGCTGAGTACACCCTCTGCTGCCTGTGCGGTGGCCAACCCGATAAATCCCGGGATTACAGCCGCGGGATGGTTAAGGATGGGTATCTCCAGACCCAGGTCAAATGCGTTCTTGGTGACGATAGCCCCCCCCGGCAAGATGGCCCAGATGACCAGCATCTCGGCATCAGTGCCCCGGATCTTGGTCAGTTGCGCCGTCGTGTCGGTGTCGGCCGCCTCAAACTTTTCAGAGGCGACGATGGTGATGCCAAAGTCCGGCGCTAGCGCCTCGAACTCTACCTTGCCGCTGTCTCCGAAGGCGTTGTTGATGCTCAACCAGGCCGCTTTGGTGATCCCTTGCCCTTTCAGGTACTCCAGCGCCTTCCTGACAAGGAGACGGCCATGTCGCGGCGTCTTAAAGATCCACTTGCGCTCGGCGGCCGGTTCTATGATCTTGCCGCTGGCTCCTATCGAAATGAGTGACACCCCGGCATTTTGCACGCTGTCCAAAACAGCCAGCGAGGTACCACTCTGGTTAGGCCCGATGATAGCGCAGACCTGGTCTTCCTCGATGAGCTTTTTGGTCGCCAACACCGCTTTGGTCTCATCGCTCTCGGTGTCATAGATGATGAGCTCTATCGGGTGCATCAAACCATCGGGTCCCATGATGCCGCCAGCCGCCTCCAGCTCCTTGTGACGCATTTGGAGAGAGTTTCGCCCTGGAATGCCCAGCGTAGAAGCCCGCCCGGTGATGGCAAACATGGCCCCAATCTTGTACGGCTCGCCGATCTTGGCCTCCGGTTCGGCCTTCGGTTCGGGGGTCGTGCGTCCGCACCCGCTGGCAACCAGTGCCAGGCTGACGACCACCAGCACGGTCATTACCGACCAGACTCGCGAATTCATGACTTTCCTCCTTCTCTCGTGTGTAGCCAACCTATACGATGATGATCGACCAGACTCACGCGTTCATGGCTCTCCTCCTTCCCTCGTGTGTTGTTAGCCTATCATCTGGTCGGTCGTCTTTGACCCTGCTACCAGCCACAGACAAGTTCGGTGGTATGGTTTGCCCCATTGCTCGTTTCACCAATTATGGGGAATGACTCGAACCCTGTCATTGATTGATTGACTGAAAGCCTTATCTATGTGTGCACATATATCCGCTTGCCAGCCAGCAAAGCCCGCAGCTTCTGCCTCATAATTCGGAATTCTAGAGTCTTATAGGCGATGCCGTAAGGCACACGCCACATGTCGGAACCAGCATAGCGCAGACTGAAGGGCAGTGCATCAAGTTCAGCCAGCAACTCGTCCAGGTCATAGCCCATCACTGCCAGCCGCTCTTTGCCGATCCACCGCAGGTAACCCCGGCACCAGGCCTTGCGGATGGGGTTGGCCAGGACAAGTTTCCACTTTTCCAAAGGCGCTTGGCTCAAAGCCCGGTACTGCCCCATGGTAGGGTCGAGAATACGGCCCTCGAGCTGGACGTCAGCGAAACGCGAGAGTACTTTGGCATCGAACGTCAGTTCCAGGTAGGCAAACATCCGCCGCCACTCCTCTTCGGAACCGGAAATCAGATCCTCATATCGAACAGCATACACTCGAGTCTTATGTTTTTCATAAGCTGCGACCAAGTGAGCGAGTCCTTCAAAGAGAGAGATTTCAAAACGCCACAGATTCCATCTGCCGCTTCCAAAAGTTCTCATAATGGAGGAGACGACAGACAGAGGATTGCGCCACAAGAAAATAAACTTTCCGTGCGGGAAAAGGTTGATAATGTCTTCCACGATCACATTATACCTACTTGTCTTGTCGACAAAGTATTTCGCATCACCCTTTGCCGCTCTAGAATAGAGTCGCAATGTGAAGGCTCGAAGCTCTGCAAGATAATCATCCACGCCGTCAGGTAACGCCTTGCAAAAGTCCTGGCACGCGATTACCTTCATGCTGTGAGCATTAATGCTATAGGTACCTTCCCTTCTCAATGAACCCAAGAAATGCAGCAGTATATGCGGCTCTGCGGCGGTAGCGACATCCTTGTGCGCAGCCAGAACACGCTGGGTCAAAGTCGAGCCGGTGCGTGGTAGCGAGAGAATAAACACTGGCGTTAGGTCAGTGCTCATATCAGCCCTCCGAATACCCTATATACAATCCATAAACAATCAGACGGCAGGCAACTATTGTCCTCCTGACAATGCGAGGATGAGACGTAGCCTATGGATTTCTTCCCCATGGCATAGCCCCTCATGCAGCCTCTCACCCGGTCGTATTCCAGTGAACTTGATGAAAATCTACTTCTCTATGTGTGTACATATATCCGCTTGCCAGCCAGCAAAGCCTGCAACTTCTGCTTCATAATTCGGAATTCTAGAATCTTGTAGGCGATGCCAAAAGGCATACGCCACATGTCGGAGCCAGCATAGCGAAGACTGAATGGCAGTGCATCAAGTTCAGCCAGCAACTCATCCAGGTCATAGCCCATCACTGCCAGCCGCTCTTTGCCGATCCACCGCAGGTAACCCCGGCACCAGGCCTTGCGGATGGGATTGGCCAGAACAAGTTTCCACTTTTCCAAAGGCGCTTGGCTCAAAGCCTGGTACTGCCCCATGGTAGGGTCACGAATACGGCCTTCGAGCTGGACATCGACGAAACGTGAGAGTACTTTGGCATCGAAAGGTAGCTCCAGATAGGCAAACACCCGCTGCCACTCCTCTTCGGAACCGGAAACCAGATCCTCATATCGAACAGCACACGCTCGAGTCTTATGTTTTTCATAAGCTGCAATCAATTGATCAAGTCCCTCAAAGAGATCGATTTCCCAATGCCACAGATTCCATCTGCCCCCGCCCCAGGTTTTCAAAATGGAGGAGACGACAGACAGAGGATTGCGCCACAAGAAGATAAACTTTCCGTGCGGGAAGAGATTGATAATTTCTTGCGGAATCTGGTCATGTCTACCTGTCTTGTCGACAAAGTATTTCGCATCACCCTTGGCCGCTCTAGCATAGAGTCGCAATGTGAAGGCTCGAAGCTCTGCAAAATAATCATCCACGCCGTCAGGTAACGATTCGCAAAAGTCTTGGCATGCCATTGCGTTCCACAAGTGAGAATGAGTGCTGTAGGTGCCTTTTTCTTTCCATAAAGACAAGTAATACAGCAGTATATGCGGTTCCGCGACGGTAGCGATAATATCCTTGTGCGCAGCCAGAACACGCTGGGTCAAAGTCGAGCCGGTGCGTGGTAGTGAGAGAATAAAGATTGGCCTTAGGTCAGTGCTCATATCAGCCCTCCGAATACCATATGTACAATCCATAAACAGTCAGACGGCAGGCAGCAATTGCCCTCACAAGCGATAAACTACCGAGGCCACTAGAATCGTTCGTCGGGTTGGCCCCGCTCAAGCGTTGGGCTTGCCGGGGCAGCCAAATTCGGTTGCCTGAACGGTCGTAAAAGATCCCCCCCGGCGAGGAGGTTCAGGCAACCATCCAGATCGCCTGCCTCCGTCAAGAATAACGCCTGCCTCAAGCAGTCCTGCGCAAAACCCTTTCGCGCACACTCTGCCAGGATCATAATCTGGCCCAGCAAGGTCTCGCGATCAAGGTGATGATTGAAAGCCTGCAAACTGACAATGCGAGGATGAGGTGTCGGCCCATGCGTTTCTTCCCTGTAGCATAGCTCCTCATGTAGCTTCTCACCCGGTCGTATTCCAGTGAACTTGATCTGGATGTCTTTGTCAACGCGCAGACCCTTGAGGCGGATCATACGTCGTGCCAGGTCAAGAATGCGTACCTCATCACCCATGTCAAGCATAAAGACTTCCCCACCACGACTAAAGCCCACCGCCTGCAATATCAGGCTCACTGCTTCGGGGATGCTCATGAAAAAGCGTTTCATGTCAGGATGGGTGACCGTCACAGGTCCCCCCAACTCGATCTGCCGGGCGAAAGTTGGTAGCACACTGCCACGACTGCCCACCACGTTGCCAAAGCGCACAGTGGTGAACTTTGTTGGGCTGGATTGCTGCATTGCACTGACCCACATCTCACCAATGCGTTTGCTGGCCCCCATAATACTGCATGGATTAACTGCCTTGTCTGTCGAGATGAAGACAAAACGCTCCAACCCATGGCGGGCCGCGTATTCAGTCAACAACACAGTCCCCAAGAGATTTACCCGTACCGCCTCCTCAGGATGGTCTTCAAGAATAGGAACGTGTTTGTACGCCGCTGCGTGGAAGACAATTTCAGGGCGATAGGTGCCGAAAATGGTTTTGAGCTTGGCTGCATCCGTAATGTCGCCTACGATAAGCCGATGTGGCATTGACGTGTGTCGAGCCCGGAGCTCAACGTTCAAGTCATGCAGGCCCGATTCATTGTTGTCCAGCATAAGGAGCAATTGCACATCGAATTGGCTCAGTTGGCGGCATAGCTCAGCACCGATAGACCCACAAGCACCCGTCACCAATACGACTTTGCCTGCAATAATCTTTCGACAGATTGCTTCGTCAGTGTGAGCAGGTTCACGACCCAGCAGATCCTCAATTCTCACGTCTCGTAGAGAAAAGGGATCGCGGGCGCATCCGCCCAGTATGTCGAGGACGTTGTGCCGGATCTTTATCTGCGCCGGAGTCTGTTGACAGAGAGAGACAAGACGGCGCAAGGCCTCTCGGTTATCAGGGTATTTGGCAAAGACAATCACGTCTGCTTCATAGGCCGACACCAAGGCAGGGATCTGGTCACACCCGCCCAACACCTCACACCCATTCAATTTCATACCCCAATTGATCGGCGTATCGTCCACAAAGCCGATCACTTTATACCGGCAGAGGGAATCACGCTGCAACTGACTGGCCAGTTGCTGAGCCTCGGTACTGATCCCGACGATGAGAACCCGACTTCTTTCGACATTAGATGACTCCCATGCGAAGGAGAGAATGCCTGCAAACAGGCGCCTGCGATAATGCACCGTGCCCAGAAGGACGAAGGTTAGCAAGCCACCCAGAATCACGACGCTCAGCGGCAAACGCTGCCTGCTGGGCCACAAGGCCACGGCCACGAGTACGATCACTGTACTCAGGCCAACCGAACCCGCCAGGAGGAGGGCCTCTCGTACGCTGGCATACAGCCACAGCCGACGATAGACACCGGACAAGCTATAAACAACGATGTGGATGAGCACAATGGCTGAAATCGACCGCAATAGGATAGAGAGATAGTGACCAGGGATTTGACCTTCGAAACGGAAGGCCAGTGCCAGATAGTAGGCCAGGGGAATCAAAACGATGTCCATGGCCATCCGTCGCAGATATCGTCCTAGCAGGTGCTGGGAGTGAATTCTCACGATCGACTACCCCACTTGATTGGAGCCACAGCAAAGCGTGGCATCGGCACTGGGCAATTTGTCGTCCAACATTGATCCCGCCGAAAATGTTATGGCCCGATGCAAGCTCGATTGCAGTCGCCTTCTGCTTTTCCCGTCGCCCCCTGGTTGCTAATCCCCACAACCGTCTGGTGAATACTGGTAATCCAGTGTAATCTGTGATATAATGACATTAAGAAACGTGTAAAACGATTGATAGAAAAGGCGTAACAGGTGGCATCAAGAACCCAACTTTGCTCTTGCCGCATCGAAAACATCGTTAAAGGCACGGATATAGTCCGGATCATCGGCCACGTCCCTAACGCTCCTTGCCATGTAAGGCGACGGGTTCCACGGCCAGTAGATCACGCCATCGAGATGATCGTAGCTCAGGATCTCCATGCCTACCTGACGGACCCAATCAGCCGGTGGCATAGGCCAGTGGCCCGGATATTCATATACTGCAACCTGAATGACCACCTGTAGATCAGGATGACAACTTTTCGCCTGAGCAGCCACACTATTCGCATTCTGCAAAAAGTCAGGATACTGGCTGTTTTTCTTGGGTGTTATGGTGATGACGGCAATATCTACAATCGGCCAGCCAGAACAGTCGCTGGGTACGAATCCGCCCAGACACCTAGAGTCCCCAAAATTGACCAACACTGGAATGTGTGGATCTACTCGCTTGACAGTCTGGTAGAACCGTTCAAACTCCACCAAACTAATATCCCACTTTCCAGGGTGACAGGGTTCATCGATGATATAGTACCCGAAAAAGTTCGGATGGCGAGCAATGTCATTGCTCGCGAACACCGCACTAATGATACGTTCTAACTTGACGAAATCGATCTTTTTTCCACTCTGAAAACTTTTTCGACCCTCGGCTCTCCCAAGAAGGTTCAGTTCTAAAGATGAAGCGATTTCTAGCGCAGACTGTAATCCGGATGCCGATTGGTGGGGAATCCCAACACTGCTAATGCCCAAATTCACAGCCTGAGGAAAATCAGATGACGGCACCTGGTGAATGCCAAAGAACCTGGGACCGGGCGTGGGCGTGGATTCTGGTGTGTTCGTCGGCAGTGGCGTCAGAGTCACAGACAAGGGGCTTGGGAGCGATGACGGTGCAGGTATGAGAGTCGTTGTCGGTGACTGCTGCCGGGCTGGCGTGGACGTGGGTGCTACCGCTCCGGCCGCGATAACAGACGCCACAACCGGCGACTCGGGCTTTCCCCGAGTTAACAAGCTACGACTGCAACTTGAAATCGCCACAAGGATGCTCAGACTCAAGAATGCCAGGGTCAATTTGCTCATCTGGTTTTCCCAGACTAGTACTACAACGTGACTTCGCTCCAGAAACCCGTTTTCTGGAGCCTACAACTCAATCCATCGGCGTTGCAGAGCCGATTTGCCATCCAGAGCAGCCCCAGGGCAGGAGAAAACGGGTTTCTT
>Ga0180437_10010756_pt1 | contig 11108 bp, 20 predicted proteins | sample SS_ome_4_FD_132410 | JGI IMG/M metagenome (GOLD analysis project Ga0180437, IMG submission 132410) | Hypersaline lake sediment archaeal communities from the Salton Sea, California, USA - SS_3_D_1 metaG | ecosystem: Environmental > Aquatic > Non-marine Saline and Alkaline > Hypersaline >... | reverse complement strand
AGCCCATCGGCATCCGAGTCTCCGTCTGAAAGTCCGTCCGAGTCGCCCAGTTTAAGCCCGAGCGCCTCGGAGTCTCCCAGCGAGTCACCGTCTGAGTCTCCCAGCCTGAGTCCATCGGCCTCCGAGTCGCCGAGCGAATCGCCGTCTGAGAGCCCGTCGGCATCGGAATCGCCCAGCGAGAGCCCCAGCCTTTCGCCGAGCGCATCTGAAAGCCCGTCAGCATCGCCGTCTGAGGCGGATTATGAGTCCCGGGTGGATTTTGTGTCAACTCTAACCAGGCCGCAGTTCAAGTCGACTGCAATAAAACCGCAGTTTAAGTCGACCATTGAAAGGCCGTCCTTTAAAGTTTTGGAGTATTGATATGAGCAAGGTTTCAGTTATTATCCCAGCGCGAAACGAGCCGTTTTTGTCGAACACCGTTGATGATCTTTTTAAAAATGCGAGCGGTGAGATCGAGGTCATCGCCGTCCTGGACGGCTACTGGCCCGAGCCTAATTTAAAGCCGCACAAGAACCTGATCCTGGTTCATCGCGGATCGGTGTGCGGCATGCGAGCCAACATCAACGCCGGCGCCCGGATCGCAACCGGCGATTACCTCATGAAGCTGGACGCGCACTGCATGGTCGGGCCGGGATTTGACGAGATCCTGGCGGCAGACTGCGAGGACGACTGGCTGTGCGTGCCCAGCCGCTATAGCCTGGATGCCGAAAAATGGGAGCGCACCAGGGGCCCGGTGGATTATTTATACCTTACGTATCCCTACAACACCGACGAGCTTTATGGGACGGGGTTTCACGGAAAAAAATGGAAGGGTCCCGGCGGGCTGACCGGCGCGTTTTTTTATATGGAAAACGAGCGCAAAGACATTTTGATCGACGATCTTTTAACTTTTCAGGGGTCCTGCTGGTTTATGCCGAAGCGACTGTTTTTTGCCATCGGCGCAATGGACGAAAAAAACTACAACTTTCACCAGGAGGCCCAGGAGCTGGGCTTTAAAGTCTGGCTGTCGGGCGGGCGTTGTGTGAGAAACAAAAAGACCTGGTATGCGCACCTGCACAAGGGCGCAAAACACGGTCGCGGCTTTCGCCTGTCCAAGCGGCTGATGATCGAGTCGGAGATCTTTTCAACAGACTTCTGGATGAACAATCGCTGGCCGCAACAGACCCGCAAACTGTCCTGGCTAATTGAAAAGTTCTGGCCGCTGGAGGGCTGGCCCGATGACTGGCAGGACCCAAAGTATGCGGCCAATTATAAACACCCATCAATAGAGAAAAGGAAAGCAAAAAAATGACTCTTACCGTCAAGCAGGTCACCAAGGCCATCTGGAAAAAATTTCACGTCAAGCCGCGCGACACCCTGCCGTATGTCGGCTGGTTTGACAGCACGCGCGAGCACCTGGCGCAGCTTTTCGCCGAGGTGGGGTATAAATACGGGGCCGAGGTGGGCGTGGCCAAGGGCCACCACGCCCTGCGCCTTTTTCGAAACATCGAAGGGCTGAAACTGATGCTGGTGGATCCCTGGCATGCCTACAATCGGCTATCCGATGAAAAGGCGAAAATTCGATATGACATGTGCGTCAAGCGCCTGGCCGGATATAATGCCGAGTACAAAATCATGACCAGCCTGGAGGCGGTCAAAGATGTCCCCGACGGGTCGCTTGATTTTGTATATATCGATGGGCTGCACGAGTTTGACGCGGTGATGACCGACCTGATTTTCTGGGCGCCCAAGGTGCGCACGGGGGGGATCATTGCCGGGCATGACTATTATCACTTTTATCAGGCGGGGGTCATCGATGCGGTCAATGCCTACACTCATGCGCACGTGATCAAGGAATGGTACGTGACCCGCGAAAAAGAATGTAGTTTTTTTTGGGTGCAAAAATGAAAAATTTATCAATTATCATAGCGGCCCGCAACGAGGAGTTTCTGCAGCAGACCATCGATGACGCCCTGGCCAACATCCGCGGGGATACCGAGATCATCGTCATCCTGGACGGCTACTGGCCCACGCACGGGATCCCGATTGATCCCCGGGTGCATGTGGTGCACCACGAGCAGTCCATCGGCCAGCGGGCGGCGGTCAACCAGGGCGCCTGGATGTCAGAGGCAAAATACATCATGAAAGCCGACGCCCACTGCGCCTTTGACGAGGGCTTTGACGTCAAGCTGATGGCCGACTGCGAGTATGACTGGACCGTGGTCCCGCGCATGTATAACCTGCACGCTTTCGACTGGGTCTGCCCGGCATGCTCCAAAAGCTGGATGCAGGGGCCAAGGCCTGAAAAATGCGACAAGTGCGGAAACGAAAAGGACTTTTTTAAAAACATCATCTGGCTGCCGAAGCTGCGCAAGCGCTCCGACTATGCCCGCTTTGACAAAGACATGAAATTTCAGTACTGGCGGGCCTTTGAAAAAAGGCCGGCGGCCGACGGCGACATCACCGACATGATGTGCTTTGTCGGGGCCTGCTTTTTCATGCACCGGGACCGTTATTTTGAACTGGGCGGACTCGACGAGGGCCACGGGTCCTGGGGGCAGATGGGGGTTGAGATCGCCTGCAAGAGCTGGCTTTCCGGGGGGCGGCTGGTGGTCAATAAAAAGACCTGGTTTTCGCACCTGTTCAGGACCCAGAAGGGGTTCGGGTTTCCCTACCAGATCTCGGGCCGGCAGGTGGCCGCCGCCCGCACCTACTCCCAGGATCTGTGGCTAAACGACAAATGGCCCCTGGCCGTCCGGCCGCTTTCCTGGCTGCTGGATCATTTCGCGCCCGTGCCCGACTGGCACGACGACGCCGGGTTTACTCCGGTAAAAACCGCCGCCGCCGCGCCAGAGGATCCGCCGGCGGCAACGGCCTCGGCCGGGGCGATGTCCGAAGCGGAAGAAAACCAGAACCTGACAAAGGGCCTGGTTTACTACACGGACAACCGCTGCGAGGAGCGGATACTGCAGGTGGTCCGCCGGCAACTGGATGCGGCCCGCAACGGCAACCCGCTGGTGGCGGTGTCTCAGTTTCCGATAGATTTCGGGATCAACATCGTTTTGCCGCTTGCGCGTTCGGTGCTGACGATGTTCAAGCAGATCCTGGCCGGGCTTGAAAAAATAGAGGCTGACATCGTGTTTTTAGTCGAGCACGACGTGCTCTATCATCCCAGCCACTTTGACTTCACGCCGCCTAAAAAGCAGGTGTTTTATTATAACGAAAATACCTACAAAGTGGATGCCGCAAGCGGCCAGGCACTTTTTTACTACACCAAGCAGACGTCAGGGCTTTGCGCCCACCGCGAGCTGCTGCTCGAGCACTATGAAAAGCGCGTGGCCCGGGTGGAAAAAACGGGCTTTACCCGGCGGATGGGGTTTGAGCCCGGGACCCACCGGTTTCCAAGGGGAATTGATGACTATCCGGCCGAGCGGTGGATGAGCAAATACCCAAACATCGATATCCGGCATTCAAACAATTTAACCGCCAACCGATTTAAAAAAGAGCAATTTCGCTCCCAGCGCGCGATCGTAGGATGGAAGATGTCAAACGACGTGCCCGGTTGGGGCAAAACAAAGGGCCGCTTCGACGAGTTTTTATATGAGCTATCCAAAGATTGATCCGGTTGATGAAAGGCGCATGCGCCGGCAGAAGTATAAGGGGCACAACACCATCTGCCAGGAGTTGCGCGATATTTACGTTATGAGCACCGATGAGACTGTCCGGTTCAAATGCCGCATGGCGATGGCCATGGCTAAAAAAATGCACGAGCGCCTGAAATACTACAAGCAGCAGCAGGAGCAGCTGGCAAAAGGGGGCTAAACATGAGCATAAAAATTGACACGGTGGGCCTGATTCCGTTTGATCTGGATCCGGATGACAACTTTCAGGTCACCATAGATATTTCCGATTTTTTGGATGAGGATGCCATCGATCTTGTGGAATATTCTGCGCTCGACGAGGACGGGGCAGATGCCACCGAGGATGTAATAGATTCTGATAAATGCGCTTTTACCGCGTCTGTGCTGCAGCCTTACATTATGGGCGGCACAGACGGAAAGTCCTACATCGTCAAATGCCTAGCGACACTCGACAACGACAACGCCGATGAAAAAGCGTTTTATGTCAGATGGAAATGCCGTGAAGCCTCTGCGTGAAATTTAAATTAAAAAAAAGGAAGCTCTATTATGGATATACTACAGTGGATGCCGACGATGATCGCAACTGGTGCTCTGGCTGGATTCTGGTACGTTATCAAGCGCTATTTAGAACGCTACGAACGATCTCAGATGAAATTTGAGGCGACCATAAAAGAAGAAATGGGCAAGGTTTGGAAAGAGATCCACGGGATCAGGCGCGATTATATGACCGAAGAAAAACACGTATTAATTTGCGGTAAATCGGCGCTTGAAATTGAAAAAATGTTTAAGGAATGTTTGGGAATTACAAAAGACGCGATATTTACCAAGCTGGGGGAGTTTGATATGGAACTGAAGCGTGAAAATGACAAGATGTGACGGCTGCGGCAATGAGGCCTGGGTGGTATATATAAAAGCCGACGGACGAAAACTGTGTGACCGGTGCGAGGACGATGAGCGACAACACCAGCAAAACCCTGTGCAACATCGGGGACCTGTGCTCGATGTGCACGGGGCATTCGAACGGTCTCACATTTGATGAGATGCGCGAACAGTGCGATGCCTGCGTAAAATCAACCTATTTTAACCGCTGCATGTACCTATGCATCGACGGCCGCTGCGACTCCCAGCGGGCCCGGGATGTGGCAGCACAAACAAAAGGAAGGTAAAACCATGAAAACGATCGGATTTATTATTTTGTCAGCAATTCTTTTGACGTTTGGCTGTGCCAGCACCCGTGAATTCCTGGCCGGGATCGACGAGGATCAGGCGATTATCATTTCATCGCGGATTACCGCCCGCGAGATCGGCTGCGAAACTGCTTTTTCAGAGAACCCCGAGATCGACCGGGCTTTGCGCAACATTTATGACCTGGCCGCATCCGGGGAGCTGTCCCAGGACGCCATGGATCAGTTAAACGACGCCATCTCCGCGCACATTGGCAACCGTCCGACCCTGGTGCCCAATATCATTGACCTGATGGAACTGGTTGGGGTGCACTTCAACGACCAGGGACAAGCCATCGGTTTGGAGGATGTCAGCCCCAAATTATTTGATGCGGTGGCCAAGGGTTATGTCAGCGGATTCGACACCTGCCAACATGCAATCAAAGCCGGCCTAACGCAATCAGACATAATTGCCATGGAAAAGGTCAGGCGCCGTAATCTGCAACGTTAAATTTATGTGAACCGAGCGGAAAAAGGAGAAAAAAATGGAGATCCAATTTGCGCAGTACTCGGTGCCGGTGATCCTGACCGTGATCCTGGCGCTGATCTATAAAACGGTGGGCACCAAGCTGCCGGACCGTTTTAAGCCGTTAATCGCCGTCCTTTGTGGTATCGCCCTGGGGCTTTTGGGGATTGCCTACAAGGGGCTGGTTTGGGACGTGCCCAACATCGTAGACCATGCGATCTATGGTTTGATGCTGGGCGCCAGCTCGGTGGGGCTTTACGAACTGCAGCGGACCGTTTCCAATCCCCGGCAATAGCCAAAATCAGTTTGGCGCCCCGGCAATCAACCAAGGAAAAAAGGACATGCAGCCCTTTTGTGATTAAAAAACTGCCGGGGCGCCATTTAAACTGTAAGCGAGGAAATTTTCATGCCGCGCGATATTGCGAGCGTCAAAAAAATAATCGTTCACTGCAGCGACTCTGACTTCGGCGACCGGGCCTTGATAGATGTCTGGCACCGGCAAATGGGATGGTCCGGATGTCGCTACCACTATGTTATCTGTAACGGCAAGGCCGATCATTACCTGCCCTACGACCCGGAATTGGACGGCAAAATTCAGAGGGCCCGGCCTTTGGATATTATTGGCGACCACTGCCGGGGGCACAATTCGGAATCGGTGGGTATTTGCCTGATTGGCCGCAACCTATTTTCATCCAGTCAGCTTTATCGCGCTCTGCCGTTTTTGCTAAACAAGCTATTAAAAATCCTCGACGTGGATGAGCAGGCCATTTTCGGTCACCGGGATTTTAACGCCAACAAAACCTGCCCCAATATCGATACAAAGCTTCTGCGACAATCCTTATTTTTAAAAACAGACGGGGTGGATTAAGAAAGCTGCCGGCTATCGGATAAAGGCGCTTGTCTTTGTGCGGGTTTTGTGAGATCGTTCAAATTTGAGCCTCTGGCGCGGTCTGGCTATACCAGAAAAATAAAATATAGCCAGCATTATTTTTATTATTTAGTTTGATTTCAATAAGTTACAGATGAATAATTACCCTGACACGGTAGAAGTCGGGAGTTCAAATCTCCCCGTGCCTACCAGTAAAATCAGGCCCTTACGGGCCTTTTTTATTTTTGGGTTTTGGTTTTTTGGCTATATTTTGTATAGCCGGCGCCGCCGGTATGGTTTCGACCGCAGCCCGCCGCAGGGCCCTTGACACATGCTGATAATGGCGCATGATCGTCTCCGGACGGGATCCGACCACCTCGGAAAGCGCTTTTAGGTCGGCGCCGGCCTCCAGGGCGGTCGTTATAAAACCGTGCCGGAGGTCATAGGGCCGGATCCGCCGGGTGATTCCGGCGTTTTTAAGGGTGGTTTTCCAGGACTTTTTAATTGATTTTACGGGAGATCCCTGCCAGGTGATGATATACTGGCTTGAGTCATCACCGCCCTGCCACTGTTTGAGGGTTTTTATAAATTTTTTATGAAGAGGGACATCCCGCCGGCGCGGTCCGCCCTTTTCTGCGCTTCGCACCAGAATGGTTTTTGCCCTCCAGTTAATGTCATCGAATTTTAACTGCAGCAGTTCCACCGCCCCGGGGCGAAGGCCGGTAAAATAGCTTAAAAGAATTGCACGGCGCAAATGATCCGGCGCGTGGGACAGGATTTTTGCGGTTTCTTTTTCTGTGGGCGGCAAAATTATGCTCAGATCTTCGGCGGGCTTTTTGTAATCCCGCACAGGGTTAAACGGGATCAGCGGCGGGATCCGGCCGGTTGACCAGTTCAGGATCGCCTGCAGGTCGACCAGCTCGCGGCGGATAGTCGACCATTTGACGCCTGTTTTTATGACATTGCCGTCTTTATCCTTTTTTTGGCAGGTCCGCCTGTACTGCACATAATTATCCAGGTCCTGATATGTCAGCCTGGAGGCGGGCAGGGCACCGAAGTGGGGCAGTATATTGACTTCCAGCCTGATGTCCAGATGCTTTTTGCTGTTGGGCGAGAAATTTTTGTAGTTTGAATAATGCTTTGCCAGCTCGGCGACCAGGGGGCCTGAATTTATATTGGCCGGCCGCCGGCGTTTTAGATTCAATTCGCTGTTGCGTTTGCCGGCCCGGGCCTGTGCCTCGGGGCCCCGCCCGAAATACTCCCATTTTACACGGCTTTTGCTGCCATCTCTTATGCGGTAATAGACGGCCCAGCGCCCATCTTTTAGCTTCCTGATCGCCATTAAAATCGGTTTGCTTATATGTTACGGTGACAAAATTTACAGACGGAAGCTGCCCCGTCTATTGTTTCGCGGCAATGCGGACAGACCTTTTCGATGCCGCGCTTAAGTCGATTTTTTGAAGATTTCTGCTGGACATAGTAGAGCAAAACGCCGGCGGCGAGAATGGATATAATCGGGTGGGCGAACAACATGTTTTGAATTGTAGAGAAAAATAAAACGATGAACGCGCCAATCCCTGCAGCCGGAAAGGCTAAAATTTTTGCAATAAACGGCATCGCAAACATAAGAAAAATAAATCCTATGATTAATCCGAGAACAACCCGAACAGGTGAAAACAGATTGTTTTTTTGTCCATCTGGTTTTGGTTTCATTGGCTGTTACAGTTTTTTTTATTGTTTTTTTCGATTTCATGCGCCAGGGCGTTTAGCATGGAAAAAGCGGCCCTGATCATTTCTTTGTTTTCAGAGTCATAAATTTTTGACAGCAAAGTAAAGGCGCGGCTCATTTTAGGCCCCGCAAGATCATCAGTTGTCCTCGGCTCCCAGCCCCCATGTGGTTCGTAAACAGTCCCCGGATCTTTTAACAAAAGATCACGCTCACCCTTTCCATCGATCAGCCAATCACGGTTTACATTAAATTTTTCACAAATTTTAAATATCAGATTTTCACTTGGATTCGTTCTTTTTCCCGTCTCGAGCTGGCTGACATACTCCCCGGACACGCTGATCTTTTCCCCGAATTCGATCTGGGTTAGATTTCTGTCAGCTCTAACCTCCCGCAATCTTGCTGAAAACGTATTTTTTTCGATTTTTTTCATACTCAGCTAATTTTTTTGCTTGACAACCCGAGCCCAGTTCGTTTAGAATCTAACCAGTTAGTAATTAAACCAAACGGAGACAATAAATTGAGCCCTGAAGAAATACGCATCGAATTCATAAAATTACGCAACAAGACTACCATGGCATCTGTCGCGCGCGATATCGGAGTGTCCCAGCCGGCGGTGCAGCGGGTGATTGACCGCAAGCTGGTGTCCCGTCGAATTATGGTGGCCATCTCCGAAACCATCGGAAAGACTCCTGAAACGGTTTTTCCAGAATATGATTTCAATAAAGAGTTTAAAGACTAACCTATGCCAAAGAACGATCTGGAGTCAATAAAAAAAGCCGCCACGCATCAGGAGCTTATAAATCTGAGGCTGAACCTGATGGCCGTCAAAGACCAGGTCAATCAGAACCTGGACGGCATCCTGGAGCGCATCAACCGGCTGCTGCCTCCCGATGACGGCGCCCGCAGCCTTAAATATAAAAATTTCAGTAAAAAAGACTGGCACGAATATATGAAATCTTAACCTGAATGTAAATTGCTAAATCTGGAGCAAAGCGCACTATGGAAAGCTGGAAAATTTATCATGTCGCCCATAAAAAATTGCCCTCTGGAAAACTTCAACAAATCTACCGCCGATCCGCCCGCCTGGTTCAATACTGGGCATCGGATCCCAACTACTGCGAAGAAAACAAAAAAAACCCGTTAGACCGGATCCGAACCATGCTCGACGAGCTGGATAATGCCGGCGCCGGCGACTATGCCCGGGCGGCCATCGACTACATGGCCGAGCCCCTGGGGGGCTGTTTTGCCGAAAAACAAGCCGCTGTGTCCGACAAGGGCTGTGTCGATGGCGAGAGTGTCGATTTGACAATAGCCGGCGGAAAGCTGATCGACGAGATCCGCTTTGCCCTGGCCGATGATGTCATCGATGACGAGGAACGCATGCATATCATCGAATATGCCCGCAGCTTGAAGCGCGAGGTGGATGAGCTGCTGGACGCCGCGAGGGTGGAAAAATGAATCATCAAAAACCAAAAATAAAGACTGTTTGTTGTTCATGCGGCGACCTGATTTGCGCAGGACCGAGAATAGACGGCAAGGTGTCGCACGAATGTTGCAAAAAATGCGTGACCACCATCATGGCAAACATCAAAAGGGGGAAATATGACTGACGGCATCGAATATCGGCTCAATGGCGAGATAGTGATTTCTTATGTCTTATTTACCGTTTATGGGCTGGCAATTGGAATTATTGTCGGTTTCTTGGCCGGGAGGTGGTCTCTGTGAAACATTTATCAATGGCATTGCTTTTCTTTGGTGGCATTTTACTGGCCGGATCCGATGGCGCCTGGTTTCCGTGGGTCAATCTGGTCGGGGCACTGGCGATCGCGGCCTTCGGGTTTATCGGTAATAGATTATCGAGATAGTCCCGGGATGATTGGCGCCCGGCACCGAGGCGTTTTGAATATCGGGCAGTTAGTGCCTCCTTCTCAGTGCCCGGCAGCCCCTGACGGGATAAGTAGCAGCTTCGAACCAAGGCGGGGCTTGCGAACAGGGGCAACCAGTTAAACAGATGAAATTCAGTCCCTGCCGGCAGTGTGATCATATCTACGAGGATAAGAAAAAATTTCCAGCTTGCATAAACTGCCTAAAAATCGGTGGGGAAGCGTCCCGGCAGTCCGCGAGCAGAGCTTTTATAATCGATTTTAAGTCAGTAGGAGACGGAGGAACCAAATTGAATGCGGATGATAAACAGACAGCAAACGAATTTATCGACAGCGAATGCGAAAAGGCCGGCATCAGCAAATCCAGGCTTTTATCGTCTGAAAGAAAAAAAGAGCTTACCGTATTACGCCGTTACCTGGCCCTGGAGCTTAAAAGCAAATATTCGCTAACCAAGGATGCCATTGCAGGCATGCTCAATTTAAGCGCAAACAGCGTCTACCGCTATTTTAAAACCGTAAAAATCACCTCACCAGAAAAAATAGGCCCCCCTTCTCAGCAACCACCCGCAAAACAACCCAGCTTGGATATTCGTAAAAAAGATTACTTCATCCTGGATTTTAGCGACCACCATGATCTGTATGAGCATTTTTTAATATACTCCGAAGCTAAACTCCGGACGCCCGAGAACCAGGCCATATATCTAATAATGAAGCATACAAACGCATGGAGGAAAACGCAATGATCAAAATACTGGCTTTGCTGGCCGTTGGCGCCCTTATCGGGATGATCATTACCATAATCATTTTTCGAAAAGGCATCATACAACTGATCGACTACCCCGAGGGATCATCAGCGCCCGAGGCGTCGGCAGCCACTTCAGCAGAAAAAAAAGCAAGGCTGAAAAATTTGAGATGGCACCTGGCACATGTGGAAAAAGCCGATTATCCCGGCGAATATCAACAGGCAAAGCGCGAGGTGATTGCCGCACTTAAAGCGCAGATAGGCTTTTTAGAATCAGCTGATCTGAATTAACACCAATATTTAACCTGCATTTTGCGGGATGTCCTTGGTCTGAAAATAGAATAGATAGAATTCCTTTTTTTCTTTTCTCTTGCCAAATCCGGGCGGATCGTCCGGATAATCTTTTGCGGAATAAAAACGGAAAACACAAAACCAAATAATTTAAAAAATAGCTATGAGCCTAAACCATTATCTCTATTGCCTGCCACCTTTTAATTTAAAATACAAACCAAAGTCCGAAATGTCCTTGGTGAATATAAAAGCTGTGGGTCCTTCCCTAAAGGCTAAGCATACGGTT
>Ga0180437_10010754_pt1 | contig 11108 bp, 10 predicted proteins | sample SS_ome_4_FD_132410 | JGI IMG/M metagenome (GOLD analysis project Ga0180437, IMG submission 132410) | Hypersaline lake sediment archaeal communities from the Salton Sea, California, USA - SS_3_D_1 metaG | ecosystem: Environmental > Aquatic > Non-marine Saline and Alkaline > Hypersaline >... | reverse complement strand
TTTTGCAATGAATACTGTATGTGCTGCAGGCACTGGAAGCTTTCTTGACCAGCAGGCAGTGAGATTGGGACTTGCGATCGAAGATTTCGGGGACGAAGCACTAAAGAGTCTGAAAGAAGTCACGATCAGGGGAAGGTGCGGCATCTTTGCAGAAAGCGATGTCATAAATAAGCAGATAATGGGACATAAGAGAGAAGACATCATCAACGGTTTGTGCAAAGCATTGGTGAGGAATTACATGAACAATGTGGCAAAAGGAAAGACGATCGAGGATCCCGTAGTGCTGCAGGGAGGAGTCGCTGCGAATAAAGGCATAAAGAAGGCTTTTGAAGAAATTCTTGATAAAAAGATCACAGTTCCCAAGTATCACAATGTGATGGGCGCAGTAGGCGCAGCATTGATTGCGAAAAATGCCAAGGTAAAGCAAACAAAGTTCAAAGGACTTGATATATCAGACAAAAAGTTTAATGTGGATTCGTTCGAATGTCTTGACTGTCCTAACAGATGCGAAGTTGTCAAGCTTTCAGAAGGAGACAGGCATGTCGCGCACCTGGGAAGCAAGTGCGGAAAATATGAATAGAATTATTTAATCTTTCTTACCTTACGTCTTGTGATTCTTTCTGGTTTCTTTTTCTTTGGCCAGCAGTACTTGTGCAATGCCATCAAAATGGTGCCTAGTGCAGCACCAAGAAGGTTATTGATAAGATCGTTCATTGTATTGTACCAACCGCCGACAGTGATCTCTATATTCCTCTCTACTTGTTTGTCCATGGAAACATCTCCTGTGCCGAACTTCAAACCTCCTTCGCCTTCTCCCAAGATAAGATAACCTACATATTCAACATTCTCTACTGCAGAGCCTATTCCGAGTGTGGCGAAAAATACCAGCAGTATCAAGACCAGAGCCTTGAAACTGAATTTCTCGCTCATGTGCGGACTCAATATGTGAAAGAAGAATATCGCAACTATCAAAAATGGAAAGAAATGCGTGACATAGTCCCACGGAATGCCGATAGGAGATACATTATACCATCCAAAAACTCCAAGACTGTGCACCATGCAGGAAAGTATCAATGCGATGAATAAAGGAGTGTTCAATCTTAATTTTTCATAGAATTTATAGAAGCCTATCAACAATAAGATAAAAGCAATGCTTTCATAATAATAAGCCTTGATACCTAACAAAAAATCAAGAAGAATTATGAGTAGAAATAATGCTATTCCTATAAATAATATGTATTTCGTATACCTCTTTTTAGCCATTGTAAAGATTATCTTCTTTTTCTAGCAGGCTTCCTTTTCGGAATCTTCCGTTTCCCTATCTTTCTTTTCACAGCAGACTTTTTTCTTGTAGTTGCTTTCTTTTTCTTTGTTGCCTTCTTTCGTACAGGTTTTCTCTTGACAGCCTTTTTCCTGACAGGCTTTCTCTTCTTTATCTTCTTTCCAGAAGGTTTCTTTTTGCTTTTCTTTCCTGCTGCCTTATTCTTAGTGCCTGATAACTTGCTTCTTGGTTTTTTCTTTAATGGCCTCTTTCTTTTGACTTTCTTTGCAGTTCGTCTTTTCATTTTTCTTAACGGTTTAATTTCCCTTTCATTAATACTTTCATAAGTGTCTCCTTTTAGTGAAGGAATAACAAAGGTCTTTTCCTCATCCCGATTATAACCCAGCTCTATCCCTTCTTCAAACGGATCTACACTGTCAGATGCGATCTCATCGTTTGGCAATTGTCTTATGAAATTAACTTTCTTTTTCTTTTTTCTTGGTGTTTTCTTGATCCAGGTGAAGATGCCCATTTTATTCTCCTCCATTAGTATCATTATTTTCTACTTCTTCGCTCACGAACTTCGCAGCAGCGACAACCTTGTCTCCTGCTGACAACCTCATCAACCTGAAGCCCTGTGTCGCTCTTCCTATCCTACTGACACCGCTCGCGCTTGTTCTAATAATTATACCTTTCTTACTTATAAACATTATGTCTGCCTCGTCAGTAACACCAAGAATCATCACTACATTGCCGTTCCTTTCACTGGTCTTTATGTTGGTAACACCCTTTCCGCCCCTGAAGATCTTCCTGTACTGATCCACAGCTGTTCTTTTTCCATAACCATTCTCTGTGATTGTCAATATATCCTTGCCAGGCTGTGCAACTATCATGCCTATTACTTTGTCTTCCTTACCCAGTTTGATGCCCCTGACACCTTTTCCGCTCCTTCCTATCGGCCTGACATCCTTTTCACTGAAACGGGCAGCCATGCCGCCTGCAGTTCCTATCATTATCTCATCATCGCCTGTTGTGAGTTTCACTTCGACCAATTGGTCCTTCTCTTCTAAAGTGATTGCTATGATGCCTCCTCTTCTTGGCCTGCTGTATGCGTTCAAAGCTGTCTTTTTTATCAAGCCATTCTTTGTGACTGCGACAAGATTCATGTCTGGCAAAAACTCGCGTACTGGGATTACTGCTGCAATATATTCTTCCTTCTTCAACGGCAATAAGTTGACAATAGGTTTTCCTCTTGCCTGCCTGCTTCCTTCTGGAAGTCTGTAAACCTTTAGCCAGTGCACAATGCCTGTATTTGTGAAACACAATAAGTACGAATGTGTAGATGCGACAAAAAGGTCCTGGACAAAGTCTTCATCCCTCATTCCTGTCGCCCGCACACCTTTTCCTCCTCTCTTCTGCTGTTTGTAAGTGTATAATGGCATTCTCTTGATATAGCCTTTGTGCGTTCTGGTCACGACCATCTTTTCTTCTTCAATCAATGCCTCATCTTCAATATCCTCTTCAATCTCAACATCTGTGATCTCTGTCCTTCTTTCATCGCCATACTTTTCTTTCATCTCTTCTGTCTCTTCCTTGATGACATTATAGATCAATTTCTCATCAGAAAGCAAGGTTTCCAGTTTCTTGATCAATTCCAAGGTCTCTTCAAGATCCTTTCTTAATTTTTCCTGTTCAAGACCAGTCAATCTCTGAAGTCTCATCTCGAGCACTGTCTTTGCCTGTATCTCTGACATGCCATAGTTTTGCATCAAGCCGTCCATTGCAACCTTGGCATTGGCAGCTTCCTTAATTAATTTGACAACAGGATCTATATTGTCCAATGCAATCTTCAATCCTTCAAGCTTGTGCGCTTTTGCTTTTGCTTCTGCAAGCTCGAACTCTGTCCTTCTTGTCACGACTTCTTTTCTATGCTTGATGAAGTGCTTCAACAATTGTTTAAGATTGAGGGTCTTAGGTTCGTTATTAACTAAAGCCAGCATATTGCTTCCGAAAGTAGTCCTTAACCTGCTGTATTTGAATAATTGGTTCAGGACAACGTCATTGCCGACTGTGCCTTTAAGGACAAATACAATCCTCATACCTTCCTTGCTGCTCTCGTCCCTGATATCAGAGATGCCTTCGATCTTTCCTTCCTTGACAAGAGCTGCGATCTGTTCGATCAATTGAGACTTGTTCACTTGGTAAGGTATTTCTGTGACAATGATACGTTCTTTTCCTTTCTTTTCTTCTATCTCAGTCTTTGCCTTGACAACTATCCTTCCTCTGCCAAAAGCATAAGAATTCCGGATACCGTTCCTTCCACAGATTATTCCTGCTGTTGGAAAATCAGGACCTTTGACTATCTTGTTCAGCTCATGAATTTCCATGTCTGGCTTATCGATGAGAGCAATAACTGCATCTGCGACCTCGCTTAAGTTGTGCGGAGGAATATTGGTTGCCATTCCTACTGCTATACCGGTGCTTCCATTGACCAAGAGATTAGGTATCTTGCTCGGCAGAACACAAGGTTCTTTCAGATGCTCGTCATAATTAGGAACAAAATCAACAGTATCCTTCTCAATATCAGCAAGCATCTCTTCTGCAGATCTCGCCATCCTTGCCTCTGTATATCTCATTGCTGCTGGCGGATCTCCGTCAACAGAACCGAAATTACCCTGGCCGTCAACCAGAGGATAACGTAATGAGAAATTCTGCGCCATCCTGACCAAGGAATCATATATCGCCAGGTCGCCGTGAGGATGGTACTTACCCATACAATCTCCCACGATTCTTGCGCTTTTCTTATAGGATTTGTTATGACCGAGACCTAAGTCGTGCATAGAGAACAAAACCCTTCTATGGACGGGTTTCAGGCCGTCCTTTACGTCAGGCAAAGCCCTGCTCACTATGACGCTCATTGCATAATCCAGGAAACTTTCCTTCATCTCATTGGCAATAGGCCTGTCTGTGTGCTTTTGTTCTTCTTCCTTAGGTGCTTCTACTTCAGTAGCCATTTTAATAATAATTCAGGAATTATTTCTTTTTCTTTTTCTGCTTTGTTTCTGCAGATTTCTGCTGTTTTCTTGCTTCTTTTTCCTGTCTTGCTTTTTCTTTCTCAAGCCTCTTTTTTTCTCTCTCTTTCTCTCTTTTTATCTTTTCCTTTTCTCTCTGTTTTCTTTTATCTTCCCTTTCCTTTTTTCTTTGTTCAATCTCTTCTTTCTTCTTTTTCTTTGCTTCTTCAATAGCTTTCAACCGTTTCTCTTCTTCCACCCATTCTGGAAGCGGTTCTTCTGAACCCTGCATGTCGACTTCTGCAGCATGCTCTATGTTCTCGACTTCCTGCTCCATATCATCCATGCGCTCATTCATCTCTTTCTGGGTCTTTTCTCTTTCCTTCTGATACACCTTCAGTGCTTCTTTTTCTTTCTCTCTTTCAGCTTCAAGTTTTTCCAGCTCTTTTTCTCCGTCGAGGACTTCCTGCTCATCTTTCTTGAACTGGTCAAACATTTCTTTGATCTCTTTTTTCCTTATATCGAAATATTCAAAGAATTTTTGGGTTATCTTAAGTTTTCTGGTCCGTCCATAACGTTCCTTTGTTATGAAACCCATGTCTGCTAATTCCTTGATGTGTTCGTAAGCATTAGTCGTTCTCTTTTTGATTATGTCTGATTGAAGACAATTGGGTTGTGAGTAAGCGATCATCGCCAAAGTCTCCATTGCCTGAGTGCTCAGGTCTGTCTCTACCACGAGATTCTTTACAAGATCAAGATATTTTTCCCGTATATCGAACTTCCACACACTTTCTGCCCCTGTAATCATCAGGGCGCAGTCTCTCTGTGCATATTCTTCCTGCAACTGCTTCAATGCTTCCTTGATAGGGCCTTCCTGCGCATTGCACAATCTAGCGATTTCATCAGTCCCTATCTTTTTTCCGACAGCAAACAATATTGCCTCAACCTTGTTCTTTAGTGTCATCTTGAAATTTCACCTTTTTTGTAAGATTTAATTTTCCATCTTTTTCTTCAATTTCTCCTCTTTGTAAAAGGACCGTGAGATAGTCATTGAATGACTGTTCATCAATACCTATCAGCTTGTGCAACTGCTCTTTTGTCTCTGCCTGCGTGCTCAAATGGGATAAAATATTGTACCGTATGATCGCTGCCTGCCTCTTTGACATCAATGTCTTGAAAGCATTGCCTTCTTTTGCAATCCTGTCTGTGGCGTGCAGTCTTGCCTGAAATTCATTGAACCAGTTCGATAGGAAAGCATTCGATATCGTGATGTTCTCAGGCTCTATGACCTCGATAGAGCTCGGCAAAAAAGTGTACATGAAATCAAGCAACGGATCTCTTTTCTTGAACAACATCTCCATCTCTGCGAATGTTGAAAACAGACCGTTCTTCTGTTCTTTTGTATCATATATCTTTGATTTGAAAAGCTTGATGTCCCTAAGGTTCTTGCATTTCTCAACAAGATCCTTGATCGCCCTATCTACGTATTCTTTAGGACCGCCTAGTATCTCACAGATAACTCTGCAGTACATACCGCCCTTGTCAACCGCTTCCTTTATCTCTAAATTGTTTACCGTTTCCATATTAATAAGCTGTTCAGAGCCACAGAAATGCCCATAATTAAGTAATTAACAATGCTTTTTCTTTGACTCTCACCGTTATCAAAAACAACAGCCCCTCGTTCATTGTTTTGTTGCTCTTTCTGCTGTTGAGAGATGTTCGTTACTTTTAAACCTTTCGTCTTTTCAGGGGCCTTATTTTGAGGATTGCCAGACTCGCTCAAAGTGCCGAATTCGACAGCCTCAGAGCCTAATTCGCCATCCTGGAAATCGAGAAAAATAGGTATTTTTTTGGTGTCGAAAACCTCTTGATTTCGGGCGATTTTAAGGCCGAAATTGGCTGTTTTTAGGCCTATTTTGGCACTGAAATTAAGCGGGAAGGTTTGACCAGCTTTGATCAAAATCTGCTGTTCTGACAGTGTTTTATTTGATTGATTTGTCTGCTCGAAAAATATCACATTGTATGTATCTGTAAAATTCTTGTTTTCGATTTTTGCATAAATTTGTATGTCTCTTCCAACATAGAAGTTGCGGACTCTTGTATAGAAAGACTTGATGACGATTGGTGTTTTCGCAGATTCCGTACTTTTCGATTCTTCCTCTTTATCCTCTTCATTTTCAGGATTACTTCCTTGGCACAAGGATTTTACTTTTCCTTCTACATTGACAGCAGTCTTTACAGTCAAATCAAAACCTTCGACAATCAGATCGTATAGTCCGTCGCTGAATGCGTCATTACAATTAGGTTCTAATTGGACGGGAATTGTGAATTCTGTTTCTGATTTTGTGTCAATGTTAAGTTTTGCTCTTTCTGAAATATCCTCAATATAAAGATAAACTGTTTTCTTGCTGCTGTTCCCCCTTGTTATGCTGACAGTTGCTTTTGCAGTCTCGCCAAATTTTACTTTGTTGTCTGTGCCAAGATTTACTTTTTTTATTTCTATATTAGGAATGAGTGATGTATTTTTAATTACGTAAAAAGACTTTATTGCAAAATTATTGTCCAAATTCGTGTCATTGCATTCTGGACGGATTTGCATGTTGATGAAAAATACCTTATCCATCTCATCTATGTCAGGTGTGAAAGTTTTTGTATTGGTATTGGTTGTTGTCCTTAATGAACGGATCACATTATTGTTGGCATCTTCAATGAAATAATCTATTTCATAATCTATATCTGTGATTTCTCCTGCAGTTGTTAAACTGTCATTGAAAATTATGGGCTTGAATTTGACTTTTTCATTGTTCTGAAAAATCAATTTATCGAGCGAAATATCGAGCGACACATCGCAATTGTCAGAATCTGTATTATTTGTATCATTAGAGACAGGTTCTTCTTTCACAACATACCCGCTGCCAGGCGTGCCGTGCAGTTGATTGGAAGCAATAAAACTATCATTGTAATATTCAAGGCTGTAGCCTTCGTCTGCAATAGGTTCGTAAGAAATACTATCGATTATGTCTCCTGTTGCATTCAATAATGTGAGAGTTTCGCCTGAATTAGAGAGCGAGCCTTTGTATTCAAATTCAACACTAATGTTTGGGTAACGTATTTGAAAATCAGAAAGCGTATTCGCAACAACCAGGTAGCCGTCAATCATTGTGTTCTCTGGGAACTGGAAATCTATCCCTTCAAAATAAAATCTGCTTATGTTTTCACTTTCATTGGAGTATAGTTCCACAAACTCATAGTCATAATCATTACCGACAGGATCATACATTATCTCACTAATTCTTATTCCGCTCACAGCGCTTGCTAATGTCAAGATTATTCCAATTATGAAGAGAGCTAAAGCTAGTTTGTCCATCTTTAATCACATTCAAAATTCTAAGAATATTCTTGATTTGAATCTTAATATGCTTTTGTATTAAAAATTTGGAAGAAATCTAAAATGCATTCAAAAGATAAAAAATCAATAATACAAGAACACCAATCCCTACTGCAATAAGCAAGAACATCCTTATCCTCTTCTCGGTCTTGTCCAGATCTTTCCATTTCTTTTGCATTGCCCTGTTCTTTTTCCATTTATTCTTATTTGCCAATCCAATTGCAAAAAATACAATACCTATTGCCATGAATGCAAAATTATCAGTTGATATGGAAAGAGGGATTCCAATCGCTATCCAGCTTAGCCCAATTATAAAGAATGCAAAGTAATCTGGCGGTGTTCTTTTCTTGCCTTTAAGCGCGAATATCATGAAGATAGCCAGAATAACAATAATAACTGCAATCGAGATCATTATCCATGGAATTGCCATGTACGTATGATTTACAGGGTTAAATATAAATATTTCGTATTTATCAATAAGAGCGATGGAATACATATACGAAATCTGGACTGTTATATTCGCAGTATTCTGGATAGTATTCTTTGTCTTCAGAAAGGATCTCAGAAGAAAGATTATCTTTAGCAGTATCTTTGCAGGCATCCTGGGTTTGAGTGAACCTTTGTTCATCCCTTCTTTCTGGAACCCGCAGTTCAATTCTATTGCATTGATTCCTGGCAAATTATACTTATGCAGTTTATTGTGGTGCTTTTTTGTAGGAGGTTTTGTAGCTGTTTTCTATCAAGTCCTGAAAAAGAAGAAATTGTTCAAGACAAAAGCGCATCCTTTGCTTGTGTTTAGTGCGCCTATCATTTTCCTGGCAAAGTTCATCTTTGGCCTCGATACAATGCACTGGTGCTTAATAAGCATGCTCGCAGGTGCTTTTATCATTCTTTTGTTCCTGAACAAAGAACACCAGAAAGCGGTTTTTTTTAATGCGATTTTTGTGACTGTCATTTACTTTATTGTTATCTTGATATTATGGTATACCTTGCCTGCATTGAGCCAGAGCTATATGTTCGATAAATACATTGGATTCAATCCACTAGGAATTCCAATCGAAGAACCATTGTTTGCATTCAGTTTTGCACTATATTGGTGCCCGTTATATGACATAATCCACAGCTATAAGAAAAAAAGAAAAAATTAAATCTTCATCATTTCTCCGTTTCTGACTTCGATTGCTATGCAGTCCTTTGTGAAACCGCCTTTTCCATCAGCAGTCAAATTGCCTGAAGCTCCTTCATAGCTTTCAATTGAATTCAGATAGGTTTGCAGTACGTTTGTGTCTGTTGAGCCTGTCTCTCTCATTGCCTGGGCAATCAACATCACTGCATCGTATGCACTATCAGCACCTATGTCAATAGGCATTCCGAACCTTTCTTCGTACTTTTTTTCAAACTCTTCTGTTGGTGTTAGGTATGTTAGGAACTGCATACCTTCGTAAGCCCCTTGTGCTGCAGCTAAAGTATCCGCATCAATAGTTATCGAGTAGATAGGCAGATCAACTCCCAATGTTTTCAACTCTTTCGCAACTAATGTTCCAACTAAAACTCCATCTGTTGTCGAAACAATAGCATCAATGTCCTTGGCGGCCTTGATCTTTAGTGCATTACTGTAAACGTCCTTGCTTGTAGGCAATGGCTCTACAAGCACCTCGACAGAACCACCTAGCTCCTCGAATCTCTTGGTAAAAGCAGTTGTCTGATCTTTAACCCAGATTTGTTCAGCACCTATAACGGCAACTTTCCTATGGCCCTTTTCATATACGTAGTCTGCTAAATTTTGAGACAAGTAATAGTCATGAGGCCATGTATTGAACAAATACTTGCTGCCTTCATTGAATTCTTTCATGCCTAATGAAGGTGAAATCATTAAAATTTGCTTTTCATCAGCCAACTGAACAAGAGGAATGCCTGTATGCGACCAAGTGGTGCCAATGATAATGTCAATTCCGTCCAGATCTGTCAGTTTGTGGAATGCACTAATCGCTTTCTTTGCATCGCTCTGATCGTCTTCATGTACAACCTCTAAAGGTTTTCCATTAATGCCTCCTGCTGCATTTATTTCCTCAACAGCCAAATCTATGCCGTTTCTGGCAGCATTACCCCAAGCTGCACCTTCTCCTGTTAAGATCAGTATGCTTCCTATCTTGATGGTTTCTGCTTCTTTTTGATTTCCACAGCCTGCTGATAAAATCAGCAAGAGCAATGAAATTGAAATTATGATTTTCTTCATTTTGTCCTCCTCTAGGTAAGTTTTCCATATGTTAATTATTATAATAGCCCTTTAAATATTTTTGTCCTCCCAAAAGAGAGGATAACTTTAAATAGATGAAATTATACCACAAATGTATGGACACCAGAATCCTAGAAGATATTGGTTTGACGAACGCAGAAATCAAGGTTTATTTGGCACTTCTAGAATTAGGCACTGCAACTGCCGGCCCAATTCTTGATAAAACAGGTTTGCAAAATTCTGTGGTCCATAGGGCATTACATAGTCTGCTGGATAAAGGCCTGATAAGTTTTGTCAAAGAAGGTAAAAGAAATCATTATCAAGCCACGAACCCAAAACACATCATCGAATTCATTAATGAAAAAAAGGAACGGTTTGAAGAGATTTTGCCTGAATTATTGATTAAGCAAAAAGTTGCTAAGGAAAAACCTGAGATTGTCTCTTTCAGAGGAATAAAGGGAATCAAAGAATTGCTACTAGAACTATTAGAGGCAGGAGGGAAAGAACATCATACCTTTGGATCAACAAGGAAATCTCTAATGCTGGGAGAAGCATGGTGGGTGAGCTATCATAGAAAAAGGGCAAAAAAAAGTATTAAGGCTAAATTGATGTTCAACGAATCTTTAAAATATTGGAAAGCAGAAATAAAATATTCTAAAACCGAAATCAGATATACAAAAGCCGGTTTCGAACCACTGACAGAAACAATAATAAGGAATGATAAAATAGGAATCATTATCTGGACAGAAAAACCCTTAGGAATATTAATACACAATAAGGCTGCTGCAGATTCATATGATAAATTTTTCCAAATAATGTGGAAGAGCGCAAAAGCATAGACCACTCGTAAATAACAACAAAGAGATTTCACTCAAAAATACATAACAAGGTTTATATAGCTAAGTCCGTTCAAATACATAGAGGTATAGAGGGTGACTTTTTTGAAATTCCTGGAAAAGGATAAGAAGAAAGAAGCAAGACCAGGTGCTAAACCTAGTTTACCGCCTCTTCCTAAACTGGAGCCTTTCAAAGAGAGTAAGAAGATGCCTCCTGCACCAAAACCAGGACAAAAAGAAATGCCTGTGTTTCCAGATATACCAAAGGCAGTGCCACCACCACAACCTCCTATTCCTAAAGAATTACCGAGTCCGTTCATAGAAGAAGTGAAAGGAGTCGGTGCTCAAGCGCCAAGGCCTGCTGTGAAACCAGTAA
>Ga0180437_10010752_pt1 | contig 11109 bp, 15 predicted proteins | sample SS_ome_4_FD_132410 | JGI IMG/M metagenome (GOLD analysis project Ga0180437, IMG submission 132410) | Hypersaline lake sediment archaeal communities from the Salton Sea, California, USA - SS_3_D_1 metaG | ecosystem: Environmental > Aquatic > Non-marine Saline and Alkaline > Hypersaline >... | reverse complement strand
GAGGGAGAATGGATGACCTTTGGCGATGTCAACCGCTATGTCATGGACGCTTATTCTATCAAGATCTACCTTAGCAAAACTGAACGTGGGTGGACAATCTCCTTGATGACCAATCACGCGTATTTAGGTACTGCTCAGTACTGTGTTTTCTGGAGATTCAACGAGGACGAAGAGAAGCAAGCTCGCAGCGTTTATAAGCAAGTGAACTCTGTGATAAAAGATACAGTAAAAGAATTTGTTTCAGGCGAAAAACCTACTTCTCTATTCGATCCTACACTCCGTTTCCGAATTCAAAACATAGAAGACGCGGATTTGGTTAGAACCAACATACCCATCATCAATTATTCATATCGCATTGATTATGAGCCTGATTGGGACCGCAACATCTACGGACCCCGATATCCCGATTATAGAGAAGTGAGTTTTAATCAGTATTTGAACAGTAGCATTTATTCGAAGCCGAATCCGCCGACAGGTAAATTTGCATTATAATGGACGAAAAAAGATCGATCTTCACATGGCACATGCGTCGAAGTGGTGGTCATGCTATCAAATTTTGGATCCTCTCTCATTTCGAAGATCCCAACCATCCCCTCTTTGACTTAGAATATTTGTGGAAGCTTAGGTTGGCTAATAGATCCACGAATAGAAAAGACAGAGAACAATGGAGAAAACTTAGCACTAAATCAGTTGAGTACGACAATACAGCCTACTTCCACAACTTCCACAGATTTCGATTCAGAAGTTTCAACAGTATGATCAAGGGGATTGACAAACCCAACCTGTTTTTCTCCTTTGAAGACTCTGACTTCTTGAATTTCTTGGGGTACTTCTATCCTCGACTCAGTAATACTCAATATGCAGATTTCACCAACATCATATTACTGAGAGATCCTTTTAATATGTTTGCGAGTCGAATTGAGCTTCTCAAATTGATGCCTTCTCTTGTTGGAAGAGAAGACTATCATCCTTTTGGCAATCCTCGGTGGTTTGGCAAATGGATCCGTTTGTTATGGTTTAAGTATGCTGACGAGTTTAGAGGTATTACTAACCTTTTGCCTAACAAAATAGCTATCAGTTATAACAAGTGGTTCTCTGACGAATCATACAGGAGAGGTCTTTCTGAGAAAATAGGCAGACCTTTCACGGATGTATTCAAAGATAAGGTTTTCCCGTATGGGTTGGGAAGTAGTTTTGATAAAGGGAAATACCGTCACAGAGCGAGCCAGATGAAGGTTTTTGAGAGGTGGAGGAATCTTTCAGATGATGATTTATATCTTTCGCTTTTTGACGAAGATGTGATTCGGATTTCTGAGCAGATATTTGGGCATATTCCGGGCACAGAGGAGATCATAGAAAAAGCTTTACAGCGAAAGGGTAAAGTGTATAATTGTTGAATACATCATAGATTGATGAAAGGAAAAAATGATGGATGCTGAAGTAAAATTGAAGCTTATCGAATTGATCGATACGATCAAAACCAAGATTAAAGAAGATGAGACTGATGAACTCGAACCCATTTTAGAAAATGGTATTGAGGTCAAATGGGTGAAAACAAAGAAAGAAGTTTCGGGTTATCGCGAACCGTATGAAAGCTTAACCATTTCTATCGGTAAAAGACAGGAGGAGTAATAAGTGGCACTAACATTTATTGGCAGTTCCGTTGATAGTGTAAGTACTATTGCTACGATCCTCAGGAGAAAAGCAAGAGTACTTATTCAGATTTCGCCCGATTCTAACCCAAGCAATATTCACGACATCGCAGTATGGGTTGCGATCACCGAGGAAGAAGATGGCAGTCGTTCTCTATTGGGGGTACAGATCCTTGATCACAGAGCCGGGATTGAATCTATGAAGATAGATTACGAAACTGCCATAAAAGGAACTATTCGGATGGCATTAATAGAAGAATATCCAAATGCTGACGATGCCGTTATTGAGGAGGGTGTGACGATAGTGTATGATGCTCTGATGAGCGAGTTATTACAGGCACAAATTTCAATTCCATTTTGAGGTAATAATATGAGTAATTGTCAAAGAGGTCCCACTCCCGCAGAGGAAGAATTCAACGTAGCATTTTCCTGCATGAGAAACATCGATAAGCTGATGTGGCACATGCACGCGAGTTCTGTTAATGAGAAGAAGGACACTGTGAAATGGTGTCAAGAAGAAATCAAGGAATCTGTAGGAGTGGTTAAAGCCAAGCTTGATCAGATGATGGAGAAGTTGGATGAGTAGTGTTTTGCAGCCATGGGTTGAAGAGCTATCTTTTATGAAGCAATCAGTTCTCATAGCGGCTGTTCGTGGTCCTGACGGTATTCAGAAGGATCACATAGCAAAGGTGCTATTGAGATGGTATCGACGTTGCATAATGTATAGTGCTTTTGAAGGGAATATTGTTGAAGATCCCTACAAAGAGGGTGGTGGTTCTTTCATGGGTCCCATTCGAGGGATGGAGCTTGGGGACGCAGTGGATGAATACTTGAGATGTGTTGATGAGTTGCCTCATCATTTTCAGCTTCATTTTATGCACGCTGCTGAGATTCTTGGTTACGATCATCCCGATACAGGTATCAGAAGCCGATGGCATCATATTTACAAAAGAATTGTCAACGATGCACACCTCAACATCGAAACCGAAGCGAAAATGAACAAACGCTTAGGTGACAACGAGAAGGCTTGGAGAGCAGCCGAAGAGGTATTGGCGAGATAGGGGGTACGATGGCAGATATAATAGGTTTTTACAAAGGAACGGCGAAGAACCAAGAGGGAATATCCATAAGCGATGTTCTTGCAATGGATGATCAGGATTTAGAACGTTGTCACACTTATATACAGTGGGTATTCCCTCTTCCTGAAAAAAGCAAAGCCGTACCAAGTTCGCCTGTATTAAGGCAGGCAGACATAGATGAGTTTCGGTCAGATATTGATTTGCAGGATACGATGGAAAAAGTCCTTAAGAAGATGCTTGATTTCTATGGGTTAGCCATGGATGTAAGTCGGATTATTCCCATTTGGGCATTTATGAAAAAATCAGAGAATTGGCTCACTCCTCGCAATCATAATTTCCTTCGATTGACTCGTATGATTCGCTCTATGAAGCTACTTGGTTTAGAGCATTGGGCAGAATCCTTGCACGATTGTTTGAGCAGGTTGTATAAAGATGAAGGGTATAAAGGGATCATTGGTCCTGTGACGAAACAGTTTTGGGACGAAGCGATATTAAAAGACGTATGAAATGGCACAATGCGAACAAAAAGAAACCAAGAATCAACGAGATGGTTTTGATCGTACCCAGTGCCAGAATGCCTGTGGCGTATTGGAATGGGGAGGACTGGATCAGTGCTTTGTATCCTATGCCTGCTTTTCCATATGTGATTCGCAATGTTCAGAAATGGGCTTACATTAACTATCCAACCGATAGTTTTGACTTTGTTCACCATAACCTATTTAGACGATATAAGGGTATATTGAAAATATGGCTGGTTTTGAAGAAAAAGATATTAAGTATGTTGAGACGAGCACCGGGGAGTTCGGAGAAGAAGGTGAAAACCAAACTGAGAGCATAATGTTCATTTGGGGTATTGATCACTTTGGTTTCGGTACGACTACCTTTTTCTACAGGGATGGCAAGCTCATGTGTGATAATGAAACTCTTAGCAAGGAATCGATTAAGAAAATCCTTTGCAAGTTTGTTGATGATGCGGAATTTATTGATTAAGGAGCAAACAATGTACTACATCGAGACTTACGAATCGGTGGACGGTCCTCGTTTTCGCATAAAAGCGAAAAATGGCAGGATCATTGCTCATTCTGAGGCATACAAGAGCAAAGCCTCTCGGACTCGGACTGTCAAGAACCTTAGGAATGATCATAGGTTTACCGTAGTTAGTGCGAAAACTGCTGAGACAAATAGCTGACCATAACCACGGCATAACACTTCTCTTGGTTATCGTGGGGATTCTCTACTTTATCATAAAGATTGCTATATCAATGATTTAGGGCAGAGTAGAAAAAAATCTTATTTTGTGCTTGACAAATCCCCGCGAACTATTATTGTAGGGGGCAGTATGCTCTCTGATCGTTCTCAGAGGGATCTGAAGCTTAGAGCGATTAGAGTTTAACCAACAAAGGATTATGAAGGGGTATACTAAGGTCCTCTTCATAAAGGAGTATGAAGGGGACTTTTTCGTTGACAAGCGAAAGTTCTAAAGTATAATGTTGTGTAATTGAGTTTTCTCCCCTCCGGAAAACACGGAGTGGTTCGAGAGGATCACTCCTGTGTTTTCTTAAAAACGGGGTCAAGGAACCGATAGGTTCTTTCAAATATAGGCACTGGATCAGCAAGCGGCGAATGGTTCAGTGCCTATTTTTGAATATAGATGAATTGGCTTTTCATCACCCTCCTCCGAAGCCAGATTCTGTTTATCGGAGTCTGGCTTTTTTCGTGCCCTCATTTTTCGCATTTTTTATTAAAGTTTGGGAGAAATCCGCCCGAATGGATCAGTAGTTGAAGAAATAAATAGGATTTTCGATTTTTTGATCGAATACAGAAGTACGGCATTAAGGATAAATGTATGAACTGGTTCAAAAGCTCAGAAGATTGGGAAGAGAAGAAGCTTTTTCATTTAATCAACGTGATAAAGTTTCAAATAGACAACTACGAAGGGATGCAGTTTCATCCCCTCTCGGTTTCTGCACCTACTCCTACGCGAGCCAACTTCACAGTCGTAACGAAGTATAACTCGATTTATACAGTATCAATGAGAGTGACTAATACTGTGTTAGATATCATTGTTCATTTGCAGGAACCATTTTCGATGGTGGGATCTAAGCAGTTAGATATTGACACTTCTCCTTACGTAGTTGCTGAAGAATGTTTATCCTTGATTAATGACCATATAAACCAGACTGTTAGCATGTAGAGGGTATAACTGTGAATTGGTATAGAACGATATTTGCTTTTCCTCAGCAGGGAGATGACGACCCTCAGTTCCCTGCCAATCCTCCCGAAGAGATTCCCCCTGAAGCAGGTGAACCTCAAGACATAGTTGAAGAGCCAGCGGGTGGAGAAGAGGTTATTGGTGTTCCTCAGATGGCAGAGCTTGGAGAGGGTGGAGAAGTCGTTCCTCCTGCGGAACAAGAGACACCTCCTCAACCCACTCGCGTGATGTCCGACGAAGAAAGAAAGAGAAAAGAGAATCCTCGTATTGATGACGTATTTGAAATCGGAGCTATGGATCAAGATGAGTTGGAGAAAAAGCTTCATAGAGTGGAAAGAAATCTATTAAAAGCAAACAAGATGGCAGAGAGATTAGGTCAAGCACCTCTTCGCTATGTTTTCTCAGGGGTATACCAAAAACCAGTCCGTGGTCCAAACAACATCATCGATTACTATCCCCATGTAAAACTAACCGTCTCAGGAGTAAGACCTTCTCCCTATGGAACTGCTTTCAAAACAGTAGTGGATCCTCAATCAGGAGAAAGAATAGAAAAAGAAGTTGGGTATAAACTTGTAGCTGAGATCTCGCACAACCCAGTGGTGGATCCGAAGGTATGGAGATTTGCGAGCAAAGAAGAATTGGATGCTGCCTATCCTCAGTTAAGAGCAGACTACACAGTAGAGGGGATTAAAGCAATGAACGTTGCTCCTGATCTGCAAGATGAGTTCAGGACAAGAATGCAAGATAATGACAATTGGATGATCCGTCAAAATTCAGCCCGACAATGGGAGATCATATTCAAGGGACTATACGAAAACACGGAAGAAGACAAATTCCCTGATACCCCACCTGTTAATCCAAGCTTTTTAATGAAAAGTCCTCTCTTTTGCGAACACTGTAATGAATTGAAGATAGGTGGATCCGGCAGAAAGACTACATTTGTTGCTATCGAGTATGATCCTATCAAACTTGCTGAAGGCAGTATAACGGAAGAAGATATCAAAAAAATGCCTCAGAGATTACTGGGTTCAACCTGCGTTCGCGGTCACACAGATACAATTAAGTTCCTTAACGAGTTAGATAAACTCAGGAACTTTACAATTCAGCAGCAGCAGACTGAAACAGACAAAACCCGAAAATCAGATTATCTTGGCGGCGGATTCCGTGCTCCGAGAGATCTTATGCAGGTCTTATCAGCCGCTGCTGCTCTTATTCGTCAAGAAGGCTATCAAGCCAACAGGTATACAGGCAATTCCACAGGGGGCAAGCTACGTAGATGGTTTGGCTATCAATTCAGGGACGAAGGAAAAGAACCTTCGTGGGGTGAACCTACTACTCAGGACTTAGCTATCGCCCAGCAGGCGAGGAACGATATGATCCGAAGGGGGAAACAACCCGGACTATCGAGACAAGAAGAGAAGATGGTAAGTATTGCTACAGGAAAAACTATCGGTATGGGGGACATCGACCTTGCAGGTGATATCGTTAATGCCTATCTTACCAAGAATCAGCCCGAAGAGGAAATGGATACTATCACTACGGCTCCCGATGCCACTCCTATTGAAGAAGATTTCGTAGGTGATGTTGGCAGCAAAGTTGTATTCAAAGGCAAAGTAGAAAGCTCGTTTGCAAGCAGGGGGAGATGGAGAGGTTATATTACTAAATTTAGAGATCCCTCAGGTAATCTGTACGTAACCTTCAGCAAAGAAGAGTGGCAAACCACAGATGAAGTTTCAGGAGATCCAAGGTATGTCGAAAAGGGTGACATAGTTTATGTCAGTGGACAGATCGGTAAGCACTCTGTATACAACGATACATACAGAAAGAAGGAAGAGAAACAAAACATTTTATTGGATAAGAGCGTTAAAATTCTGTCTGAGGCTGATGCCAAAGCCGAAGTAGCCCAAGGTGGAACATACAACTTTACCGAACCTCCAAAGCCAAAGTCCTCTCAGCAAATGACACAGGTTAAAGACTTGGTAAAGAACATGGGGGAACGAGCAGAGGCAGCTATTGCCGGTGGAAGAAAGCCCTTAGAGATCTTAGATCTATTCGTAGATACATGGGCTAAGAAAATGACTGAACTTGGTATGCCTCCTATGAAAGATATCGACGATCTCAAGCAGAGCCTAATGTATGTGCTTCGTTACCAAGGGCAAGATTCTTTCATTCAAGCATTAAAGAACTTACACAGACTATATAGAGAGTAATTATGAGTTGGTTTAAGAATCTAATAAAATTTGCAGGAGCAAAGGATAAGATCCAGAAGTTCAAGGTGGATGATCCTTCCCTGAAGTTATTCTTGTATAAGTACGAGGATACAGTTCCGTGGAATGAAAAGACTATCGACGAAAATGGTCAAGAAGTTCCTATGATTCAGTCTGCTGATGATATCCAAGAATACATTCGCGTCAACTTGTTAGAGTCACTTCATCGAAAGATTGATAGAAAAAACAAATTCAGCAATTACGTTCCTAAAGCAGATGTAAAAAGAGAATTGGAAAGATATGCCAAAGCTGTAGAGGGTGGAGGAGGAGAGGATGCTCATATTCCTGATTTTCCACAGATGCACGAAGCAGTTCAGCGTTACAGGCAGGACGAAAAAGGGGCTGTCGATCTAATAGAAAAATACGTCAACGATGCCAAACAACAAGTATTTGACGGATGGTGGAGATACATCACAGAAGACAATGTTGTTTCCAAAGAGAATCCTGCCTTTGCATATTCTATACTGAAACCAGTCATAGATAGCTCTCCCTCAAAAGATAAGGCTGCTCCTACTCCCCTTAATGCCGAGGCTGTAGGAAAAGTGTGGGAAGAGATAAACTCTTCTGGTGCTACTCAAATGAATGTACTTAAGAGGTACAAGAAGGTAGCGGCAGAGTTGGATAAAGAAGGAGTCCAAGTTGTTAGAAGCGAAGGCGGAAATGAATGGATCAACATTCCGAGCAAACAAAAGGACCCTGCTAACTTTGATAGAAACGTCGATAAGCTTGCCCGCTACAGCACAGGCAATGGTTGGTGCACTGCTTCAGGTATGGCTCGCCCCTATCTTTCCAAGGGAGATTTTTGGCTCTATTTGGTGAACGGTCGTGCTGCTGTAGCTATTAGGACAGAAGGCAATACGGTCTTAGAGATCAGAGGTCGTGGCAATAACCTTGAAAAGTTGAAACCCTATTGGCAAGAAGTAATGACTTTCTTAGGTGAAACGAATCTTGATTATGAGAATAACGGTCAATACCAAGAACTTCGTAAGATCTTCTTGATGAATGCTGATCTTTCTGACAAAAATAAGAGAGCAGAAGTAATTAAGCTCATCAAGGGAGATTTCAAAGCAATTCATCAGATCAGTCAAGACAATCTTAACACCTATGACGATCTCTCTATAGCGGCAGCACCAAAGTACGAGAAGTATTTGGAGAAACTCCTTAGAGCTTTGGAATCGGTTCCTCCTGAGCATGGGGTATATGAGAAACGTTATCATCAGTTCACGGATGAGTACTCTCAAGTTCCTCCTACTGTAAAGCAGCATTTCTCAGGGAATTTGGATGCTCAAATCATAGAGGTTCATAGAAAAGTATTAGCGGCTCATCCTCCTGAGTTCTCAGAATTTCCAGAGGAGGTAAAGGCTCAGATCTCATACGATGAGGTTTATAAGGCATGGCATGGTTATGTGATGGAGGATCCCTATCGTTACAATGATGCTCGTATGCCTAACTCTAATGAGATGCCTGTCCGTCAGAATATGCCTATTGAGGACATAGCTGCCTCATGGGAGAATATGATCAACTTCAACATTCGTCACATCGACAATCTTCCTGACGAAGTTCTTACTATCCTTCAGCAAAAGAATCCCAACTTTATCAGAGACAAGATAGTAGAGGACTTTACTACTTATCCCTTCTCCCGGAATGCTAAAGAAGGTTATGACAAACTCAACAAGGCAAAGCAGTATCTATCTGAAGGTGAGATAATCAATGTTTACATTGCCAACCTTCAGCAAAATCCTCATTTATTTGATGCTATTCCTTCTGCTTACAAAACTCAGATCATGTTAGCGATGGAGCAACAGCAGGTGTCTTTTGATCCTTTTGTGCAAGAGATGATGAAGAGGATTCAAGCCGATCCTACTTCCTTCATGCAATTAGATCAAAGGATGCAGGAGTCACTGTTAGATGCTTATCCTGATCAGATTGCACAGTTATTCTTATCTTTCCGCAAATATTACAGGAATTTGGATCACTTTTGGCGTTCCATCCCTTTACCAGTTCGTTTCGTTATGCCCGACGATGTTAAGCAAGAGGTAGGACAATATTATCAGGACTATGTTACACAGAATCCTGCATTCATGGAAATGGTTCCTCACGATATGAAGTTCTATCTATGGGGGATGGCAGGTCCTACTAACACAGCTTTTAACTGGTTCGAAAGGGTGAAGGTGGGATGAATTGGTTCAAAAGAGCGACTGATATCCCTATAAGGGGAGAACCTGAGATATCAGGAGGAGAGGGTAATCTTCACTATACGATTGAAGAGCCTAACAGTCCGATCGCGAAAGCTACGGCAGGAGAAGAAGAATTAGTTGACAAGGATGGAGACATAGAGATCTACCAAGGACAGTTTGGTGGATTTCGTTTTTTGCAGAGGAATGAACGGGGAGAGATTATCGGAGGGGTTCAGTTAGTGACGGATCCTTCAGGGCAAGGAATGCTTGTGTCTAACATTTTCGTTAGACCCGACATGAGAGAGCATGGAGTAGCTACTGCTTTAATGAGTAGTGTCAAGGCGAGGTACAAGGAGTTAGCCCTGTCTAACCATTTTACAGAGCAGGGTGCAGATTATTTTAAGGTAAGAGAATGAATTGGTTTAAGAAAGCACAAGAAATGACTGCGGAGATGGAAGCAGTAAAGGATCATCTCGAAAGAGTGTTAGGGTTAGGAAAATACACCCCTCCTCCTTTGACGGAAGAAGAAAAGGCTGAAAAGAAAAGAAATCGAAAGCCCAGAGAACCCATGCACTCTATGGACATGGGGGAATACGAGGGAGAGGATGACGGCTGGTAATGAACTGGTTTAGAAAAATAGCAACCGCACGGACTCTATATCACGGAACGTCCATTAATAATTATGACTCTATAAAGTCTATTGGTCTTGTTCCCGATACGGGAGATTTTGTCAGTGATTCTTATGCCGGGGAATATGAGGCGGCAGGAGTAGAATTCGATCCTGTCCCTGTAACTTATGCTACTGATAAAGAAAATCTCATGAAAGCCGTAAATGCTATGCAGTATGCAGTATCCAAAATGCTTGGAAAAACTTTTCATCAAGTAACTTCCGGCGATCTGAAATCTTATGGAATGCTTGTCATTATGAAAGAAGGAGAAGAATATTGGGAGCATCGTCCAGAGGAAGAAATCGGCCCATGGGGAGATTGGCAGGGAGAAACTGATAACAGGTATCCTGCCGTAGAACCCGGAGACTATTTTTCAGAAGAAGTACAGGGTCCTGTAGAAATACTGATCGGCAACAAAATGGTTAGCTTCTTGAAAAAACAAGGGATATGGGCAGAAGAGGATCCTGACCAATTTAGAAATGATCTTTTGACTATGGCTATTCGATACCACATTAAAGAAGATCCAACTCGCAGAGATGAAATTATCGAGAAAGTGAAAGCCCAAGTCAATGCTTTAGATGATGAACAAGTGAAAGAATACTATAAGCTTTATTCCGGTAAAATAAATGAATTGGTTTAAGAAAGCACAATTTTATCAGGATGTGATGGATGATCCCGAAACATACTCGGATCCCGATGAACCGGATTACTTTGATGCTAATCGTTATTTCTCTATTGGGCAGAATGAAGAAACTAACGAAGAAAGCTACTGTTGGATATTCGATGGGAGACAACTACGAGTTAAAAAGGGCGGCACTCATCAGATGAACTTTAGAGATCTATTCGACTTTCAATCGGGTAGAGGAGAAAATCTATATCGCGGATGGTACGATCCTATTCAAAACATGATCAGTATAGTTACTCCAAGGGGAGAGGGTAATTGGGATCCTGCCAGAGCAGCAGCTTCTCTTCCCACAAGGTTGAGAGTAGCATTGTCAGACCACTTTGGCACTAATAACCAGATAGAGGTATTTTAGTGAGTTGGTTTACAAAG
>Ga0180437_10010751_pt1 | contig 11109 bp, 5 predicted proteins | sample SS_ome_4_FD_132410 | JGI IMG/M metagenome (GOLD analysis project Ga0180437, IMG submission 132410) | Hypersaline lake sediment archaeal communities from the Salton Sea, California, USA - SS_3_D_1 metaG | ecosystem: Environmental > Aquatic > Non-marine Saline and Alkaline > Hypersaline > Sediment... | reverse complement strand
CACCTGCTGACGGCCCTGCCGTTGATCAACGTGCCGGAGTTGAATGACAAGGCCCAAGCGAGCCTGACGTCGTTCCTCTACGAACTGGACCCGTCCGACTCGAGCGACCGACGCGACCACAAAGACGCGCCGGCCGAAGCAGCGGTTGACTTGCTGCTGAGCGAATGACTCGATCGCAGAGTTTCCCGGCCTAGCGTCGCTGCGACGGTTCCCTCGGCGCGTGCGGAGGGAAACGGTCCCATATTCGTTCCGCGATAGTCGGGACAGTCCCCTGCGGGAATCGAGACACACCCCGAGCGGTCCCCTTGCGAACACTGGGCGAGTGCTCGTCCCTTTGACAAGGCAACCGCCGCGGGGTACAAGTACGTCGACGCGCGTCTCCTGCCAAGAGAGAAAACCATGAGCACGAGCGAATACGTTCGCAGGCGTATTATCACATCCCTGTCTGCACTCTGCTTGGTGCTGCTCGCGGCGCCGCCTGCCCGGGCGGCCGATCCGCCGGCGCGGCCGAACATCGTGATCCTGTTCGTCGACGACATGGGCTACTCTGACGTGGGGTGCTTCGGCGGGGAGATCGACACGCCGAACCTCGATCGACTGGCGGCCGGCGGCGTCCGCTTCACGCAGTTCTACAACACGTCGCGCTGCTGTCCCTCGCGGGCTGCGCTGCTAACCGGACTCTATTCCCATCAGGCCGGCATCGGCATGATGGTCTATCGCGACCACGGCCCGGGATACCGCGGGAACCTGGTCGAGAATTGCGTCACGTTCGGCGAGGTCCTCCGCTCGGCCGGCTACCGGACGATGATGGCGGGCAAGTGGCACGCCGGGCACGAAGCGCACTCGCGGCCGGAGGTCCGGGGGTTCGACCATTTCACGGGCGTGTATCCGCACATCGACAGCTACTGGAAGGTGTTGCGGGCCTGCGAGATCTATCGGGACAAGCAGCTCCTGATCGCCGCGGGAGAGAATCCGGTCAACCCGTACCACCCCGACGAGGAGTTCTACACGACCGATTTCTTCACCGACGTGGCGCTGGATTACATCGATCGGGCCCGCACGGAACCCTCGAAGCCGTTCCTGCTTCACGTCTGTTACAACGTGCCGCACTTCCCGCTGGAAGCGCCCGGGGCGTTGATCGAGAAGTATCGCGGAAGATACCTGGCCGGCTGGGACCGGCTCCGCGAAGAGAAGTTGGCGCGGATGAAGCGGCTGGGAATCGTCGCCCCAGGGCAGAAGCTCCCGGAGGTCAAGGGTTTCGTCAACCAGAAGATCGCCGGGTTCACGCAGGTGGGCATCGAGACCGGTGTGCTGCCGCGGTGGGATTCCTTGAGCGAGGAGGACCGCCGCGAACTCGATTTTCGCCGCGCGATGTACGCCGCTCAGATCGACCGCTTCGACCAGAACGTGGGCCGGATCGTCCGGCATCTGAAGAAACACGGTATTCTCGACGACACGCTGATGCTGTTCTTTTCCGACAACGGCTGCTCCGGCGAAATGGAGCTTTTCGGGATGAACTGGGGCGAGTACACTTCGGCCAACTACGCCGAGGGGCGGAAGCGCGGCGGATGGAGCATCTCTCAAGGGCAGTGCTGGGCCGCCTATTCCAACACTCCGCTGCGGAAGTACAAGAAGTTCGTTCACGAGGGCGGGATCGCCTCGCCGTTCATTGCGCATTGGCCGGCAGGAATCCATGAGCCCGGCCGCATCGTCCGCCGGCATGCGTTCCACCTGATCGACGTCATGCCCACGTTGTGCGAAGCGGCCGGCGCGGACTATCCGGAGAGCTATCGGGGCCGAAAGATCACGCCCGCGCAAGGCGTCAGCATGTTGCCGTCGATCTGCCGAGCCGACGCGGAAGTCGAGCCGCGCACGCTCTTCTGGCAACACGAGAACCACGCCGCGGTCCGTGAAGGCCGCTGGAAGCTGGTCACCGTCAACGATCGCGCGGAAGACCGCTGGGAGTTGTACGATCTGTCGGACGACCGCAGCGAATCGGAGGACCTCGCCGGGCAACACCCGGACGTGGCCCAACGGCTTACACGCAAGTGGCGGCACTGGGCCCAGCGGTGCAACGTCGTTCCTTATCCCGAGCAGCGCGACGCCGCGAAACCGGTCCCCTGGCCGCCGCGTCCTTGGCCGGGGCCGTAGCGTTGTTCTGTGCCGCAAAACGCGACTCTTCACATCAATGTTTAGCCGCCGCGGCAGCTTGACCGCGACCTGCCGCAAAGCTATTCTCAATCGGACGTGGAATCACTCACCGCAAACGAAGAGGGAACCATGAGCCGCCTGTTTCTGCTAATCGCGTTTTGCCTGCCGTGCGCCGATCGGGCGGCGGCCGAACCGTCGCATCCGTTTTCCGTTCACGACATGCTGGCCATGCAGCGGATCTCCGAGCCCCGGGTTTCGCCCGACGGCCGACGGATCGTGTTTACGCTCCGCACCACGGATCTCGAAAAGAACGGAGGAAAGACCGACCTCTGGTGCGTGCAGACGGACGGTTCGGGCCTGCGACGCCTGACCTCGCATGCGGCCGGTGATCATAATCCGTGCTGGACGCCGGACGGGAACACGGTGCTGTTCCTCTCGAGCCGGTCCGGAACGTCGCAGGTGTGGCGGATTCCCGTCGACGGCGGGGAAGCGCAACAGGTCACCGACCTCCCCTTGGACACGGGCAACCTGACCGTCTCGCGCGATGGAAAACACATCGCGTTCACCATGGAAGTATTCCCCGACGACCATTCGCCGGCCGGCACCAAAAAGCGGCTCGACCGGATCGCCGAGCGGAAGCATACGGGCCGGATCTACGACCGGGTTTTCGTCCGCCACTGGGACACCTGGAAAGACGGGCGCCGATCGCATCTGTTCGTGATGCCGGCATCCGGCCAGGGCGAGCCGGTCGACGTGATGGGCAACATGGACGCCGACTCGCCGTCCAAACCGTTCGGAGGATCGGACGAGTTCAGCTTCACGCCCGACGGCAAGGAGCTGGTCTTCACGGCGCGCGACGCGGGGCGGAAGGAACCCTGGTCGACCGATTTCGATCTGTATCGGGCGCCGATCGACGGATCCGTGCGGCCCGTCTGTTTGACCGAAAAGAACGAGGCGTGGGACTGTTGCCCCGCGTTCTCGCCCGACGGGAAGACCCTGGCCTATCTGGCCATGAAGCGGCCGGGCTACGAGTCGGATCGGTTCCGGATCGTGCTCCGCGCATGGCCGGGCGGAAACGAACGGGTTTTGACGGAGGATTGGGACCGCTCGCCCTCGGCCGTGAGCTTCTCGGCTGACGGCAAGGTCCTTTATGCGACCGCGCCGAATTTCGGCCAGCGTGCGTTGTTCGCGATCGAAGCGGCCACGGGCAGAGTCCGCACGGTCGTCCGAAAAGGATACGTGCAATCGCCGGCAGCGGCCGGCCCGTGGATCGTCTACGGACTGGCGCACCTGAAATCGCCGACCGAACTCTACGCGGTCCGACCCGACGGCGCCGACCGGCGGGCAATCACCCGCATCAACGCGAAGCGTGTGGCCGCGGCGCGGATGGGAGACTACGAGCAGTTTTCGTTCAAGGGACATAACCAGGAAACGGTCTACGGCTACGTGGTCAAGCCGGCCGATTTCGATCCGGCGCGGAAGTATCCCGTGGCGTTCCTGATTCACGGCGGCCCCCAGGGCTCGTTCGGAAACATGTTTCATTACCGCTGGAACGCCCAGGCCTATGCGGGAGCCGGTTACGCGGCGGTGATGGTCGATTTTCACGGCTCGACCGGCTACGGCCAGGCCTTCACCGACTCGATCCGCGGCGACTGGGGCGGCAAACCGCTGGTCGACCTGCAGAAAGGGCTCGCGGCGGCGCTGGAGCGTTATCCGTGGATGGACGGCGATCGGGTCGGCGCGCTGGGGGCTTCCTACGGCGGCTACATGATCAACTGGATCGCCGGCAACTGGCCCGACCGGTTCCGCTGCCTGGTCAATCACGACGGCAATCTGGACGAGCGGGCGGCCTATTTCAATACCGACGAACTCTGGTTTCCCGAGTGGGACCACATGGGCACGCCGTGGAACAATCCGGAGGGCTACGAAAAGCACAACCCGGTGAACTACGTCGGCCGCTGGAAGACGCCCATGCTGGTGATTCACGGGGCGGCGGACTACCGGGTCGTCGATACCCAGGGCATCGCCACCTTCAACGCCCTGCAACGACGCGGCATCCCCAGCCGGCTGCTCTATTTCCCGGATGAGACTCACTGGGTACTCAAACCCCATAACTCGATTCTCTGGCACGAGACGGTGCTGGACTGGCTGGACCATTGGGTCAAAGAGAAGCCTTGAGAACGGCGGTGTGCCACTGCTTCTGCGAGAGGGCGTCCGGGAATCCAACGCTGACTGTCACCACCGAAAGCCCGCCGACGGCGGTCGGCGGGGTCCCCCCGGACGCAGCCGGGGGGCGTTTCTCCGCCCTCGACGTGATTAGTATTCCCGGACACCCTCACTGCGAAGCAGTGGCACGCTCTGGCGGAAAATGGCGACTATGGCTTCGCCGTAGAGCGGAGCCCTCGCCAGAGTTGTTCCAGGCGGCCGACGCGCCCCGCCGGCAACTCGCCCGACGCGTAGGCCAGTCGACAATAGAGGTCCGCCAGGTTACGCGTATCGCCGGAGAGTTCCGCCGTGTGCGCGCCGACGCTCTGGGCGAATTCGTGAGGCGTCTGGTCGGGCTCTCGGGCACATCCGTGCTGACAGGCCCACGCCTCTACGGCCTCGAAACTGTAGCGGACCAACTCCTCGGGCGAATAGCGGCCGGCGACGCCGCTGGCGAACGGATCGGCGTAATCGGCAAACGGCCGCGGCGGGGGCCGGACAACGTTGGCGTCTGCGTCTACCTCTTCGCCGGACGGTCGACGCTTCCACCCGAACAGGTTCGCCCAGAAATCGCTCCACCCCTGCAAGAGACCTTGTAGTGCTGCGAGCAGCTCGGCCCTGGATCGCCAAAGCCAGTAGACCGCCAGCACGACCACGGCCGCGTAAAACACGTACTTCACGCAAGTCACCAGCCACGCTATCGAACGGCCGCTGCGAACCGGCGACTCGATCTGCGGCCGCTGCCGGGTGTCACGCGTCTGGGGTTCTTCCGGGCGTTGTGGCTGGTCCGACGGCTCGCTCTTCGCGTCTTGCTCGTCCGACCCTTGATCGGCCCGCTCGGAAGGTTCGGACGGCGTCTGGCCGTTGGGCTGCGGCGTGGCCGATTGCGAATCGCTTCCCTCTCCCGTTTTGCCGCTGGAGGAGTCACTCGCTCCATTGCCCGGCTCGGATTGCGACGAGTCCTTTTCCGTTCCCTCTCCCGGTCGCGACCCGTGCTCCTGGTCCGTGTCGCCGGTTCGCTTCCAGGGCCGATCCTCATCGACGCCGTCGTTCCCCACGCCGTAGCGCGACGACCGCTGGTCGGGCGACCCCATGGTCAGGGGCAACTGCGAGATGGCGTACTCGGCATGGGGCCGCGGCAACAACGCCGCGAACAGCAGCAGGGCCACGATCAGCGCGCAGCCGATGGTCAGCCACAGGCCGGCCATGGCGGCGGGCATGGGCAAGCGTCGCTGTCGGAGATAGCGGCGAAGCCCCAGGAAACTGGTCGTCAACAGCAGCCCCAGCCCGCTGGCCGTGTAAATGGCCAACAGCCGAAAGGCATATCGGCGGCTTTCCAAGTCGGCCGCGGCGATGAACCACTGTCCGATGCCGAACAGCGGCAGCGCGGCCAGCGAGAAATAGACCACCCAGACGCCGGGAGCATGCGGCCGGCGGCGACGATCCGAAAGCCGTTGCTGCCAGTTGGCAAACCGGGCCTCGGGCCGGTCGATTTGCTGGGGCTGCTCACCTTCGCGGGGCTCGGGACTTTTCGTCTCCGTTGAATCTTCGGCCGCCGCCCGGTCGAATCCGGCCGCTTGCAGCAGCCCCTCGCCCGAGGAGTCCTGGCTCTCGTCGATCAGCGTGCAATCCCAGGTCAGCTTATGGGCAGACCACCAGATCAGGCCGATCAGTCCGCAGTTGATGATCAGGCTGAACTGCTGGATCCACCCATCGCCTTGAAATTCGACGAAGCGTTTCACGGCGAAGATGGTGACCAGGCCCAAGGGGATGGCGAACAGCGCGGCCCGCTCGGCGCCCTCTTCGATCGAGATCCGCCCCACCAGCACCGCCGCAAACACGAACAGGGCGAGGATGTAGTTGAGCCGGCCCGGGTAGTTGCCCTGGTAGAAGACCTCGTTCAGGAAAAAGACGAGGCTGCCGACCAGCGTCATGATCAACGCCGGGCTGATGGCGATCACGATGTAGTCGACGAGCGTTTTGTCGGGTCGCCGGACCATGTTGGGGGGGAGTCCGATATTCTCGTTCCGGGAAAGCCGCGACGGCAATCCTCATTCTATCACATATTGGCATAACGCGGCCGGTGGCCGCAACCAAAGGAGGGTTCAGGGTTCAGCGGTCGGGGTTCAGGACTTCGGGGTAACGTTGGAGGCGGAGTGCTGAACCCTGAACCCTGACCACTGAACCCTGAATCTTGCTGGCAGAAGGACCTGCAGGCATGCGCGCACCGTGCGCAAAAGTCACCATCAAAGGCTCTATCCGCCGGCCCCCCTGGTTGCCAAGCCGGAGCTTGGGAACCAGGGGGCGATTCGCCGGGAATATAGGACTGCCCCCCGGAAAGTCCGTCTGGCACCGTTCCCGGTTTGCGACTAGAATCTGCCGCCCAAAAACCCCGAAGGAGGCGGCCATGGCATTTTCCGTGATAAGCAGAATGCGGCGGCGCAAGTCCCGGAAGACCCGGCCACCGGCGGACTCGCAGCCGCCGAGCCGGCGGAAACGGCGTTGGTGGTGGCTCGGCTCGGCGATCGTGCTGCTGCTGGCGGTCGTTTTGCTGCTGCCGTCGCTGGTCGCCCGCACCCCGCTGTTGCACTGGATCCTGGCCAAGGCCGCCGCCGATCTCGACGGACGGATCACGGTCCGGTCCGCCTCGCTGGGCTGGTTCTCCGCCGTGGCCGCCGAGGGCATCGAAGTCCGCGATTCGCAGGACCGCCCGGTGCTTGAGGCCGACGCGCTGCAGGGCGACACGTCGCTGGCCGCTTTGCTCTGGAACATGTCCGCGCTGGGGCAAATCGAGCTTCAGCGGCCCAAGCTGAACGTGGTGCTCCGCCCCGACGGCAGCAACGTGGAAGACGTGTTGGCAAAATACCTCGCGCCCTCCGAGGAACCCAGACCGAAGATCGGGCTGGCGCTGAAGATCGTCGACGGCAGCGTCTCTCTCACCGATCAGGACAGCAAGCAAAGCTGGCAGATCGAGCAATTCCAGCTCGCGTTGAAGCTTTCGGCCGACGGGTCGGAACCGATGCAAGTCGAAGCCTCCGGCAACGTTGCCGGCCAACAACGGCCCGGCCGGTTCGCCCTGACGTTGTCCATGCCTCCTCCCGGCGCCGGCCGGCTGACGGTCGACACCACCGCGGTGCCGCTGGAGATGTTCAATCCGTTGCTGGGACGTTTCGCGCCGCAGACGCAACTGGCCGGCTCGCTTTCCTCCAAGATAAACACACAATGGGACGCCGACGCCGCGGATGGCCGTCTGTCGGCCGAGGCCGACGTGGCCGCAGACGGCTTCGCCCTGGCTGCACCGCCGCTGGGGGAAGACCGGGTGCAATTGCAGCAGCTTCGAGCGGCCTGCCGGATGGCCGGGCAGAACGGCCGCGTCGAGATCGCCCAGTCGTCGTTGGACTGCGAGTTGGGCCACGCGTCGCTGAGCGGCACGCTGGACCTGGGCGGCGAAGACGCCGGCCCCTCGCTCGCCTCGGTGTTGAAGCAACGCTGTGAAATCAACGGCCGCGTCGATCTGGCCCGGCTGGCCGCGATGCTTCCCAATACCTTGCGGATTCGCCAGGAGACCGAAGTCACGTCCGGGCAAGTGCAGCTTGCGCTCAGCAGTTGGGCCGAGCCGCAGGGGATGGTCTGGCAGGGACGGATCGCGGCCAGCGACCTGCTGGCGGTCCATCGCGGCCGGCAGCTCTCCTGGCAACAGCCGGTGGTGCTCACGCTGGCCGTGCGCGACTCGCAAGCCGGACCGGTCGTCGAGAACCTCGAATGCGAGTCGGACTTCTTGAAGCTGCACGCGGCCGGGACCCCCGACGCGCTGTCCGCATCGGCCAGCTTCAGCCTGGAACAGTTGGCCGACCAGCTGGGTCAATTCGTCGATCTTAGCGGCGTGAATCTCGGCGGGAACGGTTGGGCCCAACTCAGCTGGAAGCGCTCCGCGCAGCAGCAGTTCGAGACCGACGCCGAACTCCAACTGCGGAACTTCCAGTTCACCCTGCCCGGCCAACAGCCTTGGATCGAAGAGAACCTGGCGGCGTCGCTGGAGGCCGCCGGGCAGACCGACCTCGGGGCCGAGACCCGGCTGCAACGGGCCGCCCTGAAAATCCAGACCGCCACCGACCGGATCGACGCACAACTGGCCCAGCCGGTGCCGGACCTCGGCGGCGCCTGGCCGATCCGTCTCAACGTGCAGGGGCAACTGCAGCGCTGGCTGCCGCGCCTGCAAACCTGGTTGCCCACCAAGGATCTGGCCGCGGTCGGGACCTACGACCTGGCCGCACAGGTCACCGGGTCGACGGACCAGATCACCGTCAACCAGGCAAAGCTCACCGTCAGTCAACTCCAGGTACGTTCACCCTGGGTCAATTTGGACGAGCCGAGGACCGAGCTGGTGCTTGAAGGCAGCTGGAACCGCGCACAGCGGAAGCTGGAGATCGCACCCGCCTCGCTGGCCAGCTACAGCCTCGCACTGGAGGCCGATCGGGTCGTGCTGGCAATGCCCGAGGAAGGACCTTCCACATTGACGGGCACGCTGAAGTATCAGGGAGACCTCAAGCGGCTGCAGCCGTGGTTCACCGACCCGAAGAAGCCGGCGGCCTGGCTTTTGGCCGGAAGGCTGGCCGGCAGTGCGCAACTGGCGCAGTCGGCCGGGCGGACCGACGTGCAGATGGAGGCGAACGTCGACAACTTCGCGGTGTCCAACGCCTCGGGCGAGAAGTTCGCCGAGCCGAAAGTCCACCTGATCGCCCGCGGCCAATACGAGCATCAAAGCGGAATCCTCCAACTGGATCAGGCCCAGCTTACGTCCGACGTGCTGGGCGGCGACCTGACCGGCCGCGTCACGCCGGCCGACGATCAAACGAACCTGCAACTCGCCGGCCAGGTTCAATACGACATGGCCAAACTCTCCGAGCTGTTGCGGCCGTATCTTGGGCCCGGCGTCCAGATTGTGGGGCAAGGCAAGAGCCCGATCTCGTATGCCGGTCCGCTCTCCCCGGCCGAGGCGCAGGCCGAAGCCGCTTTTGGTTGGCAACGGGCGGACATCTACGGGTTTCCGGTCGGGCCGGGCGAGTTGAAGGCCCGCCTGGCCCAGGGTGTGCTCGCCGCAGAGCCGATGAAACTTCAGGTCAGCGGCGGACAGATGTCGCTGGCACCCCGGCTGAAACTGGCCGACGGACCCATGGAGTTGACGCTGCCGCCCGGACCGTTGGCCACGCAGGTGCAGATCACGCCCCAGATGTGTACCTCGGCCCTGAAGTACATTGCGCCGGTCCTGGCCGGGGTGACCATGGCCGAAGGTCGCTTTTCGGTCGAAATGCAGGGTTGCCGGATCCCGCTGGCCGACCCGGCCCAGGGCGAGCTGGCCGGCCGACTAACTGTCCACTCGGTGCAAGTCGGTCCCGGCCCGCTGGTCCGGGAGTTGGCCGTGCTGTTGGGTCGGGCGGCTCCGGCCACGCTAAGGCGCGAGTCGGCGGTCGACTTCCGCATGGTTCGCGGCCGGGTGTACCACCAGGGGCTCGAATTGACCTTTCCCGACCTGACCATTCGCACCTACGGCTCGGTCGGTCTCGATCAGACGTTGGCCCTGATGGCCGAGATGCCCATCCCGCCGAAATGGTTGGGCCATGAACTGCTGGCCAAGGCCATGACGAACCAGACGATCCGACTGCCGATCGGGGGGACGCTCAGCCAGCCGAAGATCGACCGACGCGAACTGGAGCGGCTCAGCAGTCAGTTCATCGAACGGGCCGCCCGCAACGTGCTCGGGAACGAAGTGGGCCGGCAGTTGGATAGCCTCTTCGGCCGGCCGCAATGAGTCGTGGTTTACCCGGACTGAAGACATCAGCGTCGTGGCACAAGAATTGACGGATCCCTCGCAGGTATTGCCGCTATGACGTCTGCCCGCCCACCAACGCATGCCCCGCTGGCCCGATTGGCCGAAGGGTACTGGTTCGAATCCCGCCAGCCGCTGGCCAGCCTGGTGTTTATCGCGCCGCTGCTGATCGCTTACGAAGCCGGCGTGCTGATGTTGGGCCCGGGCGAGTTTCGCAACGGGGCCGACGCCTTGATGCGGGGGATGCTCACCCGATTGGGCTTCGGACAGTACTTCCTTTTGCCCGTGCTGACCGTCTGCCTGCTGCTGGGATGGCATTACACCACGCGTCGGCCGTGGCGTCTTTCGCGCGGGCTGTTGTGGGGGATGGCGGGAGAGTGCATGCTGTTGTCGGTTTGTTTGTGGCTGCTGGCGCAACTGCAGGGCTTCTTGTTGCGGGCTCCCGCCGCGCCGATCGACCTGAGTATTTTCCAAACCATAGGCACAGCGGTGGGTTATATCGGGGCGGGTATTTACGAGGAGTTGCTGTTTAGGCTGATCCTGTTGTCGCTGACCGTCTGGGTCCTGAAACGAATCAAGGTCCGCCCGCAGTCGCGGATCATCGCCGCCGTGCTGCTTACGAGCCTGCTGTTCGCCGCCGCCCACTACGTGGGCCGGTACGGTGACACGCTGCTTTGGTACACGTTCACCTTCCGTTTCCTGGCGGGAGTATTCTTTGCTATCTTGTTTGTCTTCCGTGGTTTCGGCATCGCCGCGGGCGCCCACGCCGGGTACGACATTCTGGTGGGATTGTCTTACGGCGGCTAGCCCGGATTATTCATGGCCCCAGGGATATGGCTACAGAGTGTATCATCGTAACCCGAAGCGTAAGCGAGGCGAACTCGTTAGACGGCCCTCGCTTACGCTTCGGGTTACGATGGGCTGAT
>Ga0180437_10010750_pt1 | contig 11109 bp, 9 predicted proteins | sample SS_ome_4_FD_132410 | JGI IMG/M metagenome (GOLD analysis project Ga0180437, IMG submission 132410) | Hypersaline lake sediment archaeal communities from the Salton Sea, California, USA - SS_3_D_1 metaG | ecosystem: Environmental > Aquatic > Non-marine Saline and Alkaline > Hypersaline > Sediment... | reverse complement strand
TATCAGGGGTCGAGATAATAAGACGACCAGCAATAGTAGTATGGGTAACAGGAGGGATAGCAAGGGTAAGAGTAGCAGCCAGAATAGTAGTAGGGGGAGTAGCAAGTCGAAATGAGGAGCACCTGGCCGGCGTAGATATAGTTCGGGTTCGCCAGGCCGTTGGCGCGGGCGATAGCGTAAGGGTTGACCCCATACAAACGCCCAATAGAGGACAAGGTCTCCCCATATCTGACGTAGTGATAGACCGGCTCACAAGCCGGCGGAGCCGCCGCTGCGGTGGTGGTCCCGATGAGCAACTGAGCAATCAGCAGACAGACTACCAGCAGCAGGGTTTTCTGCCCGGGTTTTCCTTTCATTTGTGCCCTCCTTATGATTCAAAGCGCAGAAGGCAGATTCTGGCTGACCTCGCCAGCAGGCAGTCCAAAGAGAAACCCAAAGGGTACTACTCAGCCACCGTCATTCCGAGCGCCTGTCCCGAGCACAGCCGAGGGGACCGAAAGGAGCGCAGCGACTGAAGGAGTCTGCCCTGAGCTTGTCCTGAGCGCAGTCGAAGGGCGAAGTCGAAGGGAGTCGAGGAATCTCTCTGTAGAGGCCACTCTTGCCATTGCAAGTGGAGATTCCTCGACTTGCTACGCTCGCTCGGAATGACGCGTCACAAGGAACCTGAGTAGTAACCCCAAAGGTTTTACATCGGAGTGCAAGCTAGTGGTCAGGGTATGACCAGGCGCTGACCAGCATAGATGTAGTTGAGGTTCCAGATACCATTGGCCTGAGCGATGGACCAGGGACTCACCCCATACCACCTGGCTATGGACAGGAGGGTCTCACCGTAGGCGACGACGTGGACGCGGGGGTAGTCGGGATAATAGGTTGGGATGAGAAGTACCTGGCCAGCGTAGATACGGTTCGGGTTTGGGAGACCATTGGCACGGGCGATAGCGTAGGCATTGACCCCGTACAAACGTCCAATAGAGGACAGAGTCTCCCCATACCTGACGTAGTGGTAGATTGGCCCATAGGCGGGTGGGGCTGCGTAACTGACGGACGCCGTCAGCAACCCAAGGATCAAAACGGCTGCCAAAATAATCATCATTTTCCTCATAACCAATGTCCTCCTTCTTCGCCCAAGGCGAATGTCTTTATGGGTCTTTTGGCCTCCCATTGATGAGACGTGGAGTAAGACACTCCTCATCAGATACTCCTATTATACACCATAATTGGCCAGATTTCAATACCTGGTTAACATAAGAAGGCAAAATAGGAAAGTTTTCCTATGTTCCAGAGGGGCTCAGCCCAACAGCTCGACGCCGGAAGATGGCTGGACGTGTTTACCCTGCTGCTACTCTTCAACAGGTCTGCAAGTGGCATGGAGATAGCCGAAATCGCCCTTTGCTGGTATGATCTCCAAAATTTCCACTATTTCGTAGAGCTTGTTGTCTAGCTTTACCTGATCCCCTTTTTCGGGCCGCTTCTCCATGTTCTGGATAGCGCCGGGATGTCCTCCCCCCTGTACGACAAAGCTAACTTTGTAGATCATGGCTTTCACCTCCCTGGGCGTCTAGCCGGGCACTTTCCGGGTCAGGTTGATAAGACGGAGTTTGAAGGCCAGGTCGGCGGCGATATTCCTCATTATAGCGAAGCCGATGCTGGTGTCCTCCTCACACAGGGAGATAAAATCTTCCCTTTTCGCCACCCAAAGCTTGGTGCTATCGGCGATACAGCGAGCGGAAGCGGTTCGGAGACCCTCGTCCACAAGGGCAATTTCTCCAAAGATCTGGCCTTTTCCCAAAGTGACAATACGTTCTTCCACATCCGGGTCCGGAACGCTAAGAGTGATTTCCACAAGCCCGTCCTGGATAAGGTACAACTCGGAGCTTGTGTCATTTTCCTTGAAAATGGTTTCATTGGCGTTGTGGGTCTGTTCTCGACACAGCCCGGCTACCTTTTCCAGTTGGCTCTCCGACAGGCCGTTCAGGATGTCTGCTTTTTTCAACAGCGGTACTATAGACATTGGCTTTGTCCCCCCCTTCTTACTAGAAGTGCTGATTGCATCCGTTAGAAATAGAGCTCCGTTCTCCCTGTCTTGTACCTATTATACCACTTTTGCTCTCAAAAATCTAGCCCCTTCGCTCATCTTGACAAAAGCGATGCTTTCGTCTATGATAGCCCTGGGTTTCCAGGGCACACTGGCATTTTCTTAATTTATGGAGAGGGGATTTTGTTAAAGAAATTCAAGCCGGATCTGCTCGTCGTTTTACTCCTTTTGCTCCTCCCCTTCATCTTTTTCTATCCGGTTACTCTTGGTGGCAAGACCCTCTTGCCTGTGGACAATCTCTTCACATTCGAGCCCTGGGCTTACTTTGCCGGCAAGTGGGGGGTGGACATACCCCACAACGAGTTGCTCAGCGATCTTGTTCTGGAGAACTATGCCTGGAAACGCTTCCTCGTCCAGGCCATCCACAATCGGCAGATCCCCCTCTGGAATCCTTACCTGTTTGCCGGCCTTCCTTTCCTGGCTGCTGGTCAGCACTCAGCCCTCTATCCTCTGAGCATCCTATTCTACATTCTACCACTGGCAAAGGCCTATGGCTACTTCACTGCCCTGCAATTTTTTCTCGCTGGCCTTTTCACGTTCATCTACTGCCGGGTGATCGGCGTCCATCGTTTCGGTGCGTTGATGGCAGGCATCACTTACATGTTGAGCGCCTTCCTCGTGGTCAGCGTGGTCTTTACCATGATCATCGCCGCCGCAGCTTGGCTGCCCCTGCTCCTGACCATGATCGAGATCGTGGTCAGGAAACAGGAGGAGAAGGGACCGGTGGCCTACTCTCCCATACCTTACATCGCTGTGGGGGCAGTGGCTCTGGGCTTCCAACTCCTGGCGGGCCACGTGGAGATTTCTCTCTACGTGTTATTGGTGATGGGCTTCTACGCCTTGTGCCGTCTGGCGGTCCTGTGGTGGCGGCAACGCAACGGGTGGGTGGTGTTTCGGTTGGCATCCTGGCTGGTGATCATGGTGATCCTGGGCCTGGGGCTGGGAGCGATGCAGTTTGTCCCCCTCTACGAGGTAGCCCATCTGAACTTTCGGCAAGGCTCGGTCCCCTACAGCCAGGTGGTGAGCTGGGCTTTCCCTCCGCGCCGCCTGATCGCCTTCCTGGTGCCTGATTTCTTTGGCAATCCATCCCACCACAGCTATCTCGATGCCTTCACCTGGCAGACCGTTCATCTGGCTCTCAACGCCTACGGTCAACTCAACCCCAACGGCTCTCACAGCACGGACTGGGGGGTCAAGAATTATGTCGAAGGGGGCAGCTATCTGGGATTGTTGCCCCTGCTGCTGGTGGCTGTGGCAACCCTCAGCCGTCTGCGGCGGGACACGACTTTGCGTGCCCACGTCTGGATTTACGTCATCCTCATTGCCTTCTCTTTGGCTTTCATTTTCGGCACCCCACTCTACGCCATACTATTCTATATCTTCCCTGGCGTCAATCAATTGCATTCGCCCTTTCGCTGGGTGTTTCCTTACACCTTCAGCGTGGCTGTGCTGGCCGGAATAGGAGCGGACTACCTGGCGCGCACCCGCACCCCAGAGCTGTGGATCGAGGATGGCGGAAAACGGCCCCCTTGGTGGTTGCGATGGCTGTGCTTGCAGTCCAGACCATCGGTCGTCACGACCATCACCGGCCTGGCCTTCTGGGGCGGGCTGGCGGCCCTGGCCGCTCTCCTTTTCAGCCGGGTCTTCTATTCCCAAATAGCCCCCACCGTCGAGCAATCCTTCTGGTCCCTGGCCAAAGCCCCAGAAGCTTTTCCCGACGCCCGGGCTTTCTACTCCTACGAGCTTCGCAACCTCCTGCTGTTCAGCTTGCTGGTCATCGCCAGCGCCATCGTGCTACGGGTCAGCCGCTGCCCCATCTACCTGTCGCAACGATTGGGCCGGCGGCCGGTCTGGGAACCGCTGGCTCTGGTGGTCCTCCTCCTTGACCTTTTCGCTTTCGGTTACGGCTTTAACCCGCGGGCTGACCCCAAGCTCTTCCAATTCAGGCCGCCAGTGGTGGATTTCCTCCAGCAAGACCAGGATCTCTACCGTTTCACCACTTTCGTCGGCCCCGGGGAAAAGACCTTTAATGCCAACGTGGGGATGTACTACGACCTCTACGACGTGCGGGGTTACGATTCCATTTTCCCCAAGCAGTACGCCGACTATATGGGCCTCATCGAGGGGCAGGACGAACTTCTCTACAACCGCATCGCGCCCCTCTCAGAGTATCCCTCGCTGGACTCACGCCTGTTGGACCTGCTGAACGTCAAGTACGTCTTGACCACTCAGCACATCCCTAACCCGGGCTACAGGCTGGTCTACGATGGGGAGGTAAAGGTTTACGAGAACCAGGATTACCTGCCACGGGCTTTCGTCGTCCCTCAGGCCAGGGTGATAACCGACCTTGGGCAGCGGGCCGAGGAGTTGAAACACTTGGATCCGCTGGAGTACGTCATCCTTGAAGAAGAAGCGGAGGAGACAGGGGATAAAGGACAAGGGGCTTCCCCCTATCCCCCTACCCCCCATCCCTCCATCACCAGTTATACGATCAACGAAGTCTTCATTGATGTGGAGATGGCCGGTGAGGGCTGGCTTGTGCTAGCTGATAGTTACTTCCCTGGCTGGAAAGCTTACGTGCGACCCCTTGGGGCCGGTGAGGAAGGAGAGATAGGGGTTCCGATCTACCGCGCCGACGGCAACTTCCGGGCAGTGCATCTCCCAGGTGGAGCCCACACCGTCCGCTTCAAGTATGCCCCCCGTTCCCTCCAGTTGGGTCTCTTTGTCAGCTTTATCGCCGGGGTGGTCACCTGTCTGCTGGCGGCCAACTGGCTGTGGGGTCGCTTTTACCGCGAAAGCGACGAGGACTCGGTGATCAAGCGGGTGGCCAAGAACAGCTTGACACCCATGGCTCTCTCCCTGCTGAACAAGGGCATTGATTTCGCCTTCGCCATGCTGCGGCTGCGCATATTGGCCCCCATGGGCGAGGGACGCTACGCTTTCGCCATCGGTTTCATTGGTTACTTTGAGATCCTGACCATCTTTGGTCTGGGCACCCTGCTGACCCGTGAGGTAGCCAAGGACCGCGATCAGGCCAACCGTTATCTGAACAACACCATGTCCTTGCGAGTCATGCTCTGGCTGGCCGCGCTGCCTCTCGTCGGCCTGGGCATCTTGCTGTACACCCGCTTCGGGGGACTGACCCGCGATACAGCCACGGCCATTGTTCTCTTCGCTGTGGGTCTTTTCTTCGGCAACGTAGCCAATGCCCTCAGTGCCGTCTTTAACGCTTACGAAAAAATGGAGTATCCGGCCATTATCTCCACTGTGGTCACGGTGCTCAAGGTCAGTCTGGGGGTGGGGGTGTTGCTCCTGGGCTGGGGGTTCGTGGGGCTGGCCGGCGTGTCAATGGTCGGCAACCTGTTCACAGTGGTCGTCCTCTTTGCACTGATGCTGCGTCACTGCTTCCGCCCACGCCTGGGGACAGACATTGACTTGAGTTTCCAGCGCCAGATGCTGGATATCTCTTTCCCTCTGATGATCAACCACCTGCTGGCCACCATCTTCTTCCGCATCAATATTCTGCTACTCAAACCGATGAAAGGGGACGCGGTCGTCGGCTACTACGGGGCGGCCCTCAAATACATTGATGGCCTGATCGTCATCCCTTCCTTCTTCACGATGGCCATCTTCCCCCTGATGTCCCGCTACGCGGCCTCGGCCCGCGAGTCTTTGCTGCGGGCCTACATCCTGTCTTTGCGATTGTTGCTGATGCTGGCGCTGCCGGTGGCGGTGGGCACCCCTTTCATCGCCCGCGAGTTGATCCTGATCCTGGGCGGTGGAGAGTACCTGCCCCATTCCATGATCGCCTTGCAGTTGCTCATCGGCTTCTTCCCCTTCAGTTGTATCAACCAGGTCACTCAATACGTGCTCATTGCCCTCGACCAGCAACGCTTCCTGACCAAAGCCTTTGTGATCGGTGTGGCCTTTAACCTGATTGCTAACCTGATCTTTATCCCCCTGTACAGCTACCAGGCTGCAGCCGTCATCGCCATCTTGTCCGAGATCGCCCTTCTGATCCCCTTCTACTACTGTGTGCGCCGCAATCTGGCTCCCATTCCTTGGCTGAGCATCATCTGGCGGCCAGCTCTGGCCTCGGCCTTGATGGGTGCTGTGATGTGGCTGCTGAGGGACTTGAACGTGTTATTGCTGGTCCCCTCGGCTGCTGTGGTCTACCTCGTGGCTCTGATCGCCGTGGGGGCTTTTAGTGGGGAGGAAATGAGGTTACTCAGACAGCTTTTGCCCCTGGGCCGTCGGAGGACGGAAACCCAGTAGGTGGCTGCACAGTAAAACCCTTGCTTCTCGGCGTGAGGCAGGGGCTTTCTTTTTCCTGGTGGATGATCACTCTTCTGATCCGTCAGATTCAAGTGGTTCGATAGATTCTTCTTCCTCTTCCACCAAGAGAGCTTGTGCCTCCTCAGCCAAACTCTCCGGCACCATCACCCGCACCTCACCCAGGCCATCCACCGTGATGCCCAGAACCACCCCCGCGCTCTCATAGTCCAGCAGGGCAGGGATGCCCGCACTCTCTAGCTTGGTCTTGATGACCTGGGCTTGCAGTTGCCCAGAGGCGGTGTGGACAGTAACCAGGCCCGGTTTGTCTCGTTTCTTACGTTGCAGCATCAATCAACCTTTCTGCCTTCATGGATGACTTACAATTTCAGGAATAGTAATACCCAAGTCTATGCCTTCCACATCCAGTGGAGAATCTGCTAAAGCGTCTTTTTAGGTTCATGGGTAATAACGGCTTTGATTGTAACATATTTGTTCATATCACACAAATCTTGTGCTCGCTTTCAGCCGCAACAAGGGACAGTCTATAAATGCAAGAAGCCGTTGTCTGCTCAGCTTAAAACTGTCAAAGGTTGCCAATTTTGTGCCCCTGCTTGCTTGGATCGAGTTTGACAGTGCCGTGCTTTTGTGATATATTATCGGCAACTGAACACAGTAGATGCTTATCAAAGGCTGTGATGGAAACGAGTAGGCGAGGGGTAGCGCTCAGAGAGTCCGGGTAAGGTGTGAGCCGGATGCGTGAAACTCGCCGAAAATCCTTCCGGAGCTGTCAACCGAAATAGCCAATAACTAATAGCTATTAGTTATTAGCTAGAGTAGACTTGGCCGGCGTCGTTGGTCGTTACCACAACGGAGGTATGATTGTACCTCAGAGTGAGCGGTAAGGCTAATCAGGGTGGTACCGCGGGAGCAACCGTGGATTTTTGGCTCTCGTCCCTAGGACGAGAGCTTTTCGTTTATGAGTGCTTGAAAGGAGAATCATGACAGAGTTATTATACCAGACCGATAGCTACTTGAGAGAATTCGAAGCCTCGGTGGCGGAGGTGGGCGAGTTGGGCCTGGCCTTGGACCGCACCGCCTTTTACCCGGGCGGGGGTGGGCAGGTGCCCGATAAGGGGGTGCTCGTCTGGGACGGTGTAGAGCATCCGGTCGTCGCGCTGAAGAAGCAGGGCGACACGGTGTGGCACAAGGTGGAGGGTGAGCCGCCAGCCGTCGGCACCAGGGTGACAGGCAAACTCGACTGGGAGCACCGCTATCAGGTGATGCGCACCCACACCGCTTTCCACATCCTGTGCGGCGTCATCTGGCGGGACTACCAGGCCTCCGTGACCGGTGGCAACATGGGAGCCCTGGAGGGGCGCATGGATTTCGAGTTCGAGCACATGACCAAGGACTTGGTGCAGGAAATCGAGGAGAAGATCAACGTCGAAGTTGAGGCGGCCCGCGAGGTGAAAGTGGCCATCCTGCCCCGCGAGGAAGCCTTTCAGATTCCCGACCTGATCCGCACCAAGATCAACCTGTTGCCACCTCAGATCACAGAGGTGCGCACCGTAGAGATCGTGGGCCTCGACTTGCAGGCCGACGGCGGTACCCACGTGGCCAATACCCGCGAGGTAGGCCCCATCCGCATCACTGATTACAAGAGCAAGGGCAAGATCAACAAGCGGATCATGATTGCGTTGGAGGCGTGAGGGGTAATTTAGCAAGGAACTCGGGCGAATTGTCCGATCTGGTCAAAGTGCTCGTCAAAAGCGAAGGCGTGGGTGAGCCTCAGCCGCTCCATGACGACAAAGCTTGTGCAGTCGGTAAAGCTGAACTCCTTGTCTCTGTAGCGTTTGAAGAGTTGCCAGGCAGCCTGTTGATCGGTTCGAGTGATGTAAATGATGCGGGCCAATTGACCACTCCACAGTTGCTCGCCCAATCGAAGAGCCCGTGTATAGTCCAGGCGTTTCAGAACCAGCGTTATGGTTTCATCAATGACAAAATTGGTCGTCACCAATCGAGGCTTGGCCGACATGAAGCGACGGGCAATCTCATGGTTGGGATCATTGGGGTCAACTGTGGCGAACCAGGCGCTTGTGTCGGCGAAGGTTAGCAATTGGCCACTCATCACAAATCTATCCGATAGATGTACTTGTCATGGTTGACGGAACCATCATGCGGTGGTTCACTGCCGGGAAGGCCAGCCAGGCTTTCCAGCAATTCCATCATGGCTTTGTTCTGTGATTCAGCCAACTCACGCGCTTTCTCCTCATCATCCGGGTCAAAGCCTAGCACATCGGCCAGAGTCTCCTGCAAGGGATAGCCGTCTTCGTCCAACTGTTCAATGGTGACGCAGACTTCCTGGCCCTCTTGCAGATCCAACTTCTCTAACAGCCATAAGGCGCCGCTTTCATAAATGGCCTTGGTTGAGACAACCATGATAGAGCCTACCCCCTTTCGCCTAAAATTCATCTCAATTGTAGTAGGTTTCAGCAGTTTTGTCAATATGGAGGAAAAGAAATCATGTTCAAAGAAGTACCCAGCAAAGTCAATTTCCCGGAGATGGAGGAGAAAATCCTGGCGTTCTGGAAGGAAAACGATGCTTTCCAAGAGAGCATGGCCCTGGGTAAGGAGAGCAGTGCGCCCAGCTACGTTTTCTACGAAGGCCCCCCCACGGCCAACGGCCTGCCCGGCACCCACCACGTCCTGGCCCGCGTCTTCAAGGACCTCTTCCCACGCTACAAGACTATGAAAGGCTATTGTTCATTGAGAAAGGGAGGCTGGGACACCCACGGCCTGCCGGTGGAGCTAGAGATCGAAAAGGAACTGGGTTTCTCTGGCAAAAAGGCTATCGATGACTATGGCATCGCCGAGTTCAATCAAAGGTGCAAGGAGAGCGTCTTCCGCTACGTCAAAGAGTGGGTGCAACTGAGCGACCGCATCGGCTTCTGGATTGACATGGATGATCCCTACGTCACCTTGACCAACGAATACATCGAATCGGTGTGGTGGATTTTGCGCCAACTGTGGGACAAGGACCTGATTTATCAGGGCTACAAAGTGGTGCCCTATTGTCCTCGCTGTGGCACGCCCCTCTCCGACCATGAGGTGGCCTTGGGCTACCGCGAGGCCGATGACCCTTCTATCTATGTCCGGTTCCCCCTGCGCGACGAGGAAGGCACCTGCTTCCTGGTCTGGACCACCACCCCCTGGACCCTGCCTGGCAACGTGGCCCTGGCCGTCCACCCTGGTTTTGAGTATGCCCTGGTAGAACAAGAAGGAGCCAATGGCCAACCGGAGCGGCTGATCCTGGCCAAAGACCTGCTCAACGTCCTCCAGGGGCCATACAAAGTGATCCGCATCATGCCCGGCCGGGAGCTGGCGGGCAAGCATTACAAGCCCCTTTTCACCTTCCTGCCGGTGGAGAAGGATTATTGCTACGTGATCACCGGTGACTTTGTGAGCACCACCGAGGGCACTGGCATCGTGCACATCGCCCCCGCCTTTGGCGCCGAGGACCTGGAGGTGGGCAACGAACACGGTCTGCCTATCTTACAGACCGTGGATCTGAACGGGGCCTTTATTGACGCCGTCACCCCCTGGCGGGGCATCTTTGTCAAGGATGCGGACCCGCTCATCACCGAGGAACTGAATGAGCGGGGCTTGATGTACAACGTAGCCACCTATCGGCACGTCTACCCCTTCTGCTGGCGCTGCGACACCCCCCTTCTCTACTATGCCAAGACCTCCTGGTTCATCGAGACCACCCGGCTCAGGGACAACCTCCTGGTCAATAACGAAAAGATCAATTGGTATCCAGAGCACATCAAGCACGGCCGCTTCGGCAACTGGCTGGAGACCAACGTGGACTGGGCCCTCGGCCGGGAGCGCTACTGGGGCACGCCGTTGCCTGTCTGGGTCTGTGAAAGTTGTGGCAAGCAAGAATGTATCGGCAGCGTGGAAGAATTGGAGAAGCGGCAGGCAGCCAGTGGCCAGCGGCGGACTGGGGTCGTGGCCGGACCTGACCCTGAGACTCTAGACCTCCACCGCCCCTACATTGACGAGGTGACGTTCAAGTGCAGGGAATGTCATGGCACCATGCGCCGCGTGCCGGAAGTCATTGACTGTTGGTTTGATTCAGGGGCCATGCCCGTGGCCCAGTGGCACTATCCCTTTGATAACCGGGAGATGTTCAAGTCCCAGTTCCCAGCCGATTACATTTGTGAAGCGGTGGATCAGACCCGCGGTTGGTTCTACAGCCTGCACGCTATCTCCACTCTGGTCTTCGATGAGCCCTGCTTTCTGAATTGTGTCTGCCTGGGTTTGGTCCTGGATGGCGAGGGATACAAGATGAGCAAATCGCGGGGCAACGTGGTGGATCCCTGGGAGGTGCTTAATGCCCACGGAGCCGACGCCCTACGTTGGTACCTTTTCACCGCGACGCCACCGGGCAATGACCGCCGCTTCTCGGTGGACTTGGTGGGCGTGGTGGTGCGCCAGTTCTTGCTCACCCTGTGGAACACCTATAGCTTTTTTGTGACCTACGCCAACATTGACGGCTGGACGCCCGTAAAAGCAGAGACTGAGGTAGGGCAGGTTTCCATACCTGCCGAAGATGTCAGAGCGCTCAGCCCCCTCGACCGCTGGATTCTCTCCGAGCTCCACATCCTAGTCCAGCGTGTCATTGCTGCCCTGGAAGCTTACGACGTCACCGGAGCGGCGCGGCCCGTTGCCACCTT
>Ga0180437_10010749_pt1 | contig 11110 bp, 22 predicted proteins | sample SS_ome_4_FD_132410 | JGI IMG/M metagenome (GOLD analysis project Ga0180437, IMG submission 132410) | Hypersaline lake sediment archaeal communities from the Salton Sea, California, USA - SS_3_D_1 metaG | ecosystem: Environmental > Aquatic > Non-marine Saline and Alkaline > Hypersaline >... | reverse complement strand
TATCGTACCTTGGTCGACCCGCCAACAGTCGCAAGTGCTCGACGTTCACTCCGCGGAGTCCCGGCTTGTGATACGCAAGCCAAGCCCTAAACGTCGGCGCCTTGAATCCATCCGACAAGCGGATATACACGACGGGAAAACCGCATCGCAGTCCGACTACGGGGACCGACGCGACCACGCCTCGCGCGCCGGTCAGAATCCCGTGCGTGATCTCGACGCTATCTCCGCGTCGAAGGCGACGGCGATTCATGGCATAAACCTATCCAGGATCGGCAGCACCTTTAGAGCGCCGCGGAGAAAGCGCTTGCCCTTGGACACGCGCGCCGTGCCTTCGGGCTTCACGGTATCGAGGGCAATGTCCACGTCCGGATCATGGTTCAAGCCTTCGGCGCGCGCCGCATCCTTTCCGGCAGAGTCCATGTGCAGGTTATCCACACGGGAGAGCGCCGAAACGAGAGCGCGAATCTTCGCGGCCAGCTTCCCGGATATGCTTTGCGAACGTTCCAGGACGTAGACGATAGCCACGGCAAGATAGGGCCAGTTCTCGGCCAGCCATTCTTTCATGCTAGTATATCCTCCTGGGCGATTCCCCATCCGGCGCCGATACTCGGATGCAGGGAGTAATCAACGAAAGGTTCGGTGGCGGCTTCCCGAAGCAAGGCTTCGCTGCGTATATACTCGTCGAGACTCGGCTGTCCTGCGGGGACCGGGGTCTCGACGGTCTGCCTGCCAAGCCACCACGCGAGGAGCAAGACCCCGCCGACGATAACGAGCGTTCCGGTTTTCATAGCAGTATCCCTACGATCACTTGCGCGGCCACGACCACTCCGGCTCCAAACGCCATGCGGATTTCGAGCTGACGTACGCGACTGTCCAGCGCGTCCAGGCGACGGAGTATCGCGTCCAGGTTCACAGGATCATTCCCGCGCGCTCGCGCATCGCTTGTAACACGATTTCTTTGGCGCCCGGGGCCGCCGAATACGCTTGCACCGGAGCGCCCGCCCAAATGAGCGCCTGTGTTGCAACAGTCAAGGACGATTCCAAGTCGGCCATAAATGCATTGAAAGCGCCCGTTGTTCCGGTGGCCCATGCTCGGACGATATTATCGCCTTCGCCAGTTGCCAGATACGCTTGGGTAACAGGCCCTAGATACTCGGCTGGAAGCGGTACGGTTTCACGACCGCCTAACAACCGTTGGAAGAAAGTTCCGGGATCGGCGAGACCGGCCGCAACTACGTCGACAGCTTCTAGGAGAGAAGGGTCCTGCGGTAAGGCGGGTGCGAGCGTTGTTTCGGTAGGAGCGGCGGTCCCTCCGCTCGCACCCTTAGGCCCGGTCGTCGGCGATGCTTGATACGTATAGAGTCCTATGCCGACAAGCACGAGCATCACCAGCGGGTCCATGCTATCTCCCCGGTTCCTCGCCCGGCTCGATGAAGTAGGGGTAGAATTGCCAGAATCCCGACATGGAGATGACAACAACGTCGAACGCTTTGAGGCCCGCAAGCTGATGGAATATCAACTTGGCGTTCGGAAGCAACGGGAATTCGCGCAACCATTCCAAGGCCGCCGGGTCTCCCACGTCGGAAGCCGATCCGGCATCGTGGCAGAATATTTGCCGCTCGACGACCTTATCATCTAGCGCCGATCCAACAATGCCCCAACGCGCGGGCTCGCGCGGAACGGCGTTAGGGTCCCATAGTCCTTGTATGTCGGTCCGGTCGAATTGAGCACTACGGATAGCCGACACATGCCCGCTGACCGGGGTAGGTGGCGTACCGACTTCGAAGTATTCCAGGACGATATCGCGCGGAAGGTAAACCCATCCGCGAAAAAAGTCCTCGTCGCCGTAGGGAATGCCTATAGGTGTCAGAGGCGTATCGACATTCTCGGCCCCGACAGGGGATTGCCAAAACCTGTTCACGATTGCGGCAGAATTCGTTTCCTGCGCGTCTTTGTCTGAGTTCCAGGCGGCCGGAGCGCCAAACATGTGAACGCGGAAATAGTCCGCCGTCAGGTCGTCCTCCTGGACTTTATACTGATATTCGTAGGCCGCATACGCGGGGTCCATGCGGGTCAACATGGCGGCACGGGATATGGGGTCGACGACCGACCAGTCAACGGAACGCGACTGAGAAATCCTTTGCAGGGCGCGCTCCACGTCCTGGGGCCTTCTAAACGGTCGCCAAGTGTTCGCGCCCATGTCCTATGCCTTTCGTGCGAGCACGTAGAGCCCGACGCCGACCGCCGCCAAGAAAACAAGCGGCAGTGTTTCGAGTATCCGGGGAAGCGCGGCCGTGCCTTGTATGACCGCTTCGGCAAGATTGCCCGTGACTTGCTTCGCGCTTTCCAGGGCGCTTGTCAAGTCCTGTTCTACGCCTTCGGCGAAATGCGCGGCAACCGAAACGTCCTCGGCTTGGATACCTTGTCCTGGGTTCACGATCCGCGTTAGCGTACCATCATAGTAATACGACATATTCGCGGAGAGAAGTTCATCCGTCCAGAAATTCTCGATTTCGAAAACCGTGTATCCCGCGATTCGCGCCATTTCGACAACATCGTCGACGGGGTACGGGTTCAGGCTGGCCATAGGGACGCTATCCCTTCGGCTTGGCCTTCGGCTCGGCCTTGGTCGCTGGCTTGTCGCTCGCCTTGGCGGCCTTGGCGACCTTGGCGGCCTTGAGGGCCTTGGCCACGCTCTCGGCGAAGCGCTCCGCGCGCTTGTCGGTATAGTGCGGCCCGACAAGCTCGCCGTCTATCTTCCGCTCCACCAGGGCGCCGCAGTTCGGACAGCGCTTGTCTTCCTGGACGAAGGAAGCGATTTTGGCGGACGCCGGAACGGTCTTCTTGGACACGGGCAAAAGCTCCGGGTCCACGACGGAAAGACACGCTCGACAGGAAATCATGCTAGTTTTCCTTTCGCCGGTCCGAATCACTTGGCCAGCTTGACGATGGCGTATATCCCGAGCCCGAGGAGGGCGAGAGTGCCTATCGACATTCCCGCAATCAAGGTTCCCGTTGGACGCGGCGCTGGAGTCGGCGCGGCCCCGAGCGGCTCGCGGGACACGACCTCCGCGGTCGGCGCCTCTTGGCTTCCGAGCGCCGCAAGAATCCCGGTCCCGAGTCCGTAAAGGATTGCGTCCCCGGTGTCATAGGCCGCCCCGGACATATCAAGCTCCCTTCATGCCAGCCTCGTCAGGCGCGGGTTGGCGCCCGCGCGACCGGGGACTTGGCATCCCCGGTTTCGGCTCAGGCCCGGTTGCGCGGGTTGACGCCGACGAACATCAGGTCCACGTTGCTGATGCCCGTGGGGGCGTTCACGTCGAGCGTGACGCGTGCAGAGTTCGAGACAAGGCGCCGAGTGTCCAGAATCTTCGCCGGGTTCAGGTCACCGTCCTTATCCAGGTTCACGTATGCCACGCCGTCATAGGGCGGGAGGCCGCCGCTACCCAGTCCATAGTCCTCGACGTTCTCGGCCCGGAGAGCGTCCCAAGAAAGGTCCCGACGGATATCGTCCTCGCCAACCTGCACCTTGACGCGGTTGACGATGGCGTTGTCCCGCACGCCATCGTCGCGGGCCAGTAGGAGGATACCCGCGAGCAACTGACCGGAGGGGATTATCACGCGTCCGTCCTGGGTCGCGCCCTGTATCACGTACCGATCCTTGGAAAGCACGCGATGCCCGCCGCGAAATTCGGTGTCGTCATAGAGGGCGATTATCTCCGTCACGCCCGCGAGCGATTCGGTTCGGTCGCCACCGGTTATGTAACCGCCCTCGACCACGCCGGTCTGAATTTCCAGAAAGGCCTGATCCTGCAAATCCATGTTGACGCGGCCGGACGCGCGAACGGCCGTCCGAAGCTGATCCATGTCCACTATGACGTTGAACTGCACGTCATGCGTCCCGACCGTGGGAAGGACCACGTCGGAGAGCACGCCCGGCGAGCCTGTGAGCACCGCGCGATACCAGTACGGCAGTACGCCGTCTATGTCGATTGGTCGCCGACCGTTCACGCTCACGCGCAGGATATTGAGCACGGTCCGCAGAAGGCCGTCTTCGACCACGGTTCCGTCGACAGTCCCGCCCGCGACGGTGAGCACGCCGACGAAGGAAAGTATGATCGCCTTGAGCTTCTTGAGGGTTATGAGGTTGAACGTCTCCGACTTGGAATCCGCGTATGCCATCTGAGCAATGCGGTTTCGTCTGACGGCCATGATCGTTCTCCTTCACGCTTGCCCGACTGTAGATTCAATGGGGCCGGTACCATACCGGCCGCATGGGTTTTCAAGGCGCGGTTCCTACCCGACCGCGCCCGTGGCCGATCACGCCGACGTGGTCGGGGCGCCGAGCACCAGAGCCCGGAGCATCGGGATTCTGGACGCCACCGCGAGCGCCGCGAGCGCGATTCCGCCCGTCACCAGCATGGTCCTGATGGACATGGGGCAACTCCCTTCACATAGGCAGAATCGGTCATCGGGACAATGTGTGTCAACGGGTTTCCGGAATAAATCAGGGTATGGATATAGCGGTTTCCGGCCGATGCTAACCGCCCGATTTACAGAAACCTAGCCGCTATTGATTCTCGGGAATCCCATCATCGTCGTTTTGCATGCTACGCGGCTCGGGCTCGGGCTCGGGCTCGGGCTCGACTCCCTGAACGGGCACGGGCGCCGGAGTTCTCGGCATCCCGAATCGGTATTGCCCTGTCACGAGATTGAATTCTCCGATTTCCAGGCCGCGTATGCTTGTCCGGGCGATTTCGGTGCGGATCACGTATCCCTCGCGGGACGTTTCCAGGATGCGAAGGTCGGCAGGATCAAAGCTCGAAAACTGCGCGACATAGGCCCGGTCCCTGGGCTCGCGCATCGGGAAGCACCAGAGGGACGCTTGACTCGTGACCGTCCTGGACAGGTCCGCCGGGCGCCGGGCGATTGCGACTACAGTCTGATCGTAGTGCCTGCCGTACCTGACAAGGCTCGACAAGCCTACGCCGACCGTGGCGCGGGCGTCGGGATACCAGAAGTCGATTTCGTCAATGAACAGGCAGCATCCCGGCCGGGACGCCGCGACGCGCTCTATCCAATCCACGGTTTCCAGGTTACAAGGTGTAACACCGTAGCGGTAAGCATCCGGAGTCGCGGCAAGGGCAGCGGCGAGCGCCTCTGGCTGCACACGGCGCGCAAGGCCCGAGTGTTCCCCGAGCGTGTCTACAATCAGGAGCTTGCGACTCGGCGCCACGAGCGCCCGCGCGAGCCTGGACTTTCCTGAGCCCCGATGGCCTAGTATCGCATGGACGCCGGGAGTCATTGTCACTCATAACATGCCAGTATGGCCAGCGCTTCGGCGGCGATGTCTACCATGCGCGACCGGACTTCATTCAGGTCCGGGCCTTTGCGCAAGCCGGAGCTTTCGGCGCCCGCCGTCCAGGCCTGATTGATGTTCCCGCACAAATCTAACAGTTCATCATCGAGACTGCGCTGTTCTCTAATGATCCTGCCGATTCGCGCGTACGCCGACTCGTTCACTCCCGCGCGCGAGCGCGTGAGCCTGACATGCGCGCTGTTAGGATTCTGCGCGATGGGGCGGGTTTCGGTGTCATTCCGAGGGCGGGCCATCATCCCTCCTTCGTAAGTCTCTCTCTAGCTCGTCGATTCGTTCATAGAGCGTTTGGATAAGCTCCCGACGATGACGACGGCCTCGGAAAAATCCGGCGCATTCAGCGCCGAGATATCCAAGTAACATGGTTCCGCCAATCCATGCTACAAGTATCCATTCCCGACCGACCGCCGCCGAGCCCAAGGCCGAGCCTGCGACGATCAGGGCCAAGATTTCCAATCGTTGTTTCATGGTCTACCCCTTCGGCGTGAGCGCCGCGTCCAGGTCCGGTTCGGGTTCGAGACTTGTCGACTTGGCTTCGGGACCCGTCCCCGGCTTCGTCTCGACACCATCGACCTTCGCCGGTTTCTCGCGCGCCCGCTCCCGCGCGTCGCGAATATCCTTTTCGATGCGTGGCCAGCATATCCCCGCCACGCATCCTATCAGCATGATCTCCTCGCCGTACCGATCAAGCAACCCCGACCATTTGATATCGACGCGGGCGATTCGATAGCCTAGGCGCTTGGCCTCTTCATCCTGCAGCATCCAGTGTTCGCCCGCGCGCGTGGCGACGAAACCGAATGCCAGTTGGCACACTCCGGCAATGTCGGGCGCCATCTGTTTCGCGCGCCGGTCGTTCTCGGCTTCGGTCGCTTCGCGCTCTTGCCGCTCGCGCTCGGCCTTCGAGCCCTTCGGGCGCCCGCCCTTGGCCTTGCCGGTCCGGCCCTGCTTGTCGGGTTTATCGTCCGGGACCGGTTCCCCGGACTTGATAGGATCGTCGACGGGCGGTTTCTCGGCGCCTACAGAATCGGCTTGTCCAGGGCGTCCCACAATCGTTTCAGCAAGGGACTTTTCTCGGCGTTCGCCCGAAGCCTGTCCCGTTCCGCCCGGAGTTCCGATATCTCCGCTTCCGCCTTGCTTAGTCTTTCTTCCAGCGGGTGCGGTTCCGGTTCCGGTTCCGGTTCCGGTTCCGGTTCCGGCTCGGGTTCCGGCTCGGGCTCGGGTTCCGGCTCGGGCTTTGGTTCCGGTTCCGGCTCGGGCTTTGGTTCCGGTTCCGGGTCGGGCTTTGCTCTTTTTGCCGGGCACATCGCGTTCCCTTCCATGCGCGCGAGTCCGGGACGGGGCTGGACGGGTGGGATCGGATGCTGGCCTATCCAGTATCCGGAATCGCCCCGCCCCGGAGCGCGCCCCCGAAAGCGGATTGATTATGTCTGATATACGCCCCGCGAGTCAATTACTTTTTCCTGGGTTTCTTTCGTGAGCCCCGGCGGCGCCGCTTTCCGAATCCGTGCTCGGCCAATACGTCGCGGGTCACGGTTACCAACGTCCTGGAAACCTGACGGTATTTGAACACGTCCGCGAAGCTTTCCCAATCGCCCGGCCACGAGCGCTTGGAATCCATGTTTGCGTTGACGCGTTTCTCTATCGTTTCCATCCGGTTCAGGGTTTGCCAGCCCGTTCGCGCAGCGTCTGCGAGAGTATTGGCATGACGCAATCGAAAGCGGCCATAGCTGCTTGAACAACGTCGCAATTCACGCATTGACCTGTCCAGGTGCAAACCTCGGGTGCGCTCCGTCCATTTCGAGCCCGTCTTATACAGATAGACACCGCATCCAATGACGATTGCTTGATCCGGCACATGTTCCAGCCCCCAATCTCCCAAAGCATCCCCGGTTTCGATAGGCAGCTTGCGCGTGCTCACGATACCGTCTGTATGGACGGCCACGATAGCGCGCGGTTTCGTGAGCATGGCCTGATACAAGCGCACGCGAATCTCGCCCGTGATGGCACCCGCCACGGCAAAATGCGTATGCTTCGTCGGGATTTCGGTCTTGACGCATAGCTTTCCGTTGACCATGCGCGCGTTCCGGGGCGGGCGCTTGTTACGAACAGGCACGTTGATATTCCGCGTCTCGGCGAGCTTGCCGTAGATGCTATTCAGGGTTTTCTTGACCGCGTGCGACACGGCCGGGACTTCGCGCCGCATCTTGTAGTATTTCACGATGTCCGGAAACAGCGGGCGCGGCGCCTGCGTCAAGAGGAGTTCCAGGCCGTCCAGGATTTCGTGCCGGAATCCGCAGGTTTCCAGGAGCGCAAGCTCCGGTTTCGTGATCCAGGTCGTGAGCACGCCCGCCGGATAGATCAGCGGCCCGCGCGCCGGTCGGAACGGGACCGGACCGATATGGGTTTCGGGAGGAATCCAGACTCGAGTCTTGTATGACCCGTAGGCCGCGCCGGGGCGGGCGCATTTCTGTCCAGGTTCGCATCGGACCGGTTCGGTGCATGCCGGGTCGGTCATGCTGGCCAGCGCGGAGGGGTAGGCCGAGTGTATGTCATAGCAAAAGGCCCGCCCGACATTCCCGCGCATGTAGATTTCGGTCCGCCCGCCGTAGTAGCTTTTCCTGAATATGCCCTGGACGAATCCCGGCACGTCGCCGTGCTTGTAGCTATCCGGGAAAGCCCTTGTCGCAAGGCTCGCGGGGCTTGCGGCGCGATACGGGTCTATTCCGAGCCCTTCGTATTGCTCGGCCACGAGTTCCCAAAGCCCTTGGGTCAGTCCAGCGTCGCGCTTGCAATACTTGACCACCTTCGCCCGGTCGCGCGGACGCGCGAGCGGTTTGGACATGTCCCGAAGCCATGCCTTTGGAATACGCAGCTTCCGCGCGCCAAGCCATTTGTTTGCCGCGTCGTCGAGGGAGGATTCGAAATAGGGATATACGTCCCAGAAATTGACGGTCCGGTTGCCCTTCGTGATGCTCAGGCGTTTCCTGGGAACGTATACGATTGTCCATCCCCGATAGGTCGCCGTGCGGCCCTCGCGCAAGGCGAGCAATGCTTTCCCGGACAGGTAGGCAAGTATGGCACGCGCGTCATAGGACACGTTGAAGGTCACGTAATCGGTATGCTCTTGCAGGAATTGCCAAACCTCGCCCCATCCTGACGGAAAGCATTCGCGGTCGGGAGTGCAAATGAGCACGGCGCGGCCGTCTACTGTTTCGGTGTCCAGTCCAACATAGGTCACGGCGTTTTCCCCGGCGCGACCTCTCGCCATGGTTCCGCTCCTGTCAAGGTATATGCTCTACGGGCTTCGGACATGCTCACGCCCTGCGCCTTGGATATCATCCTGATGGTAGACCAGTATGCCGAGAGCTTGTCCCGGCGCGTCGCATTGGATTTCGTGATAAAGCGCCCGCGTGTGGCCTTGCGCGCGTCGCGGAATCGGCCCTTTTGATCTACGTAATACGTCCGCGCCCGCGTCGCCTGTTTTCTGGCCACGCCCGCGAGACTGAATCTCTTGGACAGGTCGCGCGCCTCTTGACGAGTAACCGGCTCGCCGGTTTCTGACAGGAATTCCTGCTCGATCACCTTGGCCATCTGACCGCGCACGCGCTGGCCGACGCGCTCCGTCCGGCCGCGCGTCTCGGCGCCGATCTTTTGAAATGCCTTGGATATCGTGATGCGCGCCGAGCGTTTCTCGGCGGCCGTTGCCAGCTTGGCGATACGTTGACGGAATCGCTTTGCCAAAGTCACATCGCTTTCGGGTTCCGGACGTTCGCGCCGGGGCTGGCGGATTCCGCATCGCCGTACTAAGCCCGCAACCATCACCATCGGTCACGCCTCAGCCGCCACGATTCGACAGCCCCGGCACGAACGCCCGGAGCGACGGGTATAACACCCGCCGCCCCGAGCGTCAAGAGGCTACTTCTGCGACTCGTCCAGGAGCGCGGCGCACCGCTTCTGGTGCTCGGCGGGAAGGTCGGGGTCGGCAACCTGGAATTCGTACCTGGTGCCCTGGTCCCCGGCCGCGCCGTGGCGGATCATCCTGAGGATGATCTTGCCTTCGTTGCCTTCGGCGTGGCGCCGGTAGGCGCGCGTCTGCCGCTTGCCAAGCCCGAGCGACTGGACCGTCCAGGCGTCCGGGTTGCTGATCTCGGCGTCACCGCAGCGCACGACCTGGACAACGGCCTTCTCCTTCGGACCCCAGTCGGTCTTTTCGGTCACCATGACCGGCTCGGTCATGGGAACGAAACAGGCCATGTCCCCGTCGTCGGAAAGAATCAGCATCTCCGAGTCCAGGAAACCCGACTCGTCGAGTCCCGCCCATCCCGTCGCTTGCTTCTTTGCCACGTCCGTACTCCCTTCCATGATACCTTGCATGAGTAACCCACCCATGCATAGTGCCAACAGGTGCGTCGTGAGCATGTGACAAATGGCAACGTCCCGCATCATTTCCCCCGTATCGCCCGCACGGCCTTCCGCACCGTCGCCCTACTCGGATAAGATCGCGAGAGCGCTTCGGAAACGACCGCCCGGATGTTCCGTCCGGGATTCGCCAGGAGCGCGCGGCGCAAGGTCCGCGCGTCCACGGCGACCAGGCAGGTTCCCTTGACAGGGATATCCCGCTCACGCATCGCCGTGAGCGTCCGGGCCGGTAGTTGATGGGCCATCTAATCACCTCCCTTCTGAATCAGAATGTTAGCACCTTCCCCTGCCAAGCATCGTTCGATGATAATACCCACCGCCATCCGACAAGCGGGACATATCATCTTCCGATGCGCCATGAGCGCTAGCGACATGCCGAAATAGGCCATCAAGTCTTCGTCCTCCAGGTCTTCCAAATGGTGACAGGCCCGGACCGAAGATTGCGGCACATCCGGCTTCAACCGCACGCGGTCCCGACGCGGCAACGTCATTCAATCACCCCTTCCTGTCAGTGCCCTGTCAAGTCCATCCCGAGTTCCGCGCGTGCTATCGCAATCCACGCGCGGAAGGTCGGGCCTTCGGCGCCCATGTCGAAGGCCAAGCGCTGTACTTCTCCGGCCCGCTTGTCGTCGCCGACTTTGCGAAAGAGACTTGCAACATAGGCACACGACGATTCGACGGCCGCTTGCTTCCGAGGATAGGCAGGCATTCTCATTTCCTCCTTTCCAGGTCGCCCATCGCCCAACGTGCCACGTACCGACGCGCCCACATCCAACGGCCGATCTCGCCGGTTTCCGGGATATCGGATTCGTAGGGTTCGTACCCGTGCTCGTGACAATATAGCTCTATGGCATCGGATACAAGCGCGACTACGTCACCGCGAGAGAGTCGGCGCCAGACTTGTTCGCCGCGAACGGTCTTGCTCATATTTCGACTTTTTCAATCAAGCCGAATACTATTAGTGCATGCAACACGCCCCCGCCAATCAGCTCGGTTTCGAGACCGTCCGCTGTGTCTAATACATAGTCATCGTCTGAATCAATCCTGCGCACGCACCAATGTTTCCCGGGACCAATCCCCGCATGCCGATTCCCTCTCCTTCGCACCTTGTCCCCTTCGTGTAAATAAAATGACATTTCAATCTCCTTTCATAGGTAAATTTACCGGACGGGCGGGACGTGCGCAAGTAAATTTTTACGATTTTCTTTACTACTGTCCCAGGCCCACGTACGATACGGTCCGGGAATACCCTGCCCCGGTATGTGGCGATGTTGCGGGAGTATAACCTGCCCTGGTATTGGTAGTCCTAGGAAG
>Ga0180437_10010745_pt1 | contig 11112 bp, 16 predicted proteins | sample SS_ome_4_FD_132410 | JGI IMG/M metagenome (GOLD analysis project Ga0180437, IMG submission 132410) | Hypersaline lake sediment archaeal communities from the Salton Sea, California, USA - SS_3_D_1 metaG | ecosystem: Environmental > Aquatic > Non-marine Saline and Alkaline > Hypersaline >... | reverse complement strand
TTCTTCTTCCTCATCTTCAGGGTCCGGTTTCCGACGCCTACGTTTGGGGGGCGGCGCTTCATCTTCTTCTGGTTCCTGATCTTCTTCCGGCTCATCGTCCTCATCTTTACGACGACGAGATCTGCTGGGCCTTTCTTCCGGTTCCTCGTCTGGTAGTTCATCGTCATCGACCTCGAAGTACATGGCCTGGATCTGCTTGTAACTCAGGATGTTCAGGAGGTCGTCCAAGTCAGGCACCGAATCCAAGAGCTTGTCACTCAGGTCTTCGTCACGCTCACGGAAGTCAATCTTGTCGGCTGATGGGAACTTGTAAGTGCCCATTGTTTTCTCAATGAACCGCACATCCAGAACCATGCCACCCTCGGCATCAGCGAAGTCCAAGATTGGGTCATCATCTTCAGCATAGTTCATCTCGGTGTCCAGCTTCTCCTGGAAGTTATACTTGGAGATCTCGAATAGGTGCAGTCCCTTCTCCTTCTGCCCGGAGATGACCTCGACCGCATATAGAATCCGCTCCTTGGGCCTCAGTGACTTGATGGCCTCTTTGTCAGTCTCACCCTCGTTGTACAACTGCTGCTGATGTTCACAGATGGGGCACTTTTTGCCGACCGACCTGGGGCAGACGACTGCGGCGTTGTTGACTCCGACATTACGGTGGAGCAGGAACGGACGCTTGTACCACTCCTCACCTACCTCAACGTCATCAGGATGTCCTTTCTGTGTAACAATGTAGGGCAGTATGTTGAGTTTCATGCGCTTCTCGGTGGACGCTTCCATGAAGTCAATCCCGTCCGGCGCATTGATGTACCGCACACCCTTGTTGGCTGAGTCACGAGAGTTTTTCCTGATCCGCTCCCTCATTGACTTTTTCTTTTTTCGTTTTCGTCCCATTAATTATCTCCTTTAATTGATTTGAGTTGGTCTATTGCCGCAAGGTTAAACACATGCCATTCTTGGGCGTACCTGAGCTTCGTCCGTTCAATGGCTCCAACGAACATCGTGGTCCATACGCCGATCGAGAAGCCGACGGCTGGGATAAGGATGAACACATACCCCAGCGTACACATCATGATCTCTCGCCAATATTCAAACAAATTAGTCCTCCTTTTTCTTCCTGCGATCCATTGCCTTTTTAACCTTTTCATTGCTACTCTTTGACGCGAACCGTTTCTTAGCCTCTTTCATCAGGTTGCGAGGCGTCTTGGGTCCGGCAAAGTACTGCTGCCCATGTAACTGAATCAACATCTCCAACATTTTCTTGCGGGCGTCCATCGCAACTGAAGCAGCGGTCGTCATCCCATAGTCCAACTTGGCTTGGGTGAGTCGCTTCTTTGCTGCTTGAACCCTTTCATCAAGGACCACTGCTGACTTGATGGCACTTTCTGTGATCTTCTTGAGTCCGAAGTCTTCTGGACAGTCACGGACTTCGCTATCAACTTGTGCTTCAATTACATCAAGTGATTCCTTTGCAGTGTCCATTTCCATCCGGGCCTCGGCTGCCTCTTGGGCGTATGCCATCATGAGACTCGGCTGCTCCAGACACTCAACGTCCAGGGCAGTCTCGTCAATCCTTAAATCCCGATCAAAATCCAGTTTCATCTGTAAAACCTCCTACACTATTATAACGGAATGACCGGATTTTTGAAATATTATTATTAATTAATTTCCTCAATGAATTCAATCACTTATAGATCACGCATTTAACGATTCGTAGCAAGCAATCACCAACCCAGGTCTGCCACTATTCCAGAACGGTTCTCTGAACGAATCCATGACCAGAAAAGCCTGACCTGCATCCCCATTTCCTAGCATACATTTACTACAATACCCAAGTACTGCTCGACGGATGCGCTCTGGGTCTTCGTCCAGACTGTTGAGGAGTCCTTTGACTTTCTTCCATGACTCCTTCTTCATCAGAGCACGGCAGAGGTCAATGGTCTTTGCTTCAAACTCCTCGTTCTCTTTCATGACTTCATCCATCTCATCGGCATCCAGCCCCAGAACCTTGTTCAGTTCAGCAAGGGATGCCCCTGGTAGTCCACCACTCTGTTCGGCTATCTGCTCAAGGATGTCTTCCCGCACAGACTCGCCTTCCCCCTCCACGATCTTCTCCATCCAACTGATGCACTCGAAGTGAGTGAGCGCTTTCATCTCGAAGTGGGTGCATCTACGTTTGACTGTAGCCTTGACTGCTTTCGGTTCAGTGGTACACAACATGAAGTAGACATGGGCCGGCGCATCCTCCAGGATCTTCAGCAGTCCATCCTGAGCTTGGGCTGACAGTCGGTGGCACTCATCAAGGATCCAACACTTAGCTTCTCCATCAATCGGCCTGAATCCTGAGCGATCTTTGATTTCCCTCACGTTGTCAATGCCAGTGTATTGGGCAGCATCTACTTCTTCGATGTCCTGTACGGAACAACCCACCGTCTTGGCGGTAATACGAGCCAGGGTTGTCTTACCTGACCCCGGAGGTCCGGTGAACAGGAAGGCATGTGGTATGTCCTCGACTGGACGCTCAAGTATAGTTCCGAGTGATCGTATTGTTGATTTGTTGCCAGCAACGTCACCCAACTTCTTCGGTCTATGTTTCGTTATTAGGCTCATTTGTCCTCCCTTAAGCCGTTCTCAATTTCCCATTCCTTGGCTTCGCGCTCCAGCCGTAAAATCGTTCCTTTGTCGGTGCCCATGTCAGTCCTCCAATGCTTGCCCTGTTTTACATCCTTTACAAACCGCGCCCCCATCAAGGTACTTGTCTTGGCATGGCTCGCACCAATCATTCAGTGCATCCCTCAACCGCCGCACCTCGGCAATAAGGGCGAGTGTGGTTTGTACCCAAAGTCGTACAACCTTAAGACAGGGCAAGGCATCAACTGCCTTCGCCGCCGCCTCTATCTCATCCAACTGATCCGCGCTGATACGGTCATCTTCTTTCATGGCATCTCCTTTACATAGTCTGTCAGTTCAGCCCACGGTCGATTAATGCCAGCTGCTTCAACATCAATGTCAATCGGTACTATAATCCAATCCCACGCCTTTGGTAGTTGCTTACAGGTCACATTCCTCACTGTAGTCACCACTCCATCAGCTTCGTAAGGAGCTACATCTAGTACAATGTCATCATGGATTTGCCCTACAAGTCTTGAGTTCCAGTTTTCTTGATGGGAGATTTTGGAAATTCGATTAAACGCCCATAGTAGACAGTGAAAAGCTGCCCCCTGCACCGGATAATTAGTGACCTCGTTCCGGGACATAACACCACTACACCTAAATCCGGTAAGAAGCTCGACGTAGCCATCCCGCTGGTATCTTTTGTATAGATCATCTTTCCAAGCCTTGTAGACACCGAAACGCTTGTTCCAGAAATGGTTTTCGACTTCTTGAACATACTTTGTAAACGCCTTGTAACTGACCACCTTACCTTTTTTATTACGTTTAATAAGCTTCAAGTCCTCCATGTGATCCAAAATCTCCACTCCAGTACTCAGTGGACCTGGGCAGGAGTTGGCATACTCAATCAGGATACGTGCGTTGTTGCCATAGTAGTCACCGTAGAACTGCGGGAATACAAATCCGTTCTTCCCGGCCTGTCTCAGGTGTTTGTCAGCAACACAACCCTTGTCAAAGTCCTCAAGTTGAAATAGCTGTACTGCCATATCCCTGTGCATGTCAGTTGTCAGATCGTTGATGTAGTTGAGCATCGTTGGATCCTTGTGGTAACAAGCTGCTACTCTAACTTCAATGCCAGAGAAGTCAGCAGATATGAACTGGTGATCCTTCCTGGGCAGGATTCCATTCCTCACCAACTTCTTTGCCTGTGCATCCCTCTTGGGAATATTGTGGAAGTTAGGGCTGTCGCTCGAGGACCGGAACGTCTTAACCAAGTGCAGGTTGTAATTCGGATGGATCCAACCATCCACCTGATCCCGCCTGAGTCCAATCAAGTAAGTACTCCTGAGCTTAGTGAGCTTGTTGACTGCAATCAGATGCCTCAGGTTGTCGTCGTCCATCGAAGCCAGGGTTTCATAGTCCACTGACGGCAGCCCTGTGTCTGTTTCCTTGGTGATGTCGTAGTGAAGTTTATCGTACAGGATCACCCGTAGCTGATGGTCGGAACTCATCTTGGCTTTATCGCCGTAGATCTTTGTCCACATCTCCCAGATCGAGCTCTGTTTGAACGCTCGAGTTCGCTCGTCGATCTGCTGGTCTACTTCATCAATCTTGTCCTTGAGGTAATCGTCGTCAATCCGCATACCGTGGTGGCTGGCCTCGGCAAAGGCAATACTCCCCTCGTGAAACAGATCGTATGCTTCTTTATTGATTGGTTCTATACGCATATATAGCCACCCTCAGATTTGACCCTCACCATAGGAACGTACTCCATGAGCAAGTCGAATACCGGCCTTGGTAGTTGCAATCCACAGATTGAACAAGCGTAACCACCATTCTGCCACGGATACAGTTGCCCAGTTCGATAGATACCTGTTGATGGAAGGATGATCTTGAGTGGAATAGCATCCTTATGCTCTCGAGCACAGTACGGACAGAATCTATCGGGTGGCATGAGGTCGTCTGGTATGTTGTTCTTCCTTCTTTTCCTGCTCATTTCTTTTTGTCCTTCTTTGCCCAGTAACTCGGACCTCTGGGAACGCCCATCGGATCTTGTCGATAGTTAGCATAAGGTGGATTCCTGAAGCCGACCATCGGCTCACCAGTTTCAGTCAGTCCCGTTGCCTTCTTCTTCGGTTGCCTCTCCATTGGTTTCCTCCTCTGGTAAGAACTTACCTATCCAATCGTTGAAGCAATCAATGTCACAGAAATCCCAGCACTTGTTGTGCGATAAAGGTCTGGCATTCTTTCTGTTTTGTGTTACACGAATCACGACCATTGTGGATTGATACCCCCTGATCTGGATCCATCCAGGGCGACTCATGTAGTTATCCGTTTCATTGCCACAGTGATCACATTGCCTTTGGGTTGTTTCACTCATTGTAACTCCTTATGTCAGAGAGGATTGGGCAGGTGATCATATCGCATTCAGCCATGAGGACATATCGCAGTTTGCACGTTCTTCTGGGAATATCATCTTCATCTTTTAGATTTACATGCGGGCAGACACCCTCATTATCAATGATAGCTAGTACAAATTCCTCGTAGCTTTTGTAGACCACGCTACTTACCTCCGAAGTGCATTTCCGTTCGGTACTCGAACTCCTTCGCCATCCTTTTCAATGCGCCTTTCGTTATAACTTCATCGTACTTGTCCCACTCCGCTGCCCTCTTTGACTTCACCGCTTTCATCTGCATCATTGCCAGTCTATACTCGAGCAACGCATCCATCCCGCAGTACATCATCAGCTTTTCCTCACCGTGAGGTTCCTTGTTAATCAGGTCCATGATCTTGTTGAACTTGTTGATGCCTTTACCCTTGCTCGTTCCCTCAAGGAATGGTGTGATCTCAGAGGCGTAGTCGGCAATGCCAAACTGTACGAACGATTGAAACTTCAGTCCGGTGATGCCCTTACGGTTGTCCTGAATGTGAGCCGCCACCATGCTATCCCACAACCAAGGTCTGACCGTGGTTCCGAGAAGCACACGGCTCCAAGTGTCCTCATACTGGATGTTGTGTGCCATCTTAGGGATGTCAGGGTGCTGTAGAATCTTGACTAAGCGGCTGAAATTCCTACTCTTTTTCCTAGGCATAGGAAATACGAACCCTCGGTTCTTCGAGGTGGCGATCCCAATACATACGATCTTATGTCCCTTGGCGTAGGGCTTCAGTCCAGTGGTTTCATAGTCGAATGCTATCTGTTCCGGTTTGTCCCGGAGTATGTCCACCAATCTGGCAGCGATCTCGTGCTCGTCAAACAGGATGTCAATACAATCCTTCTCGTTCTGGTAGCGTGGAAAGTCTCTGTCCAGACAATCCAATGCCCTCTCCAGATCTTGCAGGTAGATAGACTCGACCTGGGGCATGTCCCGCTTGGTCCGTTCGATGTAGGACTGGTGAAATACAGGACACACCCACGCGCCAAGATCCCGATCAGGAATAGTGAACCCACGCCACCTGTTGAGGTAGATCTTCTTAGGCCAACGATCACCGATCACCGATGTAGTAGCACAAGCACCAGCTGTCACAATGAGTTTTGGCTTGACCTTGTGGATCAGCTTCATCACGTTCTTCCTGCAGCAAGCTATCTGCTGGTTGTCAGGAGTGTCGTTGTTCGGTGGCCGGCAGTTCACTGAGTTGATACAGATGGCATCACGGAATAGGTCGAAGTCGAATTTCTCACTGAGTGTTTTGCGGAGCGATCGACCGACCCTTCCCTGCCACTGTTTACCTAATTCATCCTCGGCCTCACCAGGAGCCTCACCAACCCACACCACATCGAGCTTGTTCTTGCCATGTGGTTTCATGTTGACGGTGTGGCATCCTTGGTCCAACCCACAGGTGGAGCAGGTTTCCTTTGATTTCTTCCTGCCTCTTTTCATGGGTTGGGCCGGAGCCTTACCATCAAAGAGGTCAGACCAATCCGCACGGCTCATTACACACTCTCAAATGATTGTAGGGTCCACCAGTTATTGCCCTGTACGACGATCAGTGGTCCGCCTAAGGGTGTTAAGTGGATGTAAACTTCCTCATCCTTGTCAATCTGTGTGGCTTTAAGTACAGCCTCGAAGTGTTCCGCAAAGAACTCCCCTCCCACTTCCTTGCCACAATCTTCGTCGATCTTGGCAATCTTAGGTACGTTAAACTGCCTGTCCTTGGTGGTTTCACTGGACAGGGACACGTTGCCCTTCTTGTCTACCTTCAGTGAAACGGTCTTGATGCTGAGTAGCGATCGGTAGTCCGACAACTTCTCGAGCATTTCAGGTGGGCAAACGAATCCAGACCAGGGCGCATTATCAAGGAGTTCTTCCATGTCCAGTTCCTTCCTGGGCAGGGATGGCACATCGTCTGGTTCGATCGTGATCAGTTTCACCTTCTCGTTTCCGGGCAGTACCACGTTGAAGTATGATTTGTTGATCTCGTATTTGGCACCGCCTCTGTCAAATAACCGAATGATGGTATTGAGGCCGGACAATCCGACCTCTACATCATCATCGCCGCCAACCTTTTCGGTGACGAACAGCCTGACATCTCTGGTTGGGTCGATGGCCTCTACGGTGGCACGGCCATTAGCCAAGTCCACCAAGCAGGTGTCAATCAACCCTCCCAGAGCTACCTTTGCCAAGAGCTTACCGAGTGACGGCTCTGTGGCTTCCTTTTTCTTAGATCCTCGCTCCATCAGCTCTCCTTTTATGTGATCTCAACGTACTCCATTATGACCTGGATGGCCTCATCGTAGGAGCCACACTTCTTCACCTTGTCTTTCATCGTTGCTACTTGATCGGTGAGTCCGGCTCGGTTCATGGTCCTGATCACCCGCCCCATAAGGGCAAAGATATTGCCGTCAGTGCCGATCAGTTCGCATTCTGGTTTAGCCTGTTCCATCAGATCTCCTTTACATTCTGTAGGTGCCACTCTCACAGGTGTACTTCACGCCATTCTGACGCAGACGGGCGGCGAAGCTCCTGAGTGCGTGGTGGGCTGTGCCTTCATCGTGGTTCCGGTCGGGGAATTTCTTGGAGAGCATCTTGAAGATCTCGTCCTTGGTCACGCCGCTCTTGCGGGACATCAGACGGTAGATCTCATGCGCTGCCGTGCCTTTGCGGGGTTCCTTGAATCCGTTGCTCGCTGCTTTCTTCTCCGTGGCCTCGGTTTCAGTTTCCTTTTTGGCTTCCTTCTTGGGCTTGGCTTTCTTCTCAGTCTTCTTCGCTGCTTTCTTGGTCGTCTTTTTCGTGGTCTTCTTTGCTGCTTTCTTGGTCTTGGTTTCCTTCTTCGCTGCTTTCTTCTTGCTCACTTTCTTCTTCTCCTTTTCGGGGGCTAGTGTCTCATCACCGGACACAAGTGCATCGCCGTACTCGCCACGCAATTCAACAATGCAATCGACCACCTTGTTGCTGAGATCAGTGGTGTCATCATCGTTGACAATCTCAGCAGCCTCAATTTCATCCTCGGTGAGCAATCGTGAAGCATCCACAGTCCATTTGATGATCTTCTTTTCGCTGTCTTTCTCGTCCAGCGGCTTGGTTGGGTTGAGCGCTTCCTGTAGCACTCGTGCAGTTTCCAGTAGTTCGCTAAATTTCATTTTGTCCTCCTTTGGTTAGGATTTATTCCTGTATTATTATAACATTATCCACGATTTTTTGAAAAAGAAATTCAATTTTTCATCCATACAACCTCCTTATATTTAGTAGCACGATTTTTACCTAGCCTAGCGATGTGGTGGAACGGCTCAAACGGTAGCCAATTAGCGCCCTCCATCTCACAAACAATCACTTGCCCCTTCCGGGACTTACACCACTCACCGAGCCTTTTGTAGTCAATTTGATCTGATCCATGCACGTACAATTCGCCGGCTCTACCCTGGTACGGAGGGTCGATAAACCAAGTGGCCTCCTGGTTGGGGCAACTTTTGTATTCCAGAAGGTTAATCTCCCAGTGTTTAATCATCTTTATAGCAAGGAATGTTCCCCGCAGTTGCGTGTTCCAGACATCAGCCCCAAGCTGAGTGACCTTGGTTCGAGTACTGTGTGGCGTACTCATGGATCCACGAGACATGATCCCCTTGAGCCACGCAATCATGCCATCCGGTGCATTCTTCGGGATGATGGTATGAATCTCCCTACCCCAATGGACATAGGACGGCAACTTCCCCACCCACTCAGCAGCATCATCCCTCTGTAGGAAATGCCAGGCTGCTATAATGTCCTCGTTCAGATCGTGGAGCAGGACATCGTTACGCCAATACCTGAGTGCGTAGTTTGCCCCGCCAGCGAATGGTTCAATGATGAGGTCGTACTTCGGTGGCGGGTAGTACTGTACAAACTTGCTCTTCGATCCAAACACTGAGAATGCTATCGTCATTTTTCTTCACCCAGCTTTTTTGACATCCACTCTACTAACCTATCAAGTTTTGTTTCATGAGCCACAGCCTTGATAAATTCGTCCCACGCCTCACGGAATTTTTTGAATGTATTAATCACCACTACCTCCAAGTTCTATGCTTTTCTGCTACCCATTCTATGCCATCGTATTCTTCTATTTGCCACTTTACTCCATCGGGGATCTCTACTATTTTAAGTTCCGAGCAATATCCCCACGACTTATCGCCCAGACGTTTAACTGTTTCCACAAGAACAGGATCGTCGCGCTTGATGTCATGCTCATAAAAAGAAATATTCTCACCTAAATCTTTCCAAGTTTTGACATCTGGATTAAAGCTATAAAACGGTGTGGGTCCGTGCCCCTCCTGTACTTTGTAATTTTCGTTCGGCCATTTTATAAGCTCTTTGTCTTTGGGATCGTATGGCTTACCTGCATACAGTAGCGCCGACCATTTTTCTACATAGGTGTGTAAGACCCAACCCTTTATCCTGGCATATTCCATGACGGCTTCACGAGACAAACCGAATCCACCGTAGCAATTGTTGATTACGATTTCTTGCATTTCTTACTCCTTGGTTAGAAGCTCGCCAGAAATGGCTTACCCATCTCCAGTCTTTGCAGGATGTGTACACAGGTGCTCTCCTCAAAGTAATCCTCCCGGACCACCAACATATTCATCCTGAGAATCCCCTTACGCTTCTCATCATCCGTCTTCTGTATCCCCATCATGGCGGTGACGTGAGCGTACTTACGTTTGTCCTCGCTGAAGTTGCTACGAGTCAGCGTCTTCTGTTCGTATGATTTTGCATCTGCTTGAGTCGCAGTCAACATGAGGCATCTCCTTTTCTGACTCAGCGACCTCAACCTTTTCCATAGCGTGTTCTGCTTCTCGCGTTCATCCCTCCCTTCCATGTGCATAATGTCAGCATAATCGACTACAACTATGTCCGGTGCCCATCCTTCACTACGATACAGCACATCGAGCTCGGCCTCAATATCACGCACCCGGAGGGTATCATTCGGGTAGCAGTACAGTTTGAATTGCCTCTTTGTCCTCTTACCTAGTCGGTGCATTGCCTCATAGGCTTCCTTCCAGGTGAGCGGATCCACTTCCTCACGCTGCCGGAACCACATCGCACCCTTGAAATACTTGCCATTCTTATCACACTCATAGCATGGAATGTGGTCCGGGAACTCCTTGAACGCTTTCTGGAGATCGGCGAACGACATTGACGTGATCTCCCTGGGCGTCATGTCATCGAACACCTGATCATCACCCTTACACTCAGGCAAATCACACTTACCTATCAAGTTGTAGTAGCAATCTAGGGCAGGGATCAGGAGTGGATTGCAGTATCGTTTTATGTCCGATCTGCCACACTGATTAATGCCGGCCCGACGTAGCAACTGAGCCTCAGTCATATCACCGGCCTCGAAGAATGCCACGTTCGACCCCGACCGCAATCCGCGGATCGCCATATCCAGTAACATGAACGTCTTCCCTGCCTTCTCCGGTCCCATTACCCCGACAAGTGCCTCTCTCGTCAGTTGTGAATTCACGAATCGTCCGAGTGCCCCAGGATATTTAATCAGTGGCTCCTGGTGGTCCTCGAATGCCAACCTGATATCAGCCTTGTTGGGAGCGGTCAGGGTTATAGCGCCACTCGTCTGTCTCTTGACGAATGAATGCTCCGCCACCAATTGTTCCGCTTCCAGATTCTCACCATCCTGTGCCAACTCCTGCACCGACTCGCCCAGGAGGATGAGGTTCTGCTTCCTGAAGTAATCCACAGTCTCATCGAGCACGAAAGGAATGTTGAGCTTGCCCGGATCGTAGTCGTCCGAGAGGCTTTCCACCAAATCGTCAAGCATATCGACGGCATCCTTGTTTTGGCCGGCGCGCTTCTTAGTAGCAAGGATGTCAGCGATATGTTTGCCCGGTGCATCGCCATACTTTTCGTGGTACTCGAAGCACCACCGGGTGATAGCCCTGGCCTCGTCCGACTGCATGTACTCAGGGTCGTACACGCCCACGAGTTCGTCGAGGTACTGCTTGGACACGACTGCAGCAGTGACTATCCTGCGTTCTATTTGCCCTAAGCTGGACTCTATCTTCATTT
>Ga0180437_10010743_pt1 | contig 11113 bp, 11 predicted proteins | sample SS_ome_4_FD_132410 | JGI IMG/M metagenome (GOLD analysis project Ga0180437, IMG submission 132410) | Hypersaline lake sediment archaeal communities from the Salton Sea, California, USA - SS_3_D_1 metaG | ecosystem: Environmental > Aquatic > Non-marine Saline and Alkaline > Hypersaline >... | reverse complement strand
TCCAGGCCGTATGTCAGTTCTGCTGATACAGGTTTCAGGGTCAGCCCGCCCATCTGCTGGAAATAGGTAAACTGGGATATTTCCATACCGTCCGCCCACACTTCCCATCCCAGGCCTGCTGCTCCTATGGTAGGTGAAGCCCAGTCATCCTCCACAAACCGTATATCATGCCTGGCAAGCTCAATTCCCAGACTTTCAAGTGAACCCAGGTAAAGGTCAACCACATCATCGGGGGAAGGTTTTAGAAGCACCTGGAACTGATAATAGAACTGGGTCCTGAAGGGATTTTCTCCATACCTGCCGTCGGTGGGCCTTCTTGAAGGTTCCACATAAGCCACATTCCATGGTTCCGGTCCCAGGCATCTCAGCATGGTATCGGCATTAAAGGTGCCGGCCCCTTTTTCCAGGTCCATGGGCTGTTTTATTATACAGCCCCTGTCAGCCCAGTATTTCTGCAGGTTAAAGATAATATCCTGAAAATTCATAGTCACTAATTTTAATCATAAAAAAATCAATAGTCAATCAGGCTGTTATTCTTATCTGTTTATTATATCAATAAACATATGGTCTGGACTTTTATTTTATCTACCTCAGGACACAAATGCCATATTGCTGGTATTTTTGGGTGTTCAGCCAAAAAGCCCGGTGGAAAGGTACCGCTCTCCGGTATCGGGCAGGATCACTACAATCAGTTTTCCCCTGTTTCCCTTTCTTCCTGCCAGCTGCAAAGCGGCCCATGCTGCAGCTCCTGATGATATGCCGGCAAATATTCCTTCTTCCAGGGCCAGCCTCCTGGCCGTTTCCGCCGCATCATCGTTTCCCACCCTGATTATCTCATCGATGACATCAGTGTTTAATACATCAGGTATAAATCCAGCTCCTATCCCCTGTATCTTGTGAGGACCGGGCTTACCTCCTGAAAGGACTGGTGAATCAAAAGGTTCTACAGCTACCGCCTGTAAGCCGGGTTTTTTTTGTTTTATGGTTTCCGCCACTCCGGTAATAGTCCCTCCAGTACCTACCCCGGCAACAACTATATCCACTTTCCCTTCAGTATCTTCCCATATCTCCCTTGCCGTTGTCTGCCGGTGGATCTCCGGATTGGCCGGATTTCTAAATTGCTGCAGTATCACTGCTCCCGGTGTTCCCTTCTGGATCTCTTCAGCTTTTTTTACCGCACCTTTCATGCCTTCACTTCCCGGGGTCAGCACCAATTGGGCACCGAGCGCAGACAGCAGTTTTCTTCTCTCCTGGGACATAGTATCAGGCATGGTCAGGACCAGTCTATATCCCTTTACGGTACATATAAATGCCAGCGCAATACCTGTATTTCCACTGGTTGGTTCTACAATGACAGAGTCCTGACCGATAAGACCCTTCTTTTCTGCGTCTCTTATCATAGATATTCCGATCCTGTCTTTTATACTTGACATGGGATTGAAGGATTCAAGTTTTGCCACCAGAGTCGCCTGAAGCCCTTTTGATATCTTGTTTAATCCTACTAGTGGCGTGTTACCGATCAGTTCCGTTATGTCCCTTGCTATTTTCATTTTAGCCTCGTTCTTCACCGGTTATTTTTTTCAATCTCTTACAAGCCTATCTTTTTAAGATATGAAAAACTATCAACAGTGCAGTCAGTATGGAATACCAGATAGTCTTCCAGCAGCCGGTATACTTTTTTAAGGTTGCGGGGTTCCGGCTCTGCATCCCTAAGGTCCTCTATTTTTGACCTGAAAAGATCAGAAAGCAGCCTGAAGGCGGAGGCATTCAGTATGACCCTTGATCCATTACCAGAGGAACACCTCCTGCACAATACACCCCCGTACCTTACTGAAAAGAAGACATCTGCCTTTTCCATCACGTAAAGGTCCCCGGGATCCTTATTGCAGCTGCTGCACCTGTCCAGTAAGGGGGTAAAGCCCGTGACCTGCAGGAACTTTGCCTCAAAAAAACATAATATCTTTTTCAGGGTTATCTCATCATCCTGTCCGGTATTATCTATTTCGTTGAGGCACACATACAGGAGTTTAAAAAGAGCCGGGTTTTCATCAGCAGAAGACTGGGTCTTGAGGATAATATTGGAAATGATCTCGGCAAACACAAATTTATAGAAATCCCCGGGTATATTGGAAAAGCAATGTATTATCTCTGCCTGGTTGATTATGTCCAGCTCCCTGCCCCGGGTAAGTTCCATATCCACCAGGTGGAACAATTCCAGCCGCCCCCTGAACCTGGATCTGGTCTTTCTGGACCCCTTTGCTACTGCCGATATGACCCTGCCTTCACTGGAGTACATCCTTATTATCCTGTCGGCTTCACCCAGCTTATGGGACCTGAGTATGATAGACCTTGCTTTATACGTAGGCATATAGAAAAGATATCCTTATGGTATTTACTGCTGGAGCCTCTATTTGTCAAAAATTGTGCTGTACTCCTTTATTATATTTATCCCGCTGCTGGTACCCAGCCTGGTTGCCCCGGCATCGATGAGGGCCTGGGCATCTTCAAATGTCCTTATTCCTCCTGAAGCTTTTACTCCTATATTCCTGGTGACCACTTCCCTTATCAGGCGTACGTCATCAAGTTCCACACCCTTTACCCCGAAACCGGTAGAGGTCTTTATGAAATCAGCACCAGATCTCTCTATTATGGAACTTACTTTTTTTATCTCGTCCTTTGAAAGTATTCCTGTCTCTATTATGACCTTTATATTTATATGCCGGTTATATTCTGCAATCTGTTCCCGCCTTATGACACTTACCAGGACGCTCAGCTCCCTCTCTATATATTCATAATTGCCGCTTTTTACAGCTCCCAGGTTAATTACCACATCAAGTTCACCAGCACCTTTCTTGATGCAGTCCCTGGATTCAAAGATCTTGGTCTCTATGGTATTTGCTCCCAGGGGATATCCTACCACGGCACAGACCTTCACATCAGTCTGGCCCAGTATCTTTACTGCCTGTATGATATTTGCCGGGTTTATCACCACTGCTGCAAAATGTTCCTTTTTGGCATTGATGCACAGGTTCTCTATATCCTTTGGTGTAGCGACCGGATTAAGCAGCGTCTGGTCAATAGTCTTTGCTAATTGTTCCCTGGTCAGTATTTTGATCACCCTACCTTAAAAAACTATATCTTTATATATCAGTAACCGAACCTGTCTAAAAAGGCCTCTTCCCCGGTCCAGTTATGCCTGACTTTTACCCAGAGCTTCAGAAACACCCTGGTATCTAAAAGCTTTTCCAGCTCTTTCCTGGAAAGGCTGCCTACCTTTTTTAACATATCCCCGGAACGTCCGATTATTATTGCTTTCTGCGAATCCCGCTCTGTATATATGGAACATTCTATGGAAGCAAGCTTCTCCCCCCGCCTGGTGGTGGACTGTGTTATGCTGTCAGTCTCCACAGCTATGCTGTGGGGTAATTCCTGGGAAAGATTGTCAAAAAGCTTTTCCCGTACTATATCTGCTATGGTATTTTCCACAGGACGGTCACACAAAATATCATCCTCAAAATATCTGGGGCCTACCGGAAGATAATCTTCCAGTACCTTTATAAACCTGTCCAGGTTCTCACCAGTCCTGGCAGATACTTCTATTATATCGTCAAAAAGCTCCTCCTTTTCTATCCCGGCAATGTCTTCCCGGTACTTATCCTTTTCTACCAGGTCGATCTTGTTTACCAGAAGGATTTTGGGAAGGCTGCTTTTTTTTATCTGGTCAAACACAAACCTGTCCCCCCTCCCTATACCGCCGGCGGCGTCTACAACTACAACGATGACATCCACATCTGAAGCCACACTGGAAGCTGCTTTTTTTAGCCTTTCCTGCAAAAGGTTTCTTGGTCTAAAAAAGCCGGGGCTGTCTACAAAGATTATCTGGCTCCTGGAGGTGTTCAGGATGCAGTTCACGCGGTTTCTTGTGGTCTGGACCTTATTCGAAGTAATCAGTATCTTCCTTTTTAATATCTTATTGATCAACGTGGACTTCCCTACATTAGTACGCCCTAACAGGCCTACAAAACCTGATCTGAAATTGTTATCCCGCATTATAGTCCCAGAGTATAAAGTACTGGCTGGCTGGTTTTATGCAAAAAAAATATACCTATTATTGATTTTACAATATTTGTCAATACCATTTCCAGTTTTTGCTGCGGATATCATGCATAAGGCTTGCCTGGATACAGGCCATTTCAGCCTCATCATCTTCTTGCTCATGGTCATAGCCGTATATGTGCAGCATCCCGTGCATGATAAGAAGCAGTATTTCCAGTCCTGTATTCCAGTCTTTTCCCTGCCGGAGTGCGTTCTTGCGGGCACTCGGGGGAGAAATATAGATCTCTCCTATTATTGCCGGGCTGCTCCCCCCTTCGTCGATGGAGTCTTCCAGGTAGGAAAATGATAGCACATCGGTCGCCGAGTCGATTTCCCTATAGTCTCTGTTGAGCCTTTTTATTTCTTCATCGTTTAAAAAGATAATATTTACCGATTTATTACTGTCCCGGTCGAACTTTGATAAAATATATGAAGCAGCTTTTTCTATGGACCTGAGGTCCAGTCTTACCTTATCCTGGTTATTGATTATTTCTATTCTCATTGCACAGGTCAATAATAGTCACTGCTGGCAATAGTATTTATATCCTCAATGTCAGTGGGTTTTTTACCATCGTCCTGGTATGATATCCTGGAATGGTATATTGATATAAGGCCGTCTATCAGTGTCTTTTTTACTATTTCAATCTCTTTAAGGGTAATAGAGGCCTGGGCCAGCTGCCCGTCCTTTATCCTGTCTTCCACGATATCATTTACCATCTGCTCGATCTTTTTGGGAGTCATATTATCTATGGACCTGACTGAAGCCTCGGCTGAATCTGCCAGCATCAGTATGGCTGCTTCCTTGCTCTGGGGTTTCATGGCTGGGTACCTGAAATGGCCCTTTAACCCGCTGGCACTCCCATTTGCAGCATTCGTCTTATCCTTTTGCTTTTCATAGAAATAGGATATGAGGGAATTTCCGTGATGCTGGGAAATGATATTCAGGACCCTCTGGGGTATCTTGTTCTTTTTGGCTACCTCCAGTCCATCTTTTATATGGTTGGCTATGATATTCCTGCTCATGGAAGGATTCAGCCTGTCATGTATATTATCTATATCCCCCTGGTTCTCATAAAAATATTCAGGTCTTTTCAGTTTTCCCAGATCATGATAAAGTGCTGCCACCTTGACCAGCAGAGAATCCGCGTTTATAGCCTTGGCTGCATTCTCTGAAAGATGGCCCACCAGAAGACTGTGGTTATAGGTGCCCGGTGCAGATATCAGCAGCTTTTTCAAAAGCGGCTGATCGGTATGTGACAGTTCCAGCAGGCCCATGGCCGTAACCACATTGAAAGTCGATTCTATAAACGGAAGAATCCCTATAGCCAGTATGGCCGATATGATCCCGTTTAAGATGCCCATAACAGTATACAAGGCGATAACCCTGAATTCCCCTCCTACAAGGTTCACGGTTAGGAAAAGAAATCCCAGGACAAGGGAACTTATAAAACCGGCCCTCATCACTTCCGACCTCTGCGATACTTTGGACACCAGGTAGGTGGAAAGGATGCCCCCCAGCATATAGGTTATGGCTATGGAGAAATCAAAGTCAGTGGCTATTCCGGCAAAGATACCCAGGGTAATGGTCAGCATTATGCCTATCCTGGCATTAAAGAGTATTGTACTTATAAGGGAAACCGTTATTATGGGGAAGAGATAATTCCAGAAATTCAGGTGTATGGATGAAAGTATGGTAAGTGCTTTTATAAGAGCAGTAAATAAGACTACCAGAAGGGCATTTATGACCAGCTTTTTTGTGCTTTTGTAGATGCTTCTCTCAAATTTGTAGAAGTAGAATCCCAGTAAAAACAAAGTCACTGTACAGATGAATAAAATATATAAAAACCTGCTCCAGTTGAAGTCCCTCTGAAGCAGCCCCAGCTGGGTCAGTATCATAATATCCGTCTCATTGACTATCTCGCCCTCAAATACTATAGTCTGGCCTTCCACAATAGTCACCATATGCGGTGCAGTATTGCGCCTGGCTTCCTCTCTTGCCTTTTCGGTGCCTACCGGGTCGAAAAGTGCGGTGGGCTGTATATTCTTCTGAAGAACTGCAGTGACTATAGGAAGGGTAGTCAGGGGGATATCCGGGTCTGATTCTGCCATAGAGACAGCCTTGCTTTTGGCAAAATCCAGTTCTGTAGGTTTTATCTCTTCCTTCATCACTTCCCTGGCTATATCCTGGGTCTTTTCCAGAAGTATATTGAGTTCTTCAACAGATAGGTTGAGGGCAGCTGTGATTATGGATTCAGGATACTCATTGCCCAGAAGATTGGTAAGATAATCCACCTTTTCTTCTATAGACATGTTTTCCTTTTTCTGGACTACTGAGGTCAGGAGGTAAAAATACCTTACCTGGTAGAGAGAGCCTTCCTCACCGCTTAAGACCTCCAGGTTGTAGACATACTGGTCCTCTACTTCAGCTTCATTTGTATTACGGTCCTCCTCTGTCTTTTGTATATCCTCGAATTCGATACCCCTGTTTGCTTTTATTGTCCTGGGGCTGGGATTTCCCAGTTCTATCCCGATATCGGGGGCATATACATATGAAAGGGTAGCCACCACCAGGCCCAGGCTTATAATAAAGATATACAGCCTCTGGGCCGTCTTGCTACCGAATGAAAAGAACCTCCTGAAGAAACCCGGGGATTCTTTGCCAGTATCTTCAAGGTCGATTTTTGTAGGTTTTTTCTTAGCCAGCATGGTATCCAGTTATCACCTTTTTATCCTGTCGTCATATTCCTTGTAGGCATCTACTATTTTTTGGACAAGTTCATGCCTTACCACATCATTGGAAGTAAGGTTGACAAATTCAATACCTTCAATATTGTCAAGTATATTGCCTACAAGTATCAGTCCTGACTGCCTGTCACTGGGGAGGTCCACCTGGGTGATGTCACCGGTTATAACCATCTTGGACCCGAATCCCAGCCTGGTAAGGAACATCTTCATCTGCTCGGGAGAAGCATTCTGGGCTTCATCCAGAAGGATGAAGGAATCGTTAAGGGTCCTTCCCCTCATATAGGCCAGGGGGACGACTTCTATTATACCCATATCCCTGTACTGCTGAAATTTCTCTATGTCAAGCATCTCGTACAGTGCATCATAAAGGGGCCTGAGATAAGGGTTTACCTTATCATAGATATCACCGGGCAGAAATCCCAGCTTTTCACCTGCCTCTACAACAGGTTTTACCAGGATTATCCTTCCTATCCTGTTTTCCTTTAATGCTTCTACTGCAGCGGCCAGGGCCAGATAGGTCTTTCCTGTCCCCGCAGGGCCGATCACGAAGACAATAGTATTCTTCTTTATGGAATCTATATATTTCTTCTGTCCCTCTGTCCTCGGTTTTATCTTTTTTCCACTGTTCACCAGTATGCTGTCATTGAATATCTGGTGGGGTTCCAGCTCTGAACGGTTTTCCATTATCCTGATAGAGTCACTTACTTTTTCCTTGTTTATAGACTGGCCCAGGTTTACCTGCAGGGCCAGCTCCTTTACAATCCTGGTGACCTCCCTTACATTTTTGGTCTTCCCCGATATCTCCAGCTCATCACCCAGGATGAATATCTCAACATTGTACTTTCTCTCTATCATCTTTATAAGTTCATCCCGGTCTCCCAGAAGTTCGGCTATTGAATGTTCACCGGTGAATTCAAGATTGATCTTATGTTTGGTAGGAGACAATTTTCCTCCTTGAAAATATAATTCCGCCCCAGGTGTTACCGGTATTCCTATCCCGGCGGCCAGGAGAATTTTCTCTGGCCCATTATATGAAAATGAAGATGGTCCACTGACTGCCCCCCGTAAGGGCCCATATTGGTGACTATCCTGAATCCTTTTTCGTCAAGCTTGAAGTCACTGGCCATGGTCTTTATGGTCTGCATTATCTCTTGCACCACAGGGCCTTCCAGCCTGTCTATCTCCATAATGGAAGTTACATGTTTTTTGGGTATTAACAGAAGATGCACCAGAGATGCCGGTGATATGTCTTTGAATACCACTAGGTTAGCATTTTCGAAGACAATATCACTATCTATCTCCTTATTGGCTATCTTACAAAAAAGGCAATCCTTCAATCTTATACCTCTTGTCCTTACACAAAAACAGGCAAAAACCGGATATTATGTTATAAATCATTTGATTTTTACCTGAAGCGGTTATTATACTCTTTTTTATATATTTTACAATTTTATTTATTTTTCCCTTATAATCCATTTTTATCTGATTATAATCCATTTTGTGAAAATAATTAACTCATATTGCAGGGATTTTGCACCCTTCCTTCCCCCACAAACCGTTCCTGAATCTCTTTTCTGCCTTTATATCTATCAGTCTGCCCCGGATATCCCGGAAATCCGAACCGGATTCAAAGTATACCTTTATATAATTTCCCGATGTACCTGACAGGACAGTACCTCCATTATCAGCTTGCTCTACAGCCACCTTCAGGCATCTACCGGCATTATCCTCTATAAAACCCTGCCTTATCTTACCTCCTAATTCCCTGAGGAAGGCGCTTCTCTTATTCTTAATATCTTCATGTACAGCTCCATCAAAATAAAAAGCCCTGGTCCCCGGCCTGGGAGAGTATTTAAAGACATGCAGTTTACTGAAACCGATTTTTTTTACAGTTTTACAGGTATCCTGAAAATCTTTTTCTGTCTCCCCCGGGAAACCTACCATCACATCCGTGGTAATGGCAGTACCGGGTAGCCTGTCCAGGATTTCCTGTATTTTGCTTTCAAAATATCGGACGTCATAGGGCCTGCCCATATTTTCCAGGACGGCATCACTCCCGCTCTGCAGGGGGATATGGAGGTGGGGCGCGGTCCTCTGCCTGTATTTTTCCATGACCTGGAGCAGCCGGCTGCTGACCTCGTTTATCTCCAGGGAGCTGATCCTGACCCTTTTTATCCCTGTCTCTGAGAATATTTTCTCCAGAAGGGAGGCCAATTTACCATTTGCCCCTGCACCTATACCGTATTTGCCTATATGGATGCCGGTAAGGACTACCTCTTCAAACCCCTCATCTACCAGCCCCTTTACCTTTTCCAGGATAACAGCTGCTTCCCTGCTCCTGTATCTTCCCCTCACTGCGGGGATGATGCAGTAGGCACAGTCCTGCTCGCATCCGTCCTGTACCTTGATGATGGGTCTTGAGTGCCCGTTTCTGATAGCACTGACCGGGCAGGTCAGCGGTCCCGGTCCTACCTGTCTCTTAACCTTTTTGATAATTTCATCTACCAGTCCCTGCATATCCTGCTTGCAGTCATTTTCCAGAATTATATCTGCACCAGCCTGGATTAAAAAGTCATGGTTGTTTTTTACATAGCAGCCTATAACCGCAAGTACAGCCCCGCTCTGGACCCTCCTGATCTTCCTGACAAGCTGCCTGACCTTACGGTCGCTTTCAGAGGTAACAGTACATGTGTTTACTATACATAGGTCCGGTTCCCCGTCCCTGAAGTCTATCCTGTGGAATCCCCTGTCCGAAAGCAGCCCCCAGATCTCATCAGATTCGCACAGATTGACCTTGCATCCCAATGTATTTATAGAAAATCTCATTGCCACCAGCCTATGGCCGCCAATGGCCCCGGCGTTTATTTTGATGATTTTATGTAAAAATCGATGACAGATAAGGTATACAGTGCTGCAGTCTCGGCCCTAAATATATTGTCTCCCAGGCCTGTTTCCAGTGCACCTTTCTTTTTGATCAGTCCCGCTTCACCGGAAGTCAGCCCTCCTTCAGGACCGATAAGATAGGCGATCTCCCCGGCTTCAGTAAGTCTGCTAAGTATGCCCACCATGTCTGCAGGGCCCCTGGAAGCGCGTTCATGGGGAAAAAGGAAGTATCCGTAACTACTGACATCTATGTCTTCTATCTTGACCGGCTTCCCTATAAGGCATTTAAAATCCCTTTTGCTCTGCTTAGAAGCTTCATCAGAAATCTTCTGCCATCTCTGTATCCTTATATTATTACCATGTATATCTGGAATAACCCGGCTGCTCATTACCGGTATTATCCTGGATATGCCTATCTCCGTGGTCTTCTGGATGACAAACTCCATGGCATTTTTCTTCAATATGCACTGGTAAAGGGTGATCCCCGGCAGGATCCTTTTTAAGTCCTCTTTTTCTCTGATTTCCAGAACTGCACTCTCGCTGCCGATCTCTTTAAGGACTGTCCTGTATTTAAAAAGGTCATTATCTGAAAGGTACACCTCATCGCCCGGCCTGGCCCTTAAAGAGCTGCGTAGGTGCCTTACATCATCAGCGTCTTTAATATATATCATGTTTTTATCAACCTGGTGGCGGCAGATGAAAAGGTAGGGGATGCTCATCTTTTTGGCACCTTTATATCAGCCGATGTCCTCTTTTCTGGATCTAGCATAATCGGTTATCAGCTCCTTTTCCTTTTTGCTCAGCCTGGTCGGTATTTCCACATTTACATTTATTATATGATCCCCTCTCCTGTATCCGTTAAGCTGTACAAAACCCCTTGACTTTAAGACTATCCTGGTGCCGGGCTGGGTGCCGGGCTTTATGCGTATCTTTTCCTTACCGTCCAGGGTATCGGCCTCTGTCCTGAGTCCCAGTGCTGCCTGGGCAAATGATATCCTGAGCTCTGATATGACATCATCACCGTCCCTTGTAAACCGGGGGTGCCCATCGACCCTTATATTTATAAAAAGGTCTCCGGTTATGGAATCACTCCCCAGGGAGTTGCCCCTGCCGGTGACTTTTAGCCTGCCCCCGTCATGGATACCTGCAGGAATATCTACCTTTATCTTCTTTTTCATATTCCTGTATCCCAGCCCCCGGCATTCCCTGCAGGGGTCCTGGATCATCTTCCCTGAGCCGCCGCAGCTGTCACAGGTCGAAGCAGTGATGACATTGCCGATAATGGTCTGCCTGGCGGTCCTTACCTGGCCCGTTCCCCCGCAGTGCCCGCATGTCTCTATGCTGCTCTGCTTACCGGCACCGCTGCCCCCGCATCCGGGGCAGATGGCCT
>Ga0180437_10010740_pt1 | contig 11115 bp, 10 predicted proteins | sample SS_ome_4_FD_132410 | JGI IMG/M metagenome (GOLD analysis project Ga0180437, IMG submission 132410) | Hypersaline lake sediment archaeal communities from the Salton Sea, California, USA - SS_3_D_1 metaG | ecosystem: Environmental > Aquatic > Non-marine Saline and Alkaline > Hypersaline >... | reverse complement strand
TAGATGTAGCCCTCGGTGGCCCCGATGGCATAGGCGCCGATAAGCAGCCCTTCCAGGACGGCATGGGGGTCGCCTTCCAGCAAAGCCCGGTCCATGAAAGCGCCGGGGTCTCCTTCATCGGCATTGCATATGATGTATTTGGTTTTTCCGGGAGCGTCATGACAGAACTGCCACTTGAGGCCGGTGGGGAAGCCGGCACCGCCCCGCCCGCGTAAGCCGGAACTCTTGACCTCATCAATCACTTCCTGGGGCTTCATCCTGAGCGCCCGGCTCAAGCCATCATAACCGCCGTTGGCGATGTAATGGCGAATATCGGCCGGGTCTATATTGCCACAGTTGCGCAAGGCGATGCGTACTTGGGCCTTCAGCACCGGCAGGTCGAAGAGGCTGGGGATACCTTCCAGAGCAATCTCGCTGCGGGTGCCGAGCGCCAGGTCGGGGTGGGGATTATCCCCGACCAGGTAGTCATGCACAATCTCCGGGACCAGCTCCGGCTGCAGGTTGCCATAGAATACGCCGGGTTTGCCCGGTTTGACAATCTCCATCAAGGGTTCCGCGTAGCAGAGGCCAATACAGCCCACCTGAATGATATCCGCCTGTATCCCGGCCTTTGCCAGTTCCTGCTCGAGGGCCTCAAGGATATCCCCCGCCCCGGCGGCGATACCACAGGTGCCCATGCCGATTAAAATGCGGGGTCTGGAGCTATTTTGGGCGGCTTCCCGCTGGGCTACAGCCTGCCTTTTTATATCTTTAAACTGCATTACTTTTCCTTTTTACCGGCCAGAATCTTTTTCGCTTTCTCGGCAGTCATTCTGCCGTATACCCGGTCGTTAACGACCACGACCGGCGCCAGGGCACAGGAGCCGAAGCAGGCGACGGTTTCCAGCGTGTATTCCAGGTCAGATGTGGTTTCACCGGCTTTGATGCCCAGTTCCCTCTCCAGCGTATCCAGAATCTGTGACGCCCCGCGCACATAACACCCGGTACCCCGGCAGACTCTGATTATGTTCCGCCCGGTAGGGACGAGCTTGAATTGCGCATAAAAAGTGGCGACGCCGAAGACGGTGCTTTCCGGCAAATCTATATAGCGGGCTATCAGCTTTAATCCAGTCTCGGGCAGATAGCCAAGCCTATGCTGGACCTCCTGCAATATCGGTATCAGCTCGGCTCTCTCCCCTCGATATGATTCCAGAATCTCCTTTACCTGGCTTGATAAGAGCTCTTCCCGTTCCCGGATGATTTCCGGCGCCTTGGTCGATTGGGAAATTCCCATATGGCACCTCGCTTCGATTACCATTTCTCCTGCTGCAGCCGGCACCAGAGCCATGTCGCATGCTTTTTGTCCAGCTTACCCAGCCAGCTCTCGATTTTCTTGATGTCACCGCTGATGAGCGCGGCTACCTCTTCCTGTGTTAGCGTGTAGTACCCAGCCAGCGCCTCTTCAGGGTTCTCAGCGAGCTGGGCCAGGAACTCGCTGTCCTCGGCAGCCCTGGCCAGAACTGCTAGGACGGCCTCCCTCCTTTTAACCCTTTCCTCTGGAGTTACCGGATAAATGATGTGACCGGTTGCTTTGCTTTCCGTGGTAGCTTGCTTCATCGGGGCACCTCCTCTTCTCACTCCATTTTCAGGTTAGCATTGGATGGAAGCTTAGACATTGGGCTAAAGGCCAGTTTTGGTTCCCTGAAGGGCATATCCCACTACGTATAAAGTCTTAGGCCTTATTACCTAGCAGGTTAATGAAAAACAGGTTCAAGTCGTTCCCTCTCCCTTTTGTAAAGGGAGATTGAGAGGGATTTTGAGTCTGGAAATCCCCCTTTGTCCCCCTTTATCAAAGGGGGGGACAAAGCTATATAAGGCTTTTACAGCAACCCCCGGCATTCCTTTAGGGAATTGATAAATGGCATCCCCTAGATTAGAATGAGATTAAATATGTTGTTGCTGCCAGCAGTGTAAAGCCTGTCATGAAGATTAAGATACTATTAGTTGATGACCACGCCGTACTGAGAGAAGGTATGCGCAGCCTGCTGGAAAACGATAAAGATTTTGAAGTGGTCGGTGAAGCGAGCAATGGTGAAGAGGCCATTGCGCTGGTGCCCAGATTGCAGCCGGACGTGATTTTGATGGACATTGTTATGCCCAAACTAAACGGTGTTGAGGCGACAAAACGGATTAAGCAGATGAGCCCGGTAACCAATGTATTAATCCTGACCGCCTACGATGATACCGCTTACATTCTGGGCCTACTGGAAGCTGGCGCCTGTGGTTTCCTTTTGAAGAATGCTCGTGGTAGCGAGATAAAGGACGCCATACGCGCCGTGCAATCTGGAGAATCGGTGCTGGACCCGGTGGTAACCCGCAAGCTTATCGAACGAGTAATAAGCACCTCCAAAAGGACCGGAGAGCATGTCTCCAGGGAGCAGCTCAGTCAGCGGGAGGCCGAGGTCCTCAGGCTGGCGGCTAACGGAGCGAGCACGCAGGAAATTGCCGAGGTGCTGTTTGTGAGCGTGCGTACCGTGAAAGCCCACTTCACCAACATCTTCAATAAGATGGGCGTCAGCTGCCGTACCGACGCCATAATCAAAGGTATACGGGAAGGTTACATCAGGCTTGATGATACCCTCCGGGAATGATGAAACACATGATAAAATCGAAATTCAGGCTGACCAAAGAAAATTACCGCTACATGTTCGACAACGCGAGTGACGCCATGTGGGTGCATGACCTTGACGGCGAGCTACTGGCCGCCAACAAAGCCTGTGAAGAACTTACCGGTTATACCCAGGAAGAACTGATCGGTATGAATATGAGGAGATTGTTCTCCCCGGAGTCCCTGAACATATCCGGAGAAGTCAAGCTCAAGTTACTTAAAGGCGAAGAGCTCAAGCAACCGTATGAGAAGAAACTGATCAGAAAGGATGGGACCACGCGGATATTGATGACCGCCGCCAGCCTGGTGGTCATTGATGGAAAGGCAGCCGGGATTCAGCATGTGGCAAGGGATGTCACCAGGGAAAGGCAATTAACCGAGAGCCTGCGCTATTACGTCCAGCAAATCACCAGGGCGCAGGAAGAGGAGAGGAAGCGCATTGCCAGGGAGTTGCATGATGAGACGTCTCCACCGCTGCTGCTGCTTATCCAGCGCTTGGACGCAATCATATCGTCTCTAAGCAGAACAAAATTAACATCGCTTGGAGAAAAGTTAGAAGAGTTGCATCATCAAGCTCTAGCCGCGCTGGTGGGGTTACGTCGTTCTGCGCAACACTTAAGGCCACGGGTGCTGGACGATTTGGGCCTTGTATCAGCTCTCGAGTGGATGGCCGAAGATTTGATAAAAAACCACATGGTCGACACGAGGGTAAAAGTGAGAGGGGAACCGTATGATTTGCCGGAAGAAATCCAGTTATTGCTCTTTCGCATTGCTCAGGAAGCCCTGGCGAATATCAGGCGGCATTCCAGAGCATCGAAAGCATCGGCAGAGCTGGAATTTGAGCCAGAAAAGATTGTACTGACCATCCGCGATAATGGCGTCGGTTTCCCATTGCCGGAGGAGTTTACTGACCTGGCCAACCAGGGTAAACTCGGCCTGGTCGGAATGCAGGAAAGGGCGCGCCTGCTGGGCGGTAGCTTAAGGGTTCAAACGGCGCCGGGAAAGGGTACTGAGGTAGTGGTTGAGGTGCCGCAACCAGGCTAATCAGTCATTCGACGCATCAGATGCACCTCTTTATTGCCACGGCCTGCCGGGGGCTTAGCATTGGCTGGTTTCATTAAGCCGATGACAATGGTCTCCGGTGAAAGAATAATACCAGCGATATTGATTCCCCCACAGATTACACCGGTGAAGAGCCTGGCTCGGCTTCCTGTTCACTCCCCCGTTCTGCTGAACCTATTGACTTGAATTTAGAAGAGTTATAATCTATTCTATCAACCGATTCAGAGTAAAGGAGGGCCACTATGTCAGTTTTTGATTTCGATTTTGGTGTCTCGGCAATCGTCAACAGCGCGATTCAAGTAGCCATCATTATTATTGCGGCGGTCATCCTGAGCATGGTAATTCGACTGGCGATACCGAAGCTCATACAGTCAAAAATACCCAGGTTGCGCCGGGAAACCAAGGAACAGCTAGCGGCTCGCTCCAAAACGCTCTCCCACATAATCGTCCAGGTGCTCACTGTTCTACTCTGGGTCTTCACTTTCGTAATGATATTAAGCCAGCTGGGGGTGGATATCGCGCCATTGCTGGCGGGCATCGGTGTGGCGTCTCTGGCCCTTGGCTTTGCGGCGCAGAATATCATCCGGGATTACCTGCACGGGTTCTTCATTATCATGGAAGACTGGTACCGTGAAGGAGAGGTGGCCATAATACAGGGGACCGGTGGCCTGGTGGAGAAAATTACCCTGAGGCGAACCGTACTTAGAGACCTTAACGGCACCATGCATATTTTCCCCAATAGCAGGGTGGAGCAGGCCAGCAATATGACGCGTGACTGGTCACGGGTGAACCTGGACGTAACGGTAGCCTACAAAGAAAACCTGGACGATGTAATCCGGGTCATTAATGAGGTTGGTCAGGGTCTGAAAGATGACCCCGAGTGGGGGAAAAACCTTCTGACAACCCCGGCAGTTACGCGTGTTAATAATCTGGGTGACCACGGTGTTGAAATCAAGATACTGGCGGACACCAAACCGATAACACAGTGGGGGCTGATGGGTGAACTCCGCAAGCGGCTCAAGGACCGCTTTGACGAGGTCGGCATAGAAATACCGTGGCCCCACACCAAAGTGTATTTCGGCAACGCGCCCGGAGGTAACGGCAGCGGGGAGCATTAGAATGAGCCCCTGTTGGCGCTGGAATACTGACCAGAACGCGGCTGTGAAATACACTGAACTTAGAAACCGGCAGAAAGGAGGTGTACCATGCCACTCCAGGTTTACTACCTGACCCCTGAAGGAGAGCTGCGCCGTGAACTCACCGAAGCTCAGGTGAAAAGCAGTGTCGAATCTGGTGACGGGCTGCTCTGGGTTGACATAGGCGAGACAACCGATGAGGACGGTCAGTTTCTGGAACGTGTGTTCAAGTTTCACCCGTTAGCCGTAGAGGATTGTCTGAGCACCAAGATACATCCGCCGAAGGTGGACGATTTCGGAGACTATCTGTTCATCGTGGTCCATGGCGTAAACTATGCGGTGGAATCAGAGGTGGTGGAGACGGCTGAGCTCGCCATTTTTCTGGGTCGGAATTTTGTGGTCAGCAATCACAACCATCCTTTGTTCAGCATCGAGGCAGTAAAACAGCAAGTCGAGCGTGATGGCCGACCAATGAGACGCGGTGCCGACTTTCTGGCCCATTCCCTGATTGATACCCTCATTGATAACGTACTGCCTACCGTGGATAAGATGACTGACATTGCTGAGGATATCGAGGAGGAGGTGGTACGGCAGCCTCAGCAGCCAACCCTCGAAGCGATATTGAAGCTAAAACGTTCCGCGGTCCACCTGCACCGCGTGATGGCGCCTCAGCGAGAGGTATTGAACCGCATGAGCCGGGGTGACTTCGTCGTTATTGGTGAAGCGGCTCGAATTTTCTACCGGGATATTTATGACCACGTAGTCAGGATTGAGGACCTCAACCAGACGATACGGGACATGACTGATAACGCGCTCGCTACCTATCTCTCCTCCGTTGCCAATAGACAAAATGAAGTCATGAAAGTCTTATCGATTGTCGCCGCCATATTCTTACCGCTTACGCTGCTGGTTGGCATATACGGCATGAACTTTGAGAATATGCCAGAATTGAGGGTGGCATGGGGATACTATGCGGTCCTGGGGTTTATAGGGCTTGCTATTCTGATAGTGGTATTGCTGTTCTGGGCCCGCGGATGGATAAACTGGGGCCGCAAGCCCGTAATGAGGATAAAGTCCTTCGCGGCGGAAAAAGAGAGGCTTGTCGGATATATCGACCGTTTTAGAAGAGGACATCGCAAATCAACCTGACCCGGTGAAGCAACATCTGATTAAATGAGGTCAAGCATGGTTCAATGAGGAGGTAAATATGACATCCAAGAAGCATTTCACAGCAGAGGAGGCCAGGCAAATCGGAGAAAAACTGGGCATTGACTGGAGCAAGTTCGATGTTGAGCAATACCGGATGGGGCTGGATGTTGAACTCGAACACGGCCGGGTGGACCCGCACACCAATGTCACTGATGATGACCCTGTAATGACCGGCAAGATAGCCCTCGCCCACCTCAACGAGTTCCCTGATTACTACACGAGGTTGGAAGAAATGGAGAGAGAGGCAGAGGGTCGCTAGGCGCAACCGGGAACCGTGGCCGCGAGGCTGCGGACTTGATTATAATATCCGAAAACACTATATTCTCTAGTAGTGGTTAAAGAGAATAAGTCTTTCAAAGTCGGGATATCTGGCTCGTACGGGGGGTTCAACCTCGGTGACGAGGCCATTCTACAGGTAATCGTGACCCAGTTGCGGAAATCGATACCTGTGGACATCACCGTTTTTTCCAGAAATGCCAAGGACACCATGCACCGCCATCAGGTGGAGCGGGCCATAGACGTGCGGGAGCTCACCCGTGAGGAAGTGACCAGGGCCATTGAGGGGCTTGACTTATTTATACTCGGCGGCGGGGGCATCCTGTATGACGCTGAAGCCAGAACGTACTTGAGAGAGGTTGATATCGCCCACCGGAAGGGCATACCAACGATGACTTACTCGGTAGGGGTGGGGCCGATGGACGACCCGGTGGTGCAAAAACAGGTATGCGATGTACTGAAACAGGTAAACATCCTTACGGTACGCGAACGCGGTGACGCAAGATTGCTGGAAGATATCGGCCTTCACCGGGAAATTATCGTCACCGCTGACCCGGCGCTGCTGCTAAAGCCGGAACCGCTTCCTGAAGATGCCCTCAGCGTAGAGCACATGACGGGAAAGCGGCACCTGGTAGGCATGTCTGTTCGGGAGGCCGGGGTTGCCGCCCCTGATTTAGATGAAAAGTTCTATCACGGGCTTCTGGCCAATGCCGCTGATTTCATGATCGACCGTTTTGATGCTGACATCGTGTTTTTCCCCATGGAGCAGCGAATGCTTGATACACAGCAGTCACATGCCGTCATAGGGCAGATGTTGCGTCCGCAGCGTGTGCACGTGCTGAAGGGAGAATACAATTCTGGGCAATTGTTATCTTTAATCAAACATTGCGACCTTGTGGTAGGTATGCGTCTTCATTTCCTGCTTTTTGCAGCGCTGCAGGGAGTGCCATTTGTGGCTCTTCCATATTCGGCCAAAGTTGGCGGGTTGCTGCACGCTTTGCAGGTGGAGATGCCCCCGATAAATCTGGTCAATGCCGGTCGGCTTATTGCCCATATTGACCGGTCGTGGGACAGACGCAGTACGCTTAAGGAAAAAATAAGAGCCACTCTGCCATCTATGAAGAAAGAGGCGCTTAATACTAACCGGCTCGCCGTACGTCTATTAACCGAACTGCACCCGGAATACCGCAAAACAGTGAAGGCGCCCAAAAGCGGCTGCTGACGACCTGGAAGGAGAATATTTATGCCACCGCTTGTCCGTCCGGATGGTCAACCGGAGATTCTCACTTTGCCCGCACGACAGGCCCCGGTAATCGCTGATGCTGATGTACTGGTAGTTGGCGGTGGTCCGGCCGGGATAGGGGCGGCGGTTGGCGCGGCCGAGGCCGGAGCCAGCGTAATTCTGGCCGAACGATATGGTTTTCTTGGCGGAAACGCCACGGCGGCGCTGGTCACGCCCCTGATGTCCTTTTTCACCCACCAACCGACGGAACAAAAGGCCGGAGCCACCACGCTCTTCCCCACCAACCACGGTTCCGGTAACCCGGTGATTTCCGGCGTACTGGGCAGATTGGTAAATCGCCTGGTTGAGCTCGGTGGCGCCATCCCGCCTTCCTTGCCAACGGGGTACGTCGTGCCGTTCGATCCAGAAATCTTCAAGATGGTTGCTTTTGAATTGCTGGATAATGCTGGAGTAAAATACCTGCTCCATAGTCTGGCAAGCGGCGCAATAGGCAATGATGAAGTACAGGGAGTGGTGTTTGAAACCAAGAGCGGCCCCGTTGTCATAAAGGCGCGGGTTACGGTCGACTGCACCGGGGATGCCGATGTTGCTGCTCAGGCAGGTGCTGCATTCGAGATCGGGCGCGAAGCCGATGGATTGACGGAGCCATTGACACTCATGTTTTGCATGGCGGAGTTTCAGCGGTCCGGTTTTGAGGCATACGTTAGAGCGCATCCTGACCAATGGTATGGTGTGCACGGCCTCTGGGAGCTGATTGGTAGAGCTACGGCTGAAGGTAAACTGGATTTGAAACGGGAAGATATCCTGCTATTTGGTACCCCCCATGAAAGAGAGGTGAGTATAAACAGCACTCGCATCACCAAGGTGAACGGGATTGACATCTGGGACCTGACCTATGCCGAGTGGCAGGGCCGGAAGCAGATACACCAGATTGCCGAATTCCTGCGCCGCTATGTTCCGGGCTTTGCCGAGGCATACGTATCCCGGACCGGGATAAGTATCGGGGTCAGAGAGACGCGGCGGATTATGGGCGAATATAGACTGACCGCCAGCGACGTGCTGGAAGCTCGAAAATTCAGCGATGTGATTGCCCGTGGTTCTTATCCGATAGACGTTCACAACCCAGGAGGGAAAGGGACTTTGCTCAAGCCGTTGCCGCCCAGTGAAGCCTATGATATCCCGCTGCGCTGCCTTCTGCCGAAAGATATTCATGGCTTGACGGTTGCCGGACGCTGCATCTCCGGTTCATTTGAAGCGCAGGCATCTTACCGGGTTATGCCCATATGTATGGCTACGGGGCAGGCGGCCGGTGTATGTGCTGCTCTCGCGGCGCGCCGCCGGAAATCCCCCCACGAATTACCCCATTCGGAGGTCCAGGAGGAGCTGCTCCGGCAGGGCGCTGACCTGGGGAACCAGGGGTAGATATTTCCTCACCCGGCTTGTGCAGAAAGTCGGCGCGTATAGTCTGAATTGCTGCCCGCGCTGGCGGGCTAGCAGCCCGTGTCTGACATCCACGCTGCTCACTGCCGCTATCGACATTTGACTAATCACGCCATCTCTGTTATAAAGGTATGACATTCTGTCCAGTGAAAGCGGTGAGAATTAATTTTAATTCACTGATTTCAGGTTGACCAGAATTTAATGAATGAAAAGCAAGAAAGCCTCATTTTTACCGCCGCGATATGTTCCAAGAAGACATGGTATCAGGGTGTAGTTATTCACTGAGTACCGGGCAGTCATGAGTGAGAGTAAAAGTCCCCGGGTAAAGATTTCCTGCCGGAACGTGTGGAAGGTATTTGGTCCTGACCCACAGAATGCCCTCAACCTCATCAAAGACGATATGACCAAGGAGCAGGTACTGGAAGAGACGGGGCATGTGATTGCGGTAAGGGACGTCTCCTTTGACGTTAATGAGGGTGAGGTATTCGTTATTATGGGACTGTCCGGCAGCGGCAAGTCCACCATTGTCCGGTGCCTGAACCGGCTGATCGAGCCGACCAAAGGGCAGATACTCGTAGATGATGTTGACCTGGCCACGATGGACGAGGACGCGCTCCGGGAGGCGCGCCGCCACAAGATATCAATGGTCTTCCAGCATTTTGCCCTTTTCCCGCACCGTACGGTACTGGACAACGTGGCTTACGGCCTTGAGGTGCAGAGCATACACAAGGCGGAGCGGCGCAAAAAGGCGATGGACGTGCTGGACATGGTCGGCCTCAAGGGCTGGGAAACCAATTATCCCCATGAACTCAGCGGCGGCATGCAGCAGCGGGTGGGACTGGCTCGGGCGCTCGCCGTCGACCCGGAAATACTGCTCATGGACGAGGCTTTTAGCGCGCTGGACCCCCTTATCCGCCGCCAGATGCAGGACGAGTTCCTGAATCTGATTACGGAGGTGCACAAGACCATCATCTTCATCACCCATGACCTCAGCGAAGCCCTCAAGATGGGGGAACGGATTGCTATCATGAAAGACGGTGCCATCGTCCAGATTGGCAGCCCCGAGGAGATAGTGGTGGTGCCCGCTGATGAGTATGTGGAGGAATTTGTCCGTGACGTTCCCCGCAGCAAAGTGGTCCCGGTAAGGAACGTGATGAAGGAGCCGGCGGTAACGCTGTACAGCTGGCAGGGCCCCAAGGTGGCCCTGGTGGAGATGAAGCAAAACAAAACTAACTATGCCTTTATACTGGATCCGGGGAGGCGCCTGCGCGGCGTAATCACCGACGACGAGGCAAAGCAGGCGATTAGAGATGGGATTACCCATCTGAGCAAGATGGTAAAAGACAACGCACTGCAGATAGGCCCGGACCAGCCGCTGGAAGAAGTCATACCGCTGGCTGCTGCCAGCGATAATCCGGTGGCAGTCGTTGACGAAAATGAAAGGCTCATCGGCGAGGTGCCCCGCACCGAGTTGCTGATGGGTATGGCCCGGGAGGAAAGCGGCAAAGGTAACAGTAATGGCGGCAACAAGTAAACCCGCAAACGGATTTGTGCAGACATTGAACCGCCGGCCGCTGGCCAGGTATCTCTTCTGGCTTGGCATTGCCGCCGCCCTGATTATACTGGGCTGGATATTCAACGGTTTGAAAGGCGGCTTCTTTGAGATTCCGCTGGAGAACTGGGTGAATATCGGTGTGGACTGGCTCATCATCAAGCTGGCGGTGGTGTTCGACGGCATCAAGCTGATTACCCAGGTAGTGCTCAACAATCTGGAGAGATTTTTGCTGTGGTTGCCCTGGTGGGTGGTGCTCATCGCCATTATCCTTGTTGCCTGGCGGCTGGCCAGCGTGCGGGTGGCCATCTTCAGCGGGGCCGCCATGTACTTCATCGGCAACCTGGGGCTCTGGGAACTGTGCATGTCCACGCTGGCGCTCATCGCCACGGCGGTGCTCATTTCCATATTGCTGGGCGTGCCCGTAGGCATACTTTCCGCCCGCAGCGACTGCGTGGACAATATCGTCCGGCCCGTGCTGGACGCCATGCAGACCATGCCCGCCTTCGTTTACCTGATACCGGCCCTGATGTTCTTCGGCATCGGCAAG
>Ga0180437_10010739_pt1 | contig 11116 bp, 11 predicted proteins | sample SS_ome_4_FD_132410 | JGI IMG/M metagenome (GOLD analysis project Ga0180437, IMG submission 132410) | Hypersaline lake sediment archaeal communities from the Salton Sea, California, USA - SS_3_D_1 metaG | ecosystem: Environmental > Aquatic > Non-marine Saline and Alkaline > Hypersaline >... | reverse complement strand
GGGGGGGGGGGGGGGGGGGGGGGGGGGGGGGGGGGGGGGGGGGGGGGGGGGGGGGGGGGGGGGGGGGGGGGGGGGGGGGGGGGGGGGGGGGGGGGGGGGGGGGGGGGGGGGGGGGGGGAAGGGGGGGGGGGGGGGGGGGGAAGGGTACCAACCGCAAATGAATAAGTTGTTCTTTTTAATATCGTTGAAAGCCCTCACGTAATTTTTATAATCCTTGATTTCAGCAGAAACGGCTGATCCATGTCCCATCGGATAAGCGTCTTCTATTTGAACTATAAGACCGTTATCATCTAATTTTCCTGCTAGAAGTCCAATAACTTCTACCCATTGATTCTTTGGAATTCTGGAATTGGCATATTTGAATGAATGGCTTGCAATTTTGAGAATCGTCGTGACCGAAATGGTTATTGTTTCCTTATCTCTTACAGGTTCAGTAGTGACAAGTTCTTGAGTTGATATTTCTTCAGTCTCTAATTCATCATCAGGTCGGACAGTAATCTCTTCTCGGAGTTCCTCGGACATCAATAGTTCACTGCGGATTTCTTCAAGAAGTTGTTTTTTTAATTCTTCTTTGATTTTCTTTTTCAAGTCTTCTAAATCCAAAGCGTCTTTTGGTCCGTCACTATTCATTTAAATCGCCTCTACCATTTTTTGTTGGCAAATTTTTTGGTCAAATGTTTTACTTTTTTATTAAAGTTCTTTGGGTCATTTAGAAGCTCAAGTGCAGCCTTCTTGTTAAAAACGTCTGTTGGATTAACATAATACCCCTTTGTATTCAACATTGCACGAATTGCTTGTATAACAGTTACAATGGTTTTTGATGGACTCCACCCGCCTTTTTTCCCAACATAATTCGGATCTATAAGACCAAGACAGATATTTCGCTGTCCTGGATATTCGTGAGGTTTAGGCCAAAAATTCGGATGCCAAATACCGGTATGCATGCGCATAAATGGAGGGTGACGTGGATAATCCGGAGGGAATCTAATTTCAAGTTTGAATAACCCACCTTGATATGGGGTTCCCTTGGGACCAACTAGCGTGATAGCAAGGTGATCTATGCTTTTTTGACCTGGAAACGGTTTTAGCTGTGCTATTACACCTTCTTTCAGCATTTTTTTAAGTGCTGCATTATCTTGCGAAATTCGACTACTTCTAACACTCATTTTTTTCACCATTTATAGTAATCATATCTGTTTTTCTACGCTGTCAAAACATCAAATAGAGACTTTTTACAACCATTTGCAATTTAACTGATATGTAACGTTATGAAAATTTCCCCATTTTTAAATCCCGCAGCAGTAACGAGTTCAAGATCTCTTAATTCGTTTTGATAAGGCGTACCATCTTGATCTACTTCTAATACATTGTCAAAATCCATTATTGTCAAAATAGGCTCCATTTCAGGGTCTATTACAAACCCCTTTTTAATAAGTGAACTAATTATTTCGCTGCAAGGGTCAGCACGGCTCATTGTGATATCAATTCTTCGAACATTATCACCGCACTGTCTGCATTGGGGATTTCGATTCTTTCCTATTGAATATAACTTCATAGTCATTGCATTGAATATTTTGTATGATTTAACCGGTTCACCAAGACTTTTATTTCCTTTTATTGTGTGTAAGATTTTAACAACTTCATGAGACTGGAGGGCACTAATTACAGCGTTTATAGTTATAATGCCAGGATCATGTATATCGATAAGTTGAACGATCTCGGCTTGTGAAAACAAAGGCAGGAAATTATGGTGTTCTGCGAGTTCATTCGCTTCTTTCTGAATAAAACTGATGTGTTCAATGTTTTTAGGATCTGCTTCATCAAGCTCGAACTGTTCCATAAGGGATAGATATGCCTTAAAAACGCAATGGACTCTTTTTCGTGGAACTCCAACGACCGTACACGCTGCCATGTCATCCATTTCAGCCTCAGGCATTGGGTAGCACTCAAAACATGCGTTTTCGTTGGGAAAAATCGTGTAAACATGACCATGAACTCCCACAACCCCTCCATCAACGAGCGGTTTCTTGAAGCGCACACACTGCGCATTCAGGTTAAACCGGGCATTCATTGAGTCCAGTCCACCGACAACAACATCCGCTGCGGCATAGATTGAGGGATCAAGTCTTTCAAGTGAGGTGTGGTAACCCTTGATCTTGATGTTCCGATTGATCTCGGTTAATTTTTTAGCGGCGACTGTAGCTTTAGGTTCCCCCATTTTGGCACCAACAAAGAGGATCTGCCTATTTAAATTTGAATGTTCGATTACATCCAAGTCAATGAGGTCTAGATGCCCGATACCCAGCATGGCGAGATTTTTGGCGATCTCACAACCGAGACCGCCTACCCCGGCAATCAGAACTCGTGAATTCTTGATAATTTTCTGATCCCAACCATCGAGCCTGAATTGCCGATCGTATAATTCTCGTTCTTCTGAAGTTAATTCTTCACTAAAGAAATCTGAATGTTCCAATTTTTTCACCAGTCTCTATTTCGATTGAAAAGTACGAATTATGCGTACTTTCTTGAGAAGATATAAAAAAATGTTTAAAAGAAAGTGCTCTGTAGTTTTTTGAAAAATGAGGATTGAATTAAATTCAACCTGCTGTGCTTGCTGGAATTAAGAGGACGGTATCTCCGTCATTTACTTTATATTCCACCATTGGGCTATTCTCATCCATCGTAACGCCGTCATGCGATAAATGAAAGTCTGTTGGGGTCAATCCAAACATGTTAGAAACCGTTTCTTTAACGTCTCCCACTCGATACCCAGTATCCACAAGCAGCTTCTGCTTCTTCTCACCGGGACCAATTGTTGACATGAAGTAGACGTTGACCTTCTCCCCTTCAACCATGGGGGCTGATGGCGTTTTTGAGCTGATATCTTCGGGCTTTTTCTCTTCTGGTTCAAGCTCTTCATCAAATTCTTCAGACATTTTATACCACCTTATTTTGTAACACAGCCCAAGAAGAAAATGGCACCTAGATACTTAAATATTTTTAAATTCCTAAAATTTAGCATTTGAAAATTCACAACTACTTGACGTTCCCTCTTACAGGTATGAAGCAAGAAAGCACCATAGCTTTAGCGTGAGGTAGTTCACAACTCAATACTCTAGAACTCTTGAAAATGATTTCAATTTCACAAAACACATAGAACGATATTAAATCAATCGTTATATTAACAAGTCTAGGTTATGATAAAGAGAGCGTGACCCCATTGACTGATGATACTCCTCCCAAAACCCAAATCAGCGAGAAAGTACCAGATAAAAAGGTACTTGAGGAACTTAAGAAAGAAAGGGAAAAACTGGAAGAAGAGCGTAAAAAGTTAGAAAGGGAACGAAATGAATTGGAAAAAAGTATCAAGAAGGTTGAAGGTTACCACGTAACTATCGAAGATCTTGAAAAAAAGAGAAAAGATCGTGAGAATGAACTTAAAGATCTTTTAAAAGAAAGGGATCGATTAAGAAGCGAGTTGGACACGCTTAAGAAAGGGGTTTTACTAGAGAAAAAGCGGATTTCCGATGAAAAAAGACACATTGATATAGAGAAAGAGAAGATTCACAAACAAAATGAAGACCTTGCCAAAGAACTTAGAAAGCAAAATGAAGAACTTGCCAAGGAAATCAGCGCGAAGAATACCGAATTACACAATATTGAAACAAGAAATCGGAAAGAGGAGGATCGTATACGCGAGTTTAGAAAAGAAATCTCACGTTTGGAAAATAGTAGTAATTCTTTACAAAACAAAATTAACAACTTAGAAAACGAAAAAAATCGGCTAGAAGCAGAAAAAAAACGATTAGAACAAGATAGGAAGAATTTAAGAGACGAAGTAGACAAGATTAATAAAGAGATTGAACTAGAGAAGAAACAGATTTCTGAAGAAAAAAAACAAATTGACAAAGATAAAGAGACACTTCAGAAGAGAGATAAAGAGTTAGATAAAAAAACGCGAGATCTAGATCGGAATGAAAAAGCATTATGGCGTAAGAAAAAAGAAATTGATGATGACATACGAGATCTAGAACTGCATCGAAGAAAAGAGGACGATCGACTTCGTGAATTGAATAAAAAGACTTCAAATTTGGAAAACAATAGGCAGTTATTGCAACGCAAAGTTAATGACTTAAAAGATGAAATAAATAAACTAAATAATGAGAAAAATCGATTAGAACAGGACAGAAAGCACCTATTAGAAGACTTTAAACGGCAAGAAGTGGAAGTTCAAAAAGAAAGACGCGAAATAGAACATGAAAAGAGAAAGATTAGAGAAGATAAAAATAGTATCAAAAATGAAAGGGAAAAATTGAAACGAGAAAAAGAAAGTTTGGAAAGAGAGCGAAAGAGACTGGAAGAAGAAATTAGAAAACTGAAGAGTTTACCAAAAGAAAAAATAAAGACTAAAACTCCTAAAGGATATTAACACCGAAGAAATCGTTTGTCATTTTGCTTTTTTTCACCAATTGGCAAGAAACAAGTTTTTCTTTTTATAGTTATATTTGTGGCAGTTATTTGACGAAACACGAGTTGGTTTAACCCGCTCTGCTTGACGGGATTAAAAGGATAGTATCTCCATCCTTTATATTGAACTCTTCCAAAATACTGTTTTCATCCAAAGTAATTCCGTTATAAGATAAATGAACCTCCGTTGGGTTCAATCCAAATAAATTAGACACCGTCTCCTTGATATTATTCACCATTTGATCGGTATCAATGAGTAATTTTTGCTTCTTTTCGCCAGGTCCAATTGTGGACATAAAGTAAATGTTAATTTGTTTCTCTGGAAAATTGTTTTCTGGGAGTTCATTGGTCTTTTCACTTGCGATAGGTTCCGTTATTTTAGAAGTTATCATTGCAGTTGTTTCATCAACAGGAACTTCATCCATTGCCGACGGCGGGGTGATTTCTTCGGCCATTGCTGAGTCTTCAACGATTTTTTCAAGTTCTGCCTCTTTTTCTGCACGTAATTCCTTTCTGCTAGCCTCCTGTTCCTCTACTTTCTGCTTAAAGTAGTTAATGACTGCTTCAGGCATAGCATCTAGTATATCATCTTCATCTATTGTTTTATGGTCAGTTACCAGCCATCGTGCATTGAATTGAATCACATTATCTTTGAATTCATCAGGACATATGAGCAAAAACTCTCCAGCAGAAAGTCTGGGTAATTGAGCTACTATTTCATTTGCTTTCTCTGGATTCAAGCTTTTTAATAGATGATGCACCTTTGAGATGTCCTGTTTTGTCATCATACGTCCTAATACCCAGGTGTTTGCTTGTGACATCGCTTTGTAGTCAATGTCTGCAGGATTTTGAGTTGCAATCAAATTACTTACGCCATATTTCCGAGCTTGTTTCATAAGCAATTGTAAAGAGTCCTTAGGGGGAGGATTGTAAGGATGCGGTGGCAAATAAGGTGCAATTTCATCAACATAGAAAATGAGTTGAGGATCATTTTTTGGATGGCGGAGCATCCATTCATATAACTGCCTTCCTAACGTAGCGATGAAAAAGTGTTTATCGGCCTCCTTATTAAGCGTGTTCAGGTAGATAATGTTCACAGGGGTCTTTCCCGCCTCTATAGGGGTCAAGAAGGTATCGATATCCAGAGCTATACCCATTTCGAAAATCAGTTTAGTTGCTCCAGTCGCCAAAAATCGAATTTTTTTTGCTAGCTTTCGAATTTCCCTTGTATCGATCACACCAGAAGATCTTTCTTTGAGTTGTTCAGGAGGATTTTCCACGCATTCAGCTAAAGTCTTTAAATCGCCTAAAGGTGATTTTTGTTCCCTATAGTAATCCAAAAATTGAAAGAGATAGGTCTGTGCTGCTTTTCCAGTATCAGTTTCTGGATCATAACCGAGGAAGCGAATTAAAGTTATTGCTATACTGTCTACCGCCTTTATGATATCTTCAACATCCATTTCCTCTTCTGAAAATTTTAAGGGGTTTATACATAAAGGAATACCTTTTGATGATGCAGGAGTCCATATACGAACTTCTGCATTTTTTATATATTCTTCTGAAAATTCAGGAGGAATACCTTTCTCTTGCAATATCGTTGGGTCACCAGGTAGGCCAAGGCTTGCGATATCTCCTTGCGGATCGATAATTATAACAGGGATTCCTAGCCGTACAGCTTCTTCTACCACTGCTTTACAGAAAACAGTCTTTCCAGATCCACTAGTTCCCAAAATACAAATATGACGCTTTAACGTCTTCTTTTTAAGTGAAACGAACTCACCTGTTGCTTTATTTTTTCCCAGTACTATACTCACAGTATAGCCTCCTTTTCAGTAGAAGCTAGGACAGTATATTCTATATTTCTTTCCTCTTAGACAATTAAAATGAGTCAAATGGAGGATTATTTAGGGCACGGTTTTTCGTATTATATTAGAGGAAACGTTTTCTGGTGAACGTTGGAATCTTAAGTTTTTTTGATCTCTTTACCTATAGAAAATGCCTTACCTAAGAATTCTCCTGTCGCATAATATTCCCGAATTCCTGGAGCATAGGCAATTGGGTTGATCTTTTTAACGTCAGGATTCCCATCTTCTCTGAGACATTCTTTTTCTACTTTTACATCCAAGACCTCTCCTACAAATAGAGTATGAAGTCCTAACTCGTGAGAATGCACTAGTTTACACTCAAGAATAAGAGGAAATTCTTCAATATAAGGAGCATTCACAAGATCACTCTTGACAGGAGTGAAGCCAGTGTCTTCGAATTTATTTGTGTTTTTTCCTGAAGCTATGCCAAAATAGTCAACTTGTTTCACATAGTCTTGAGAAGCAATACTTACCGTGAACTCTTTCTGTTCTAAAATATTGCCATAGGTGTAGGTGGCTTTTCTTAAGGCGATAGAGACGCAAACAGGTTTTGAACAGCAAATACTTCCCCAAGCGACCGCCATCACGTTAGGATTTCCAGATTTATCATAAGTTCCAACTATAAAAACTGGAGTTGGGTAAACAATTGCTTTCGAACCTAGTGACTTTTTCATAAATGATCCCTCTAATATTTGGATAGACTATAATATTTGTTTCTTAAAGAGTTTTTGAAGAGATGGTTTCACTCAATTTCAGTAAAACAATTGCTGTCCCAATAATGGGAAATATAGCAAGAAACACGAACATTACACGTAAACCAAATAATTCTGCCATAATTCCCCCTAAGACTGACCCAGTGACCGCACCAAGAGATAAACTTGAATTAAGGAGGCCCATTGCTTCGTTATGTTTAAATTCAGGTGCAACATCTGAAACAAAGGCACTTCCTCCAGTATAAATCGCCGCAAAAACCACGGAAAGAAAGATTTGCATTGCAAGCAATAAGAAGAGATCATATGCTAATGCATAGATTATCAAGGTAACACTAGTACCTAGTGACCCTAATATTAAAATTGGTTTTCTTCCTATTTTGTCTGAAAACTTTCCAATAGGTGCCATCAAAAATCCCGACAGTCCTAGATAGATGCCAATAAGAATTCCAGCCCACGAGTTCGAAAACAATCCTGCAAAGAAAATTGATAAGAAAGAAAATGCACCCCCGTAAGCTGAATAACGTAAATAAAATACTACATACAGCCAATTTAAACCATGCTCTTTTAGGTAAGAGTTTTCGTCACTATTTGGTAAAAATCGATTTTTCAATGAACTGATTATCCTTCTGAAGTTTCTTTCTTTATTAGTACTGGTTGTAATCTCTTTAAGGAAAATTATAGTCAATATTGCTGCAGTAAATGCAATGGAACATGCAAGGTAAAACGTCACTGCAAAATTGAAAAGATCTGCAATTAATCCTCCTAAGAGGGAACCACTTGCCCAACCTATAGATGTTGAAGTATTAAGAATGCCTAAACTTTTCCCTTTTTCAGCTTTAGAGGAAATTGCAGAGACCAACCCCATGCACGTGGGACGAAATCCTGCAGCAACAACTCCCATAATCCCCATTAGCAAAATCAAGAGCGTTGGAATACTAACAAATGAGATGATGAGAAGAATAACAGCCAGTCCAAATAGACTAAAGATGATAAAGGGCTTACGTGATCCCATAATATCGGATAATGACCCCATAAATACCAAACTAATAGTTTGAACCCCATAATAGGTCGCTAAAAGGAGGCTCGATTGAAGTAGTGTTGCTCCCAAAGATCTCGCATAAAGAGGCATTACGACCAATGGGATTATTATTGCGAACGAGAACAACCAATTTACAGTACTTATCGGTACTAATGATTTCGAAAAACCCTGTTTTTCTGAATCCAAAAGAATCATTTCTGTTCGCGATCGATGTTTTTGATTCGAATTTAAGTTTTTGTGTAGAGGTTGAAGCTGTCATCTAATCACTTAAGCTTTAGATAAGTTTCATTTCATCTGTAAAACGCTGGAGAACAGCTATTCTTGGTGAAAAGTTCAATTCTCATATGTGATCGTCTAGCCAATCGCCGAGGTCTTTAAGAACTCTTCTCCTATCCTCTATTAATTCATTGTAAACCTCATGGTAGAGCCCTTCGTAGATTTTTATAGTTTTATCCGGCATACTCATTAATTCATCAAGTTCATTTGCACCAAGTACTAATTTATCCGAAGATCCGCTTTGAACTAAAGTAGGAATTCTAATCTGACTAATCAATTTCTTGGCTTGCATACTTGCTGCCATTAATTCTGTGGCTAGCTTAAAAGTGATTTTAGAAAAAACTAATGGATCGTCTTCATACGCTGTAACTACGTTGGGATCACGAGAAATCTCCTTACTTAATTTGGGATCGATTTTGCGTTTTGGAATTATTTTTGATAAGAGTTTTGTTACACCTCTTAGAAAAGTGCTGCTACCTGTACCTCCCAGTTGGGTACCCGCACCGGATAATACCAGACCTTTCAAGTCTTCAGGATACGTAACTGCGTACATTTGGGCAATTATGGCGCCCATGGAGTGTCCTAAAAGAAATATAGGTAGGTTAGGTTTGTTTTCCTTTATTAAGTCAAAAAAAGTCTTTTGGTCTTTAACATAATACTCAAATTTTTTCACGTAGGCTCGAAGTCCTTCCGATTTACCGTGACCGCGATGATCTGCTGCATAAATGGCGTATCCTCGTGGAATTAATGCATTTACAATATTTAGATAGCGACCAGAATGCTCTGCTAGGCCATGAATCACTTGAACAACCGCTTTAAGGTTCTTTTCAGGTCGCCACACCTGATAATATAGCCTAACACCATTTATACCGATGAAACTGTCCTCTATATGCTTCATATTCTCTACATCCGTCAAAATAAGGTATTGAATCGATTATATTATTTGGAGTCATTTAATATAAAATGGCGTTAAGACAGAAACTATTTAATTCACGGATTTTTCTAAAAAACCAGAAATCCAAATTGAAAAAAAGAAACTGAAAAGGAAAAAAAGAGAACGATAAGAGGTCTGAATGATACTTTAACTAAATCTTACCTTCCTTTTTCAATTTATCAAGCATTTCTCGACCGTGACATTTTATTATTTGCTCTTCTGAGCAGTTTCCTTTTTTAAATGAATCCCTAATTTCAGGCTTGTCACATTCACATTCTTCGGCGTGTTTTTCAACCATACTGTTCACCTCTTAGTTTTACAAACACAGAGAATACTATAACTTGAACTTCTCTGCATTGCAACTTATTTAATGATATTTTTTTGTTTTTAGAGAAAATTTTTATTACTTCAAAAAATATAGTGTATCTGACAATATAAATTACAAAGAGGAAGCTATGGAAATAACTTCCCAAAAGTAAAGCGGCAGAAAGGTGATTATATGATTCAAGAAAATGAATGTAAGAGTTTAGATCATGCTAATAAGTCGGATAAAGTTACCAATACTAATGAACGCCTTCATTGGCATTGTCTGCAGCATGAAGGAAATCTTAATTGTACAAGTGAATGTGTTCTTCAAAATGCATTGAAAATTTTTGGAAAGAAGCATTCTATGTCCATAATTCGGGCTCTTTTGCGTCACAATAAATTACGCTTTAATAAACTACTGGACACGGTAGGAGGCAGCCCTAAGACCCTTACTAAACGTCTAAGAGAGTTAGAGGAACACGGGTTATTAGACCGAGAGACTTATGACGAAATTCCACCTAGGGTTGAATATTCACTTACAAAACCTGGAAAAGATTTGGAAGATATCTTTGAAAGGATTTCCATCTGGGCTGGAACTTGGATCGCAAGTAGATAGAAGAACGCAAAATTAGAATGAAATTACTAGAAAACAAAAAATGGTGCGTCAGACAAATTTAATCGATTACTTCTTCAACATAGACTAAAGCTTCATTTGGACAATGTGCCACACATGCTGGAACGTCGCTATCTGGACAAAGATCACATTTTGAAACCACTTTAACATTGTTATTTTCATCTCGAGCAATAGTAATAGCCCCATACGGGCACACCATGATACAACTGCAGCATCCGACGCATTTATCTGCGTTATGTTGTACTGTCCCGTCTTCAGCAATGTACATAGCACCACTAATGCACGCATACACACAATCAGGTTCATTACAGTGACGGCATTGCAGTGCAAATGAAATTGGTTTACTTATTTCTACTATTACCTTTGGATCTGATTTCTGTAATTCGTGTTTGAATGCTTTGATTATGTCTTTTGATTTAGAATGTTCAACTACACACCAAATCTCACACAGTTTGCAGCCTATACATACTTCTTCGTTAGCATAAATTCTTTTCATAAAACTCATCTGCCTCAAATTTCAAATGACATTAATTCAATATGCATATAATTTTCCATAAGGACGTTTATGAACAGGAATGAGTTTGGTAAATGGCATATCTAAGATTTCTTGATCGTCGAAACCATCAAAATACCATGTAAACTCTCTAATAGCTTTTTCTAGCAATTTAAAGTCTTCTTCGTCCATTTCAACAGGGCTAATCTCTTTTCCTAACTGAGACTCTTTTATGCTGTCTTTATCTTCGTCGCCACGGATGAAAAGCGCCCCTCCATGCATGCCTGTTCCTATGAAATTAGCTCTGTGAGTTTGACCTTTTCTTAAATTTAATCCAAGTAAAATTCCGATTCCACCCGCCATATATTCCCCGAAAAAGTCCTGTGCGG
>Ga0180437_10010738_pt1 | contig 11117 bp, 7 predicted proteins | sample SS_ome_4_FD_132410 | JGI IMG/M metagenome (GOLD analysis project Ga0180437, IMG submission 132410) | Hypersaline lake sediment archaeal communities from the Salton Sea, California, USA - SS_3_D_1 metaG | ecosystem: Environmental > Aquatic > Non-marine Saline and Alkaline > Hypersaline > Sediment... | reverse complement strand
TCGGTCCAGCGTGATCGACGTCTCAGCCACACCGCCAAAGGTCGTCGCCACGATGGGGCTTTCGTGCGCCTCCTGGGGATAGGTAAAGATAAACTGGACCGGGGTGCCATCGGGCACCGGATGACCGTCATAGTCAACGATGACACCGGTGCGCAGCAGTAACTCATCGCCGACCTCGAGCTTGGCGGGCTCTGGGGTGGATTGAGCCTCTTCTGTTGGCGTCGGCGTGGGCTCCCCTTCTTCGAGTGGCTTTCGGATGTCATAGTAGAGCGTGATGGTCTGCCCCGGATCGGGCGAGGTCTGGGTCAGCAAGTCGCGATTGATGCCAGCCACGCTCACCGGCGGGCTTCCAACCGGCGCAAACTCGCCGAATAGCGCCCGCACCGAGGCCTCGATGAATGGATCGATCCGGCTGTAGGCCACATAGTAGGCGCTCAACTTGCTGATCTCGGTCGCATCCAGATAGTAAGGGGCATCATAGGCCAACACGATCAAATGTGGATTGCGCAGCGCGTCGGCGCGCTCAGACAGGAAACGCCGCACGACCACCGACTGGGGCGGATCGGCACCCGGTTTGAGCATAGCAAAGACAATCCAATCAGCCCCCTGGAGCGCCGCCTCGACAGGGCCCAGTGCGGTGGACGTGACGATCTCGCCGGACGTGGGAGATGGCGTAGAGACCGCGGGCGGCGCGCTCATATATTCCTCCAGTTGGCCGAACGTGAAGCTGGACACCAACGAGGGATTGACTTGCCCAGTGGAATCAGGGCCATAGAGCCTCAGGAGCATGTCCTGGAGCGCGAGCGGGTCCACGTAAGGCACAGGATCACACGTGGCACAGGGCTGTTCCTCCCGGCCATCGGTGAAGATGACGACGCTGTCCTCGGGCGTTGGAGGAGGAGGGACCAGATCAGACGAGGGGGGAGAAAGCAGTGTGATGGCATCACGGGCCGCTGCGGACAGGGCCTCTTGCTGAAGCCCAACGCGCTCGCCAAGCACATCCACGTCTGGCTGTGTGGCCGCAAGTCTAAAGGTCCCACCATAGAGTGAAAGCTTTAGCCGCAATATGCGCGCTACTGCCGCATCGACCAACTTCTGGAACGAAGGATCGCTATCATATTTCTCGCGAAAGAAGGTGATCGTCGACCTGACGCTGGTAACCTGGTCCTCCCAGTCGTCAGTGAGCGCGAACTGGGAGAGGAACAGGACATCGTTGCCGGCGAAGAACGCCTCCTGCGCAATACGGCGGCTGTTGAACATCTGCTCGTTGGGATCGTAGAAACGCTGCAACGCACGGACACCCAGCCCATCGGAGACGGTCACCCCACCCTGCTCACGCCAGGCAGCCAGCTCTGGCAATCCCAGCAACCGCTGGAGTACCTGGCTATCCACACTGACCGGGCGGGTGGCGACAAATCGCCCTCCCTCCAGGCCCCGGAAGCGGATATGGGAGACCATGACCCCTTCCGGACGCACCAATGGATCCTCGGCCTGGGCTATGGCGAAAAAGGGAGCCAGGTCAATCTGTCGCAGTTTCTCCAGCGTGCGCTGCACGGTGGAGACCTCTTCGTTGAGCGAGCGATCGGAGGCACCCAGGCCGGGGAAATGCTTTGCTATGACCGCCACATCTCCCCCAGCCCCCTCGTGGACGCCGCGGATATAAGCCTGGCCCATCTGCCCCACCCAGAACGGCTCGCCACCAAAGGACCTCACCCCCAGGTCACCGGCACTCTCTGGAAGCGAGTTCTCCAGTACATCCAGCGACGGTCCCAGGAGTACGTTAACACCCAGCGCTTGCAGTTCCTGCCCCACAATCTGGCCCACCGTCTCCGCATGGGCGGGGTTCCAGGTAGCCCCCAACGCCATCTCAGAAGGCAAGGGGGTCATCCCATTGGCGATGGAGGTGAAGGGCGTGCCGTTGCCCTCGTGACTCACGGCGACAAAGAGCGGGATAAACGGGTCCGGGGAAAGCCCTTCCTCCGTGAGTGTCTCAGTCACCGGCTGCGTTGCGGCCCAGGCAACCTCCTGAAGTTGCCCAATCAGCGTGGCCACCTGCGCGGGCGTGTCACCCTCGTTGACGACGTTGCCGTTTTCGGGCAGGAGCACCACCCCGCCAACTTGATAATCGCGAATCAACCCTGTGATGACGGCGTCATCGGTGACCTCGGCCCCAGGAAAAGTGACCAGGAACAACTGCCCAACCTTGGCCGCACTGGACATGCCCTCCATCAACTGCGCCACGTCGTCCACCTCGTCCTGCGCGCGAGCTGTCCAAGGCGGCATCAGAAGCATCAGCGTGGCAACCGCGAGAGCCAGCCGCAGGCATCTCCCCAATTGCTCAGTCATCCTGTCCAACCAGGCCATCTTTAGGACTCGATCTCTGCTCTTTCTGGCTCTTGGCAAGTGCCGGCATCCTCCTCCCCGTCCTCCCACCCAATAATCCACACACACAGGCCCGCCAGACCCACGGTGGCGACGATCAGGGCAGCCCACTGGCCGACCAGCAGCCCGACATCGCGGGCGGACCACACAAGAATGGCCACCATGCCTACAGCCAAGACCAGCCACGCTGTCAGGCGTGGATGCTGACAGACGAACTGCTTCAGAGAAGACATCTTTACCTCCAACGAAACTCGTTCCGACAACCCAATCACAGTGGGCGAACCACACGCCTGGCGCGTAGCTGCTTCATCCACACCGTCCCGTCTTGACCGGTCTGAGTCTCACGGGCAACCTCCTGCCACACGCGCGGCAGGTCGGCGACGAGCCTGGGTTCGTACCCAAGCACCTGGCAGAACCCGGCCATCTCCGGGGAAGTCGGAAACGGCATAAAGAGCAGAACCGCTTCGCACTGCAACTCACCCGCAGCCCGCTCCACGCGTTCGAACAGCGCGCGCCCTACGGCGACCCGTTCAGATACCGGCCCAATCAGAAAGTCGGTCACACGGGCGACAAGGTTCTCTGCCTGCCAACCGATCATTCCCACAAGGTCACCGCCTTGCTCGGCCACCAAGAGGCCCACGTTGCCCAAGCGTTCGACGACGGCCAGTCGATCAATGGCCATCTGCCCCGTCAAGGCGCGATTGACGAACGCGGCCACGCTTTCTGCATCGCTTCCCTTGACTCGTCGCACCGTGATGTCTGGTTCTTGCGCCATTTCGCTCCTCTGACCCTCAAGGCCGAACGACTCAACCCCGGAGAACAGGGGGTAACCCCGCACCATTGCATTATACTCCGAATGTTCCTCCCTATCAAGGATTCGAGTTGCTGTCACCCCTGCCAACACATCGAACTCGCACCACCCGATCCCACGCGGCCTGCACTTGCTCCCGCGTCCACGCGATAGAACCGGAGGTATCGACAATGACATCTGCACGGGCGAACTTTTTCTCCTGCGGCGGCTGCGCTCGCACGCGTTGCTCAGCCTCGGCCCGACTTGATCCGCGCCCCTGCACAATGCGGGCAACCTGCTGCTCCTGCCGACAGGTCGTCACCCACACACTGGCACAGGCATCGGCCATGCCCGCTTCAATCAACTTGATGGCTTCGACAACTACAACCTGGGCAGCGGTGGTGGTGATCCTGTGGTCGATCACTGCCAGGGTAGCGGGATGCACGATGGACTCGAGCCGAGCCAATGAGCCGGGATCGGCAAAGACGATAGCGCCCAATCGTGCACGATCGATCTCTCCATCGGGAGCCAGTACCTGCGGCCCGAACGCTTCGACGATGCGCGCGTGGGCGGGAGTGCCCGCCCGCATCACCTCGTGGGCCACCCGATCGGCGTCGATCACCTCGGCGCCCAGCTCGGCCAGCATCCGGGCGACAGTGGATTTGCCGGTGCTGATGTTGCCCGTGAGGCCGATGAGCAGCGGGCGTCGGCCGTTCATTCCACCACGCCCGTCCAGGCTTCGAGCAGCGTGTCCAATTCCGCCTCGACCTGGCCATACTCGGCACCCAATTGGCGCACGCGCTCGATCTCCTGCTGCTCGCTAGCGGCGGCCAGTTGGGCCTCCAACTGAGCCTTGCGCATCTCCAACCGATGGATCGCCTCCTCAAGCTCGGCCTGGCGAAGCGCCTGGCGTGCCGCCTCCCGTTGGAGCGCCTTGCGGGCCTCCCGCTCCCCTTCCCTCTCCGTCTTGCCTCGAGACCCCTGCAAAGTTTGCCGCTGCTGTCGTTGCTGAACTTTCCATTCGCGATACTCATCATAGCCCTGCTTGAACTCCCACAAGCGTCCATCCTCTATCGCCCAGACACAGGTAGCCAGCCTGCGGATCAGGTAGCGATCGTGGGTCACGATCAACAGCGTGCCGCCAAACCCGGCAAGCACCTCCTGGAGCACCTCCTGGGATGCAATATCCAGATGATTGGTCGGTTCGTCGAGGATCAGCACGTTGGCCCCCTGGAGGGCCAAGACAGCCAGTGCAACGCGGGCCTGCTCGCCGCCGGACAGGTCACCGACTACCTTGAAGACGTCGTCGCCGACAAAGCGATAGCGGGCCAGGAGATCGCGTGCCTCACCCATAGTCATTTCGCCCGTCTCCAGGATCGTCTCAAGCACAGTCATGCCGGGGACCAGGTCTGCGTGCCCCTGGGCAAAGTATCCCAGCTCGACACTGGCCCCAACACGCACACGCCCGGCCAGCGACGGGATGTGCCTCAGGATCGTGCGCACGAGCGTGGTCTTGCCAGAACCATTCGGCCCCAGCAATGCTACCCGCTGTCCCCTTCTCAGCTCGAATTCCCTTGCCGTGAACAAGCGGGCGGAGGGCTCATAGCCCACGGCGAGGTCGTAGAGACCCAGAACCAGGTCACCGCTACGAGTCACTTTTCCCAGACCCAGGACCAGGTTCATTGGATCATACTCCTGCGTTCGCTCGACCCGCTCCATCCGCTCCAGGCGTTTCCGGCGTCCTTTGGCCTCACGGCTGCGCTGTCCGGCGATGTTGCGACGGATGAAATCCTCCGTGCGGGCGACAAACTGCCGCTGGCGCTCGTATTGGGTCCGCTGGAGTGCCAGGCGCTCGGCTTTCTGGACGGTGTAGGCACTATAGTTGCCACGATACTGCTCCAGCCGGCCCCACTCCAGCTCCCAGACCCGCTCGACAACGGCATCGAGGAAGGCCCTGTCATGGGCGACGACGACCACAGCGCCCTTCCACGCTTTGAGATAACTCTCCAGCCACTCGATGCCCGCCAGGTCCAGGTGGTTGGTCGGCTCGTCCAACAGAAGCAGGTCTGGTTCCTCCAGCAGAAGACGAGCCAACAGGGCACGCGTCTTTTGCCCACCACTGAGCTGTGCCACAGGTTGCCGGAATTCACTCTCGTCGAATCCGAGGCCGGAGAGCACGTGTTCGATACGCTGCTCGTACGTGTAGCCGCCAGCCAGTTCAAACGCCTCGAGCGCCAAGCCATAGCGCTGCAACGTCTCTTCTCCAGCGTCGGGATGGGCCATCGCCGTCTCCAGACGGCGCAACTCGGCCGCGCGGGCCTGGAGGTCAGCAAATACTTCCAGCATGGCGTCCCACAGCGCGCCCGGCCCGGAAAAGTCAGCCTGCTGGGGAAGGTAGGCGATGCGCAATGCCTTGGCCCGATGCACAGTGCCGGCCGTGGCTTCTTCAAGGCCCACGAGCACGTGTAACAGGGTGGTCTTGCCCGATCCATTAGAGCCGACCAGAGCGATCTTGGCACCCGGAGGAACGTCAAAAGAGACGCCCTCGAAGACGTCTTGCGGACCGTATGACTTGGCTAGATTGCTGGCAGTCAGGACAGACATAAGAGACGTGTTGCGTATTGCGTGTCTTTCGCGGCGCGTTTTACGCACCGCCTTCAACTCTACCATGAACGGCAGATCATTATACCACGAGGCTGAGGCATGCCAACCTTGTCACCACTGCCATTTCATAGTACACTCTAGGGCAGCAGACCAAAGCCAGCGATCAGGCCAGCGGTTGGCGATTCAGCACCTCAACGGCAGCCCTCAAATGACCGAGCACCGGCCGCTGCCAGCTATAGAGGAGGAGTGCTATGCCTACTAAATTGGGTGCCCACGTCCTACGGTCCGCCCCAGATCTGAGCGAATACATCCAGGCTGGAGCGGCGGTCATCAAACTGGTGGGCGATTGGGGACTCGCCCGCGACGTCCCGGATGGAATTCTGGTGATCGGCCGCAAGCATCAAGCCAACTATGACGCCCAACTTCAGAGAGCAACCGGGAAGACACCCTCCGAAGCTGCTGAGCAGTTCGTCCAGGACCAATTGGCAACGTATCGGTCCAATCCCCACATCACGTACTGGGAGGGACACAACGAGCCGGTGTGGAACACCGAGGAAGACATGGGCTGGTACGCCGAGCTCGAGGTAGTGCGGATGCGGTTGATGGCCGACCTGGGACTAGCGTGCGTCATCGGGAATTTCGCCACCGGCTCGCCGTCGTTGGCGCTCTGGCCCGCCTTTTTCCCGGCCCTCCAGGCCGCCAGGCAGCACAAGGCCATCCTCGGCCTCCACGAATACAGTTGTCCCTGGATGTGGTGGATGACAGGGAACCATCAACTGGACCCCGGTGCCGACGAAGGTGACGAGGGGTGGACAACGCTGCGTTACCGCAAGGTGTACCGCCAGCACTTGATCCCGAACGGGCTGGGGGACGTGCCGCTGGCCATCACCGAGACGGGCATCGATCCGCTGGTCAACCCCAAGCCACCGGGCGCGCCGGGCGGCACGTGGCGACACCTGGGCGGCTTTTGGACCACGCACGACAATGAACCGGACAAGGCGGACTATTATGCCCGGCAACTGATCTGGTACGACAAGGAACTACAAAAGGACGACTATGTCATCGGCGCGACGATTTTCACGTGGGGCAGCTTTGGCAGGCCATGGTCTGATTTTGACGTGGCCGGGACGGATGTGGCCAAAAAGTTGATCGCGTACACACAGGCGGATCCAGCCAAGCCCTTCGAGTATAGCGCAGCTACCGGGGGTAATGGTGGTGCAGATGTCGACGAGGGCGAGGAGGAACCCCGAGGACATCCTCGCGTCCAGTACGAGCGCACGTACGTGCTGTTGCCACCCAACGCGGACGCAGATTGGGCACGCGCCGTGGTGAGAGGTGCCTGGGACGAGAAGCGCTATACGATTGGCAGCAGCGCTGACGACGCGGGGATCGGTGACCTGGATGTGCGGCAGGTAATCGCGGTCAACCCTCAGGACTGGACGGGGGACTTGAGTTTGGAGGACTTTTTTCGGCAGTTCTATCCGGGCGTCGAGTACAGGCCCATCACGGCTGCGACGCCCACCGAACTGGCATTCAAGCTATCTGGCAACTAGAGAGGCAGGGGACACTTGGGGGATGCGAGGACATACCGCGGCTCACTCAGGCGGCTGGGCTCGGGCATGTGGTCATTCAACAGGGCTGCGAGTGGAGGGGTCGGGCTCGCCCGTCAAGACCACAATCCATCCTCCATCCAGCCGCAACTTGCCCTGGCGGCGCAGCCGGACCAGCGCCCGGTTGACGCTCTCCCGGCTGGTGCCGATGAGAGCCGCCAATTCCTGCTGAGTCATGGGCGGCACGATCCGCACACCGCCCGGCACCGGTACCCCCGACCACTCGGCCAGTTGTAGCAGCCTTCGCATCAGCCTATCGGCCACCGTGAGCGAGGCCAATCCTTCTGCCTGCTCGGTGACGTGCCGCAGCCGGGCACTCAGATCTCGCAGCAGCCCCAGGGCCAACGTGGGCGATCTGCGCAGGGACTCGATCAATACGTCGCGATGCAGTTCCAGCGTGTGGGTCTCGTCGACCGCCTCGACGCTGGCCGAGCGTGGCAGGTCCTCCAACAACGCCATTTCACCAACAATCTCGCCCGGCCCCAGGATGCGCACCGCTAGCTCCCGCCCGTCCTCTCCCACGAGCAACACCCGCACGCGCCCCCTGACGACGATGTGACAGGTAGAGCCCGGCTCCGCCTGGTAAAAGATCACCTCGCCCGCGCGAAACTGACGGTGCCGAGACTCGGCGGCCAGATGACGCAACGCGTCGCCGCTCAAGCCCCGGAAGAGGGGAAGAGACCGGAGAAACTCGATCCGTTCCATGAGTCCAGCGGGCATACGGCTATTGTAGACCCATCCCGCCCTGCCGTCAACCCAGTTCATCAATCCCATCTCCTTTATCCTTTCACTGCGCGCAACCCCAGCCCAACCGCCACTGCCAGCAGCACGCTCAAGGCCGTTTCCGCCCAATGGCCTGCCGGTCGTATCAGCACACCGACGCCCATTCCCTGCACGCGAAGGGGCATCAGGCGGCGCGGCAACAACACGAGTGGCACCAGATGAAACTGTCCAGTGAGCACACAACTGGCGATCAGTACCCGCTCGACCATCGGTCCGTACTTAAATCCGCCGCCGAGCTGCGGTGCGGCGTGCGCCCCCCATACGCCGCGCACCGTGAAGCGGAGAAGAACCCACGCCGGATTGAGCAGCAAGACGTAGCAAATCGTGTACGCCAGCACGCGCGGTTCGGTCAGCAGCAGCGCCACACCAGCGAGCTCAGATCGAGAGGGGGCGTCGCTCCACGCCACGACGAGCACGATCACCACCAGGTGGGCCAGTTGGTCGAACAGATACCACATCAGTTCCCAGGTCGGATTTGACGGGCGGAGCAGCTGTGCCCGTACTGTGTCGATCGCCGTGTGGGTCAGCCCGATCAACAACGCGTAGGGCCACCAGGCAGGGGAGACGAGCGTCGCGCACGCCAACGTGGCGAGGGTCACGATGCCGCCGTGGGCCATCACTCCTGCCAGCGAGCGCGCCTTCCATCGAGCGATGCCCTCCGTCTGGAACACGTAATCCCCCAACAAGTGAGCCAAGAACATCACAATCACCATGGTTCGTCCACCTCCTCCGTTTTTCAACACCAGTATATCAAGTTCCAAGGGTGCCAACAATGACAATCGTCACACTGGTGCATAGTACCAACGCAGTATTGCCATACTGCATTTTCTCTGGTATCTTGTGAGTGTGGCTGGATGCCACTCAGCACAATTCTACACCTGAGCAATAGGATGAAAGGAGCAGAATGAAAATCCGATCTGTGCTCATCCTGCTGGCTCTCCTGATGGGCCTCATGGTATGGCCATCACTCACCATCCGCGCCGCCGCCTCGCTGGAACTGTATGGCACTTTCCACGCAATGGGTGTCATCGCCACGCTCGACGGTTCCGACGACCCCGATAGCGATGCTACAGCCGAGGTCGCGTACCGTGTCAGCGGAAGCGTGCCTTATCGCCAAGGTTTTCCTCTCTCCCGCGTCACCGAGACGCGCTTCGTGGGCAGCCTGTTCTGGCTGGAGCCAGGCGAAACTTATGACGTACGCGTCACCTTCAGCGATCCCGACGGCGATCCTATCGACGGCACAACCCTGACAGGCACCGGCTTGACCCGTGCTGAAATCACCGTCCCCGGCCCGAACCACTCCTACTATGTCAGTCCCTACGGCAGTGGGACAGATTGCACCGAGCCTACACCATGTTCACTGGCCGTGGGGCTGAACCATGCCGAGGCCGGCGACGCAGTCGTCCTGCGCGAGGGCGTCTACTACGAGGGTGAGATCTGGCTGCCACGTTCCGGCACGCTGGGTGCCCCCATCGTCATCCAGGGCTATCCCGGCGAAACGGCGGTGCTGGACGGAGCCGATCCGACGACCTTCACCTGGGTGCACCTGGGCAGCGGCGTGTACCGCACCACCGTCCAGGAGCCCGGTCCTCACCTGGTCACGGCCAACGGCGAACGACTCTTTCCGTACAGCAGTCTGACCGACCTACAGACCCTGCGTTGGGGCAGCCCTGGTCTCTACGCCGATAGCACCACCCTGTACGTCCATCTCGCTGGCGATGCCGACCCTACTGCCACCGAGATAGCCATCTCCCGCTACAATCACGCCTTTGAGGTCGCACAGGATTTCGTCTACCTGCTCGACCTGACATTCCGCCACTATGGGCAGGGAGACTGGCCCAAGGCCATCTATTTCAACAACGCCAGCGACAACCTGGTGCAGGGATGCACCTTTACATCCAACGACGTTGGTATCGGCATCAAGCGCGGTTCCCACCGCAACGTGATCGAGGATAACGTGTTGTATGACACCATCTTTGACTGGTCTTGGGATGGGGTGAAGGCGGAGGGCGGGCTGGAGGATGGGGGCATTGTCTTCTACAGCCCAACCTCGGGGCGCGGCAACGTGATCCGCCGTAACGTGTTCCACGACGACTTTGACGGCTTGAACGTCTGCCCATCCGAAACGGACGGCGGGACCAACGAGAGCGACATCTACGACAACCTGGTGTACAACGTAGGCGACGATGGGATAGAGACCGACGGCCAGTGTAGCAACGTGCGCATCTGGGGCAACACCTTCCACGACGTGCTGATGGGCATCTCGCTGGCCCCGGTCTATGACGGCCCGGTGTATGCCATCCGCAACCTCATCTACCGTACCGGCGCAGGCAACAATAGCTACACCGGCAGTCCGTTCAAATTCAACAGCGGCTACGACAGGTCCGGCCCGATGTACCTATTTCATAACACCGCCGACGCCGTGCTGCCTGACAACCACGGCCTGGATATCCGCGAGCCAGGGTCGTGGGAGGCAATTTACGCCCGCAACAATGTGTGGGCTGGCACAGCGTATGCATTGAGCAACGACAATCCCACCGAGCCTCTCGACCTCGACTACGACGATCTGTACACCACTCTCACCGGCGAGTTGGTGTGGTGGGCCGGGCTGCCCGACCGCCACTTGAACACGCTGGCCGAGTTCCAGGCTGCAACAGGGCAGGAGATTCACGGGCTCAATGCCGAACCCAGCTTTAGCGACGCACCCAACGGCGACTATACCCTGGACCCCACCAGCGATCTGATTGACGCCGGCGTCGTCATCCCCGGCATCAACGATGCCCATAACGGGGCCGCACCTGACATCGGCGCTTTCGAGTACCAGGGGAGTGGCTTCACGCTGAACGTCACGCCCTCCAGTCAGGCCATTGACCCCGGCGGAGTCGCCATCTACACACTGATCGTCCAGCCCATCGGCGATTTCACCGGCACCGTAGACCTGGCCACCG
>Ga0180437_10010737_pt1 | contig 11117 bp, 9 predicted proteins | sample SS_ome_4_FD_132410 | JGI IMG/M metagenome (GOLD analysis project Ga0180437, IMG submission 132410) | Hypersaline lake sediment archaeal communities from the Salton Sea, California, USA - SS_3_D_1 metaG | ecosystem: Environmental > Aquatic > Non-marine Saline and Alkaline > Hypersaline > Sediment... | reverse complement strand
GCGACATCGTCCACTTTCTGAGGGAAGCCGAGGAGGCGCGTGCCTTTGTAAAAGAACACGGCGTGCTGCTGGCCGGCGGCTGGGGCGTTGGCATGGACATGGCGAACTGGCTGTGTGGGATGCAGAACCTGATGATCCTGACCATGCAACAACCGTCTTTCGTCGCCGACCTCCTGGAGATGATCCACGTTTGGAACATGCAGCGCATGGAGGTCGTTCTCTCCGCGCCGGTCGACCTGTACATTCGCCGGGCCTGGTACGAGGGATGTGACTTTGTCACGCCACGGTTCTACCGCGAGGTGATTCTGCCACGGCTAAAGGCCGAGGTGGATCTGGCGCACGAACGCGGAGCCAAGTTCGGGTACATCTGCTCCAGCGGGACAAAGCCCATGCTTGATTTCCACCTGGAAGCGGGCATAGACGTGCTGATCGGCGTCGACCCGGTCCAGGATGCGCGTATGGATCTGGCCTTGCTAAAAGAGCGGGTTGGCGACCGGATGTGCCTGTGGGGAGGGGTGTCTGGAGCGGTGACGGTCGAGATGGGGACCGAGGAGGAGGTGCGCCTGGCTGTCCGCCAGGCTGTCGAAACGCTTGGGCCTGCCGGTTTCATCCTGTCACCGGTTGACAACATCACGGTGGACGCCCCAAAAACGTGGCACAACATTGATGTTTTCATGGAGGAGTGGCGAAAGCACTGGTAATCCGCTCTCCATTTCGTCGATTGTAGATAGAGCTTGCTCACGTTCGTCCAAATCGGCCTGATCAAAACAGGCCGATTTTGAATATATATGGGCAAAACTATTGACAAATCTGATCGATTATGATATGATAGGTGTGTAACCACTTTCGAATCTGTCAGCCTGGATGACGAGGACAATATGGCTATCCCCCTGAAGGAAGAGCGCCAACAGCGGATTCTGGAGATCGCCCGCGACAGCCGGCAGGTCACGGTCGCTGATCTGAGCAACCGCTTTGACGTCAGCGAGGTCACGATCCGCCGCGACCTGCGCGACTTGGCTGAGCAGGGAGTGTTGCGCCGTGCCCACGGTGGGGCGGTCGTGGCCGTGCCCGCGCCGCCCGAACCTCCTGTGGTTCATCGTATGGGGCGGGCGGAGAACTGCAAAGAGTGCATCGGCCGTGCCGCGGCTGCGCTCGTCTCCGACGGCGACTCGGTCTTTATTGGGTCTGGCTCGACGACCACCCACGTCGCCCGGTACCTGGTCGAACGCAGGGATCTGACCGTGGTCACCAACGCGCTCAACGTCGCGACAGAGTTGGCCACTGCCGAGGGAGTCACGGTCGTCGTGACCGGCGGCATGATGCGCGCCTCTGAACTCTCCCTGATTGGCCATATCACCGAGCAGGCGCTGCGCGAGGTGCGGGTGGAGAAGGTCATCCTGGGTATGCAGGCCATCGACCTGGAGGCCGGGATGACCAACGACTACCTGCCCGAGGTGATGACCGATCGTACGACGATCCAGATGGCCTCGGAGTTGATCGTGGTGGCCGATCACACCAAGTTTGGCAAGGTCGCTTCCGCCTACATCGCGCCGGTGGAGCGGGTCACCACAGTGGTAACCGACGAGGGGATCGATCCGGATAAGGTGGCAGGTCTCGAAGCGCTGGGGATCCAAGTTATCATCGCTGATGCCAGCAAGGCTGGTGCGGAAAGAAAGGAAAGCTGATGTCGAACGGCACACATACCTGGCAAGAAGTTATCAGCCAACCGCAGGTCTGGCAATCAACCCTGGCTGCGTTTGCCGCCCGTCGGGCGGCACTGGATGGGTTTCTGGATCGATCTGGCTTTGATCAGATCCTCGTCATCGGGTGTGGCTCCACCCACTATCTGGCCCAGACCGCCTCGGCGACGATCGCTCATCGTGCCGGCATCCCCGCCCACGCGCTCCCGTCCTCCGAACTCTGGCTCTTCCCCACCGCGTTCGCCCTCGATCGGACGCTGCTCCTGGCCGTCTCGCGCTCTGGGACGACGACGGAGACGCTGTGGGCGCTGGATCGGTTCCGCGAGGTCGGCGGCGGGCCGGTGCTGGCGGTCACCTGCTATCCCGAGAGCACGCTGGCCCAGCGGGCCGATTTTGCGCTGGTCGCTCCCGATGCGCAGGAAGAGTCTGTCGCACAGACGCGCTCATTTACCAGCATGCTCCTGCTGACCCAGGCGCTGGCTGCCGTGCTTGCGGGGGACGAGGGGATGCTGGAACGGTTGGGACAGCTTCCCGGTGCATTGGAGGCTGTGATCGAGCGAGTGGGAGATCTGCCCCGGCGGTTGGGCGAGGATGGGGGCATAGAGCGCCTGTTCTTCCTGGGAGGCGGGCCCCTCTATGGCCTGGCCAGCGAGGCGATGCTAAAGACAAAAGAGATGTCGCTTTCCTATGCCGAGGCCTATTATCCGCTCGAGTTCCGCCACGGGCCCATGTCCATGGTAGACGATCACACCCTGGTCGTCGGGTTCCTCTCGGATACAGGGTTGGTGCAGGAGCTGCAGGTCCTGCAGGATATGCAGGCGTTGGGAGGGCGAATCCTGGCCTTTGCCGAGGATGGCGCGGCGATCTCTGGTTGGCAGTCTGACTATGTGGTCGAACTGCGCAGTGGGCTGGATGAGTGGGAGCGTGGGCCGCTCTATTTGCCGCTGGTACAACGGATGGCGTTTTATCGTTCCCTGCACAAGGGGCTGAATCCGGACCGGCCCACCAACTTGACCGCGGTTGTGAATCTGGAGGCGGAGCAATAAGGAGCGATGAGCACAATGAAGCAAACGAAGAGCCGAAAGATCGTGCTGATCGGTGCGGGGAGCGCCATGTTCACACAGGGCCTCGTCGCGGATATGATTCTTTCACCGGATATGGGACCCTGGGAGCTGGGATTGGTCGACATAGATCCGCAGGCCCTCGAAACGGCGGAGGGTCTCAGCCGGCGGATGGTCGAGGCCAGGGGGGCGGAGATCGCCATCCGTGGATCGGTCGACCGCCAGGACGTCCTGCCAGGCGCGGACGTGGTCGTCATGACCGTGGGGGTGGGCGGCCGCCGGGGGTGGGAGAAAGATGTGTTCATCCCCCGCAAGTATAATGTTTACCAGCCGGTGGGCGACTCGGTGATGCCGGGGGGGATTTCGCGCGCGATGCGCATGATCCCTGCGCTGGTGGACATTGCGCGAGACGTACAAAAGCTTTGCCCCGAGGCGTTGTTCATCAACTATAGCAATCCCCTGACTGCCAACTGTTGGGCGATCCGCAAGGCAACCGGCGTGCCGGTGGTGGGGCTGTGCCACGGACAGTTCAGCGTGGAGCGGCAGCTCGCGCAGTTCATCGGCGCTCCTCCCGAAGAGGTGACTTCGCTGTATGCGGGGTTGAACCACCTGACCTTTTTCTTCGACTTGCGCTGGAACGGGCGCGATGCCTGGCCACTGGTACAGGCCCGGCTCGCCGAGGAGCGACGACAGCAACGGGATATGGAAAAAGTGGGGCAGATGTTCTGGGAGATGGGTGCGGACGACGAGTCCTTCGCATCCCACGACAACCCCTTTTCGTGGTCGATCTATGAAGCCTATGGCGCTTACCCCGCGGTCAACGACCGGCACGTGTCCGAGTTCTTTCCGGAGCGATTCCCCGAGGGACGATACTATGGCAAGACGTTGGGTGTGGATGCCTACTCGTTCGAGGGTACGATTGCCTGGGGTGACAAGATCTATGCGGACATGCGAACTCAGGCCCTGGGCGAGGAGCCGCTGGACGAGGAGGTCTTTGACAGGGCGGAGGGGGAGCACGAGCTGCTGATCGACATCCTGCGCTCGATGGAGCGCGATGATCGACGCGTCTACTCCGTCAATCTGCCCAACCACGGTGCGGTTCCCAATCTGCCGTACGAAGCTATTCTCGAAATGCCGGCCGCGGCGACAGCTACCGGCTTGCGTCCCCTGCAGATTCCCGATTTCCCCGACCCCCTGGCTGCGATCATCAATCGCAAGCTTTCGGCCACGCTGTTGACGGTCGAGGCGGCCCTGGCCGGTGACCGGGGCCTGTTCGTCGAGGCGTTGTTGGCCGACGGGGCCGTCAGGGATCCGGAGGTGGCGCGCCAGATGGCAGAGGAACTCTTGGAAGCGCATCGTCAGGATTTGCCCAACTTCTTTCCGCAAGGATAGCGACTTACATCCTGAACTCGTCTCCAGGTTTCAGATCCATGAACCATCGAGAGAGATTCCTGACTGCGATCGGTCGTGAGCTTCCCGACAGGGTGCCCAAATATGCCGAGTTCACGCCCAGGCAGTTGGAAAACCTCAAGGAGCAGACGGGCTGCGACGATCCCGCCGAGTACTTTTGTTACGAAATGCGGGAGGTGTGGTTTCATCCGACGAGGCAGGAAATTGACTATTCACCATACCTCGGCGAGCTGCCCGAGGGATCGACTGTAACTGAGTGGGGATATGGGGAAATACCGGCTCACCTCTATCACCTGACAAAGATGGTACATCCCATGCGGGGCTTCTCCTCCGTCGAGGAGATCGAGAGGTACCCCTTTCCCGACTACGATGCCCCCTACAGACACGACGACCTGGAAGAGAGGGTCAGGGCCGTGCACGATCGGGGACTGGCAGCCGTCTCCCACTTTACGATGATATTCGAGTTCGCCTGGTATCTGCGGGGGATGGAGAACCTGATGCTCGATTTCTTTGACCATCCCGCATTGGCTGACGCGCTGCTGGATCGAGTCGCCGACAGCCAGTGCTTTCTCGCCGGGCGGTCGGCGGAGGCCGGGGTGGATCTTGTGCGGACCGGTGACGATATCGGCACCCAGCGGGGGATGATGATGAGCCCAGAGATGTGGCGCCGGTATCTCAAGCCGCGCCTGGCCAGGTTGGTTGACGCGGCCAAGAGCGCGAATCCCGACGTGAAAGTGCTGTACGACAGCGATGGGAACTTTGACCCGGTGATTCCCGAGCTGATTGACGTCGGCGTGGATGTCCTCTGCCCCATGCAGCCCGAATGCAACGATCTGGCTAGGCTCAAGCAAGAATATGGCCGGCACCTGGCTTTCTGGGGTTCCATCGGTGTTCAGAGCAATCTCCCTTTCGGCACGCCCGCGGATGTCCGGGACGAGGTGCGCGAGCGGATGGATACCATCGGGAGGGGAGGTGGATTGGTGATCGCTCCAAGTCACGTGATTCCGCCCGAGGCCCCCTGGGAGAACGTCGTGGCCTTCTTTGACGCTGTCGAGGAGCTTGGCGGCTACGCCTGACGCTGTACGAGGGCGCATCCCGGATGCACCGCGATGAGGCAGCCGAGTTGGAAGGAGGTGGTCGCAGGAGCAAATCCCTGGACGAAATGTACGCAGAGGTGTGACGATTTTGGGCAATTCCGATTTTGCGAAATCCCATAGGAGGAAAGACATGCACAAGAGACTATTGCTCAGTGGGCTGGCCATTTTGCTCGTTCTTGGCCTGATAGCCTGTGGCGGACCGGCGGCGGAAGAAGCGGAGGAAGCCCCGGCAGCGGAAGAGGAAGAACAGATCGAGCTGCGTTTCTGGATGCACCAGAACCCGGCTTTCATCGCGGCCAACGAGGAGATCATCCGGCGCTTTGAGGCCGAGCATCCCAACGTGACCATCAAGCTGGAGAGCTTTGAGTACGATCTCTTTATCCAGACGCTCCAGACGTCGATGCCGGCCGGCACCGAGGGCGATATCATGGAGATGTTCGGCTCCTGGGTCTGCTCGTACGCCGACCGGTTGGCCCCAATGCCGGAAAGCGTGCTCTCCTACCCCGAGGCCAAGGAGCAGTTCTATGCAGCGCCGCTCGATGGATACTACTGCGACGGCAAGCTGTATGGTCTGCCCAACGAGTTCAACATCGAGAACGGCGCTGTGCTGGTCAACCCCAAGATGTTTGAGGCCGCTGGCCTCGAGTTCCCGCCCCAGTGGGGGACGACGGAGGATCTCTTGGCCGATGCGCAGAAACTGACCCAGACCGACGGCGACGTGATGACGGTTTCTGGCTATCACTTTGTTTCCGGCGACGGGCTGGCCTTCCAGTTCCTGGCTGGCATCCTGCAGCGCGGCGGTGAATACTGGAAGGCGGACGGCAGTGGCATGGAGTTCGACACGCCCGAGGCCCGCGAGACGCTGGAGGACATGAAGTCGTGGATCGATGACTATCAGGTGACCGATCCATTCCTCTTTAACGGGGAGACCAACTGGGTCGGTGAGTCCTTCTTCAGCGAACAGGTGGGCATCGGCTTCATCGGGCCGTGGATCGTCCCCGTAGGGCTGGAGGAATACGAAATCGAGTTTGACTATGTGCCGATCCCCAACTATGCGGGTGACAAGCACTACTTTGCCGCCGATGCAGGCTGGGGCAAGCTGGTCTCTCCCAACTGCGAGCATCCAGACGTTGCCTGGGAGTTTGTCAAGTTCGCGACGACCAACGCCGACAACGCGATGACGTGGAACATCGGCACGGGCACCGTCCCGGCGCTCAAGTCGGTGGCGGCCGACCCCAAGCTGCTTGAGGGCATGGACTGGGTCGATGCCAGCTTGGAGGTCCTCGACTATGGCCGCTACGTCGGCCCTCTGCCGGACAGGGACCTGTTCTGGTATGACATCGTCTACCCTCACATCCTGGGTGTGTTCCAGGAGACCGAGACCATCGACGAGGCGTTGGTTGCCATAGACGCCGAGTCCAACGCGATGTTTGAGTAGTGACCCTGAACGTCATATGCAGGCTGGGTGGGTGGCCGGCTGGCCCCCACCCAGGTTGCCTTTTTGTGTGGTCAAGGAGTCTGCAATGAGCACTCTTGTCAAGACGGCCCAGCCCCGCAGTCGCCGTGGTCGCAGTGGCAGCAACCGGGGGAGAGGTCTCTTTGTCGGTGGTGCCCTCACGCCGCTTATGCTGTACATGATATTCTGGACCCTGTTTCCGATGGCCTGGGCCTTGCTCCTGTCCTTCTTCGACTATGCTCCTGCGCACAGTGGGGGGGGATTCCTGGGTCTGGGGGGGGACAATGCCTTTATTGGATTGGGCAACTTTCGGAACATGCTGGGTGATTCGTTGGAGGCGCAAAAGTTTCGCATCAGTCTAAAGACCACTCTGATGTTTGCCTTTCTGGTCCTGCCACTGAACCTGGCCATCACGATCCCGCTGGCGGTGGCCATCGAGGCGGTCCGGGGACGGGTCAAGACCTTTTTCCGGTTCATCTACTTTTTGCCAACGCTCACTTCCTCCGTTGGCGTGGCGCTCATCTGGCGCTATATCTATCACCCGCAGCGGGGGCTCTTTAACATGATTCTCAAAGCGGTGGGAATCCCCGCCCAGATTTGGCTTTCCAACCCACGCGCGATCTATCTGGGCGTGCCCCTCGCCTTGTGGGCCATCATCATCACCTATCTGTGGCAGGATATGGGGTACAACCTGGTCATCTTTATCGCCGCGCTCCAGGGCATCCCGCACGATTTCAAGGAGGCGGCCGTAGTGGATGGCGCCAACGTGTGGCAGATCTTTTGGAAAATCACCGTGCCGCTGCTGCGGCCGACGCTGCTGTTCATCTGCGTGATGACGATGCTCTCGTCGTTTCAGGTGTTCGATATCATCCAGATCATGACAGAGAACGGCCGTCCTCAGGACCAAGCGAGGGTGATGGTGTTGGACATTTACCTGAACGCTTTCCGGTTTCATAACATGGGCTGGGCCGGAGCCGAATCTATCGTTCTGTTCCTGATCGTCTTGGTCGTCACGCTCGTTCAGATGCGGCTGTTGCGCACGCGATGGGAGTATTAGGCTATGGCAACCGTGGATAAGAACCATCCGATGGCAACCACCACACACGTTTCCTCAGCGCGCCGAACGTTGGATTGGCGGGTCGTGCGCCGTCACCTGGGACAGGTCTTGCTTCACGCCCTCCTGGTGGCTGGCTGTCTGGGCACGTTGTTGCCTTTTATGTGGATGATTTTCGGCTCCTTCAAGTCGAGCACCGAGATCGTCCGTATCCCGCCGACGTTTTTCCCCGAGGCCCCATCGTTGGAAAACTACCGGGTGATCCTCAACGACCCGCACGTGCCACTTGGTCGCTTCTATTTGAACAGCATCATCGTGGCTGTCAGTGTGGTCCTGTTGACCCTCTTTACCAGCTCACTGGCCGGCTTTATCTTTGCCAAATACGAGTTCTTTGGCAAGAACTCTGTGTTCGGGTTTATTCTGGCCACGATGATGATTCCGTTTCAGGTCCTGATGGTCCCCAGCTATCTGATGCTGGCCAAGCTAAAGCTCATTGACTCGCTGTGGGGCCTGATCGTGCCGGCTGCAATCGATGCCTTTGGCATCTTTATGATGAAACAGTTCATTGAGGGGCTGCCCAGCGAGCTGATGGACGCCGGGCGCATTGACGGCGCCTCCGAATTCGGTATCTACTGGCGGATCATACTGCCACAACTGGGACCGGCGCTGGCTACGCTCGGCATCCTCACCTTTATGTTCCGTTGGAACAACTACCTGTGGCCGTTGATTGTCATCACCACCAACGAGCGGCGTACGTTGCCCATCATGCTCACCTGGTACAGTACGGTGCATTCCCAGCGACTCGATCTGACGATGACCGTGAGTGTGATGGTGGTCGTGCCTGTGTTGATCGTCTACACCGCCTTCCAGCGCTGGATCGTGCAAGGATTTGCGCTGAGCGGTTTCAAGTAGACAACGAGGAGTACTGTAGAGACCGGGAGGCGATTATGGGGGTGCTTGCTCGGAGAACGGGAAAGCGGCGCAGCGGTGTCTTTGCTGGACAGCGCCGCTTTGTCCTCGGCGTGACGATTCCAACGATCATATACTCTGGAGGGTTGTCGCTGCTCTCTATCGCCTGGGCCTTTGCGCTCATGTTTTTCGAATACAGCCCAGGGCACACGGGGGGCCCGTTGCTCGGTCTGGGTGGGAACAACCCGTTCGTCGGCCTGGCCCATTTTCGCAACATGATCGAGGGGACTACGCTCGAGTCCCGCCTGTTTCGCACCAGTTTGAACAACACCCTGATCTTTGCCTTTGGCGTGCTTCCCCTCAACCTGGGCCTGACGTTGCCCCTGGCAGCCCTCATCGAGTCGGTGCCGGGGAGGATAAAAAACGCCTTCCGCGCCATCTACTTTTTGCCCGTCGTGACCTCGTCGGTCGGCGTGGCGCTGATGTGGGGACACCTCTATCATCCTCAGGAGGGCTTGCTCAACGCCGTCATCCGCCGGTTCGGGGGCTCGCCCATCTTTTGGCTCTCGGACCCCCGTCTCAAGTTCCTGGGCGTCTCGGTGGCCATGTGGGCAGTCATCATGGCGTATCTGTGGCAGGACTATGGATACAACATGGTGATCTTTGTCGCTGCTCTCCAGGGTATCCCGAAGGAGTTGAGGGAGGCGGCGATGATCGATGGGGCCAACGCCTGGCAGGTGTTCCGTCGCGTGACCGTTCCGCTGTTGCGTCCCACGCTCCTTTTTGTGTGCGTGATGACGATGCTCTCCTCGTTTCAGGTCTTTGACATCATCCAGGTGATGACCAACGGTGAACCCAGAAACCAGACCCGCGTCCTGGTGCTCGATATTTACGTGAACGCTTTTCGCTACCAGCGTATGGGCTGGGCGGCTGCGGCCTCTTTTGTGCTGCTGTTGGTTGTGGTCGTCGTCACCGTGGTCCAGATGCGTTTGCTACGTACCGAGTGGGAGTATTGACATGGCGACTACGATTCCGCAGAGGGCCGCCGGCTTCAAGCCTGAGCCAGATGTCCGCCGGAGCACGGAGCGTCCAGGGGCGCGGCGTGACCTGGGCGTTTTCCTGCTCTACTTTTTGCTCTCACTTGGGCTCTCGATGACGTTGATGCCGTTCCTGTGGATGATCCTGTCCTCGCTCAAGACGGCGACAGAGATGGCCCGCATTCCCCCCACGTTCTTCCCGGAAGAACCCACGCTGGCGAACTATACCCGGGTCATACAGGACCCGCGACTCCCGCTTCTGCGCCTCTATGGCAACAGTATCTTTGTGGCCGTCAGCAATGTGCTCACCAACCTCTTCACCAGCTCGCTCCTTGGTTACCTCTTTGCCAAATTCGAGTTCCGGGGCAAGCGAGCGCTCTTTAGCTTCTTTCTGCTGACGATGATGATTCCCGGCCAGGTGACGATGATTCCCGGATACCTGATCCTGGTCAAGCTGCACCTGCTCGACACGCTCTGGGGTTTGGTCCTGACCAGTTTTGTGAACGCTTTCGGCATCTTTATGATGCGGCAGTTCGTGGAGACGGTGCCTAACGAGCTGCTGGATGCTGCCCGCATCGACGGTGCGTCTGAATGGCAGATCTATACGCGGGTCGTGGTGCCACAACTGGGTCCCGCACTGGCGACGCTGGGCACGCTGACCTTTATGGGCAACTGGAATTCCTACCTCTGGCCAATGGTGGTGATCACGACTCTCGAAAAGCGCACCTTGCCCGTCATCCTGAGCTGGTACTCGGACCAACACGGTCGCCGGCCCCACGTCGAGATGGCGGCCACGGTGATGCTCGTGATTCCCATCCTGATCGTCTATTTCTTCTTCCAACGGTGGATCGTCCAGGGTATGACGATGACGGGGCTCAAGTGAGAGGAGATTGGAGATTGGAGATTGGAGAGTAGAGATTGGCGATTGGCCGTGCTTTCACTCTTGCTCGTTCTTGGACTGGGTGCCTGTGCTCTTCCAGGAGCCACGGACCGGTCCGGCGGGCCGGATTGGCTTGCCGTCAACGATTTTCTCTACCAGTTGCAGTGGGCCCGGCCCAAGCGCATCGGTGAGACTGCCTACGATCTGGTTGTGGTGAGCATCTCGGCTGCCGGTGGCAGTCCAGAGGTGATCGAGAGTCTCAAGCACAGTCTCGGTGGGGAAAAGCTCGTCCTGTGCTATATGAGCATCGGGCAGGCCGAGGACTATCGCTTCTACTGGCAGCGGGAATGGGTCGACAACCCGCCTGCCTGGTTGGATGAGCCCGATCCAGACTGGTCGAACGATTACTGGGTCCGGTATTGGGATCCCGGCTGGCAGGCCATCATCTATGGCTCGCCTGAAAGCTACCTGGATCGTATCCTGGACCTGGGTTTTGATGGGGTCTATATGGAT
>Ga0180437_10010735_pt1 | contig 11119 bp, 9 predicted proteins | sample SS_ome_4_FD_132410 | JGI IMG/M metagenome (GOLD analysis project Ga0180437, IMG submission 132410) | Hypersaline lake sediment archaeal communities from the Salton Sea, California, USA - SS_3_D_1 metaG | ecosystem: Environmental > Aquatic > Non-marine Saline and Alkaline > Hypersaline > Sediment... | reverse complement strand
AGTGGAAAAATCGGAATCGCTGGTGTCTCTACCACCCAACGGAGAATCCAAACGGTACGTGTAATCCTCGCTCCGCTCCATAATCAACCTCCTCGCCAGCGCGGGAGACCCAGCTGCCGAAGAAGACGACGTCGAACCGGACAGATCCTCCAAATATCTAGACGCCAATATGCCAGCCGCCCTGGACAGCATTGTAGGCACCGCGCCAAAAACTCTGGCCCTGGTGCCCACCGGCAGATCTTCTGGCAAATAATCCCCAAACGGATCGATGGAGATCTGCTTACTAGGTCGGTCTATCCCAGCAACGAACGCAGGAACAGAATCTTCTAGCGTGCCAAAAACTACCGTGCTCCCAGGTCTGACGCTATCTACAGAAGCCAGTTCCACCGTGGTAGAATCGCTCCTAAGAGTAGTGGTCGTCGTTGTATCCACAGGCACTACGTTATTGAACTCATCGAAAGAATTCAGAGGAGTAACCCACCCAAAAAACGCACGGATCTCGATGCCGCCGGTCCTCTTCGGAAAATCAACAGAATCAATCTCCAAATAGGGATCTGCATAATCGATCCATCCGGCCAGCACCGGCTTCAGCCGAACAATCCTGCGTCCGTGCTCGATAAAATAACTCTCGTAGTTACTGGACGCGGTCCCGTTCGGAGCCAGCATAAGCCCTTCAATACGTATGACAGGCGGTAGCCCAGGAAAATGCAACATCGAATCGCCACGTCCAGAAACCCTAAATGACATGCCGATAGGCTGGAACCACTGCCCCGTCAACCTATTGATCACGTCGCATGCAATGCGTATTTTATCCAGAACGGCGGCGTCACTGAGCGAACTGAAATCGCCCAGCTGCCGCACGCGCTGCACCGACGTATAGGTAAAGGGCTTATCTACTACCACGCTTGCTGCGCTTCCTCCGTGTGCTAATCACCGACTTCTCATCTTCCTCGGAACTCTCCTCCTTGGAATCTGCCGGTGCCTCCTCTGTAGACTCCTCGACCTTCTCCTCCGGCTCCGGAGCTGGCGGGGGCTCCGGCGCAGGTTCCGGTTTCTTCTCCACCACATCTGCTGGAGTAGTCACCACCGCCACAGGCTCGTCGTGCTCAGCCGTCTTCTCCGGGCCTCGGACGGCCAAAGACCTGTCCATGTTGACAAGATCGCTACGCTTCAGAAAAGCCTGGATATCTCTACCATCGACTACGACGGTAGCTTCGGTCCCACTGAAGCAGTAAATCCTGCCGCTGGGCCCCTTCACCGAAACCGAAGGGGCAGTCTTGGATTTGAACCGCATAAGTCCTCCGTTTGTCTATCTAGACCTCACTATGCCTATACAGAGCAGGGGCGACCATACCGAACCGCCCCTTGCCCCTAGCACGCTGCGATCTAGTAGAGCCGCTTGCGCCGGATGTTCTTCACCTTGACAACAGCCTCAAGGTTTTCCACAGCCATGGCGATGAAGTTGTAGGTCGTGACGATCACGCTGTCGACCTCTTCGTCGTACTTGCTGTACATCCGAGTGCCCTCGGCACCGGCAACTGCCTGCGGAGACCCGACGCGAGGAACGGTGAGGATCCCGAAGATCAGGTTCTTCGGGTTCGTGAGCAGCATGTAGCTGCCCTCGTTCACCGTGCCTCCGCCACCAGCCGCCGTGCCAGCGTACGTCCCGGCCACGAAGCCGAGCGTGTCGTTGACATTCGAGGGGCCCGTGCCGGGAGGCGGCCCGTCAGCGCCAACGAGCACGTTGCCGCCAACACCGAGCGTGTTGGTTTCGAGGAGCAGCTTGCCATCCGCGAGCGTGGTGCAGCGGCCAAGGCCAGCGATACCACCGGGCGGAGCGCCAGACGCGGTAATCGCGGCGTTGATCATCTGCACCATGGCGACCGTGTCATACGTCCCTTGCGGGAACGTGACGGTGATCGGGCCACCGGCCGCACCGTTGAAGTTCAGGACCAGCGTGTCGTTGATCCCGCTACGGATGACGAAGGGCCCTTGACGGTTACCGAGCACCTGGCCAGGCGACGCCGCCACGGTACCAACAGTGACGGACTGATCGTCCGGAATGAGCGGAACTTCGAGGAGCGGCACGCCGTAGGGCTTGACCGTGGTCCCTCTGAGCGCGCCGACCCCGATCTCACCGCCGCGATCCGACAGCGTGGTGAGCCAGTTGTCGGCAATGTTCTGGCTGCAGAGGAAACGGAGACCAGGATCACGACGGAAATCCTTCGGCATCCTAGCCTTCGCCTCAGCAAAGATCTCCTTGCGAATCGTGTCGCCGCCAGCGTCCACAATGTGGGCGCCTTCGCAGATCTTTGCCCAGCCATCCTGCCTCGTGAGCAGGCGCCCTTCCGGCGTATTCGTCGGCGTATAGGCCGTGTCGCCGTTCAGCGCGAGGTGCTCCATATCGACGCCGATGCGCTCCGACATCCTCTGGATGATCGTGTTCTCGAACCGCGGGCCCTCGATGTTGCCGATCAGCGTCTCGACCGAATAAGGCAGGCGCGCCCTGATCTTCTGCGCGGTGAGCGTCACACGGGTGAATGCCGCATCCGCATCATAGGTGCTGCCCGTAGCCTCGGCAGCACTCTCGGTGATCGGCTCACCAATGTGCATCTTGTCGATTTCCATCGAGAACCTGCTCATGCGGATGAACCGCACGGCACGAAGCAAGGTAGCCTCACCGCGGACATACGTGATGAACTGATCTTGCTGCTCGGGCTTCAAGAGCCCGGCTGTAAAGAAGCTATTGGTCGTCAGCATCTTCTGAAGAAGCTCACGATTATCCATGATTTCCTCCCATGGACTCTGCTCTTTCGCCCAAGCTACTCCGTGGGAACCCGCACACCCATCGCCTCAGCGATGCCAGGTGCGAAAATCCCACTCCAAGTACCTACTGAACCCGTCTCCTTCTGCACGCAATCGTCCTGACCGCGAATAGACTGAGACACACCTTCCGTTTTCTCGACCTTCTCGATCCTCGAACCCATGGATTCGAGCACCTTCGAAATCTGGTCGAGCCTGTCGCCCAACTCCTTGACCGCGTCGATCTCGGTGTCGGTCTCCTGCTTCGCAGTCTCAGCCGATTCCTCGGTCTGCGGCTCTTCTGCAGGATTATCTTCTTCGACCTCGACGTCACTTCGAGACTTGGCCGTCTCGATGGCTTCGAGGCGCTCTGTCAAAGTTTTGACGTGATCGGCAAGCTGCTCGATAGCGCTGCCGATATTGGAAATACCCGGCTTCTCCTCGGCAGGCGGCTCCTCCTCAACTTGGATAGCCGTGTCTTCTTCTGCCTCGGAGCTTTTAGCCACAACGTCCTTCCCGAGAAGCATCTTCACGCCAGAAAGGAAATGCCGTCTAACCGGATCCGTGTCCATCTTCTCCGCGTAGGATATCAGCATGAGCGCCTCGCTGATCTCGCGGGATTTCAGCATCTCCAGACGCGAATCGATGATCTGGCGGGCCAGGTCGGTATCCGGAATGGCAACATCGGGGAACGTGTATCCGCCGACGGCCCTACCCAAGATCGACTTGGCTGCTTCCAAAACGGTCTTCTGTTCCTCGGACGCACCCACAAGCAGCTTTTCCAAATGCGTGATGGACTCCCCGATCTTGCCTTTGAATCCATCATCAAAAGGAATAGAAAACTCGGACTTGGCCGTTTCCTCAGTCTTGGGAGGCTCTTCGGCAGGAACTTCTTCCGCGGCAGGAGCCTCCACAGGGGCCTCCTCAACCACTTCCGCAGCTTCCTCAGCCGGAGCCGCCTCTTCAATAGCAGGAGCTCCATCGGCGGCCGGAGCCTCTGCCTCGTCCTTGACGGTTTCAGCAGGTGCCTCCACACTCTTCTCAGGTGTGCTTTCGGCAGGCTGCTCCGAAGGAGCTGCTTCAGAAGCCTGGAGGGCTTCCTCTTCCTTGTCCTTCTTAATAGTCATTTCCTGACCTCCAGAAGAGTCCGCAGGGAGGTCGCCGCCCTGCTTCAGAAACTCATTCAACGCCTTGGCCACGTACCAACGAAGCGTCTGCGCGTTAAGATTCGCTGGGACTGAGACAAGAGAACACTCGAAGAGCACCAGACTCTTGATCACCCGGATGGGACGCCCGAGCTTGTCCGAAAACTCCTCACCGACCTGAAGAATACGACCTCGGACAGAAAACTTGTTCAGCGTTCCGTCCTTGATTTGTTCCCACAACTTAGGTTCGGTCTTGCTTATACGTACCTTGATGTACAGGCGACCGCTGTCTTCCTCGTCAATATCAAGAACGCCAGCTTCTAGAATCGAACCTATGGGGCGGTCTTTGTCGTGATTGAACAGGACAGTGGTGTACTTCTCTAGGCTGGTGGCGCCGTCTACTAGCGCAGCCGCGTCGATTCTATCATCTTCGGAATCGATGTGATCGGTAGCGGCGTACCCTTCAACTATCCAATCACCCTTCTTCTCTTTCTTCGCCTTCTTGCGTTCCTCGCACACAGTGCTCTTGGTGCAAGACTCTTCCCATTTGAGAATTTGTATATCGGCGTCGAAAGGAATAGTAACTGCGCTCATATCCAAGTCCTATCAGACCAACCGCGTGTAGAGCAAGATTTAACCAATCCCCCGCCGTGCATCAACCAAAAAACCTATTTCGAAGGCCAGGGGAGCTGCACAATCTTGTCTGCGCTGCAGGATATCGCTCATCAGTGCCACGCCAACAAAGGCCCTAAAAGCATCACCTGAGAGAATATCAGATTCAGGAATCAGTGTCCAGCACCTAAATTTTCCTACTATGCTGGTCAACGTATTTTAATCCCCAGATCCCAGTATGCTATCGAAGTTCAGGACGACATCGCATCCCAGGCGGCTCTCCAGAAACTCTTTCATCTCTTTCATTTGGGCCACCTCTTCTTTGGTTAGGCTGATGGCCTTGCCGACAGGAGAGTTTGGTTGCTGCTCTCCGTCCGATTCCTCTCCGGGCTGGTCGATGAACTCGCCAACCAACGGCCTCAATCCAGCCCTGGCCATAGCTGGACTGATCTGCAGCTCTGTTAGAGCTATAGATACCGGCTTGTTGGCAAAAATATGCTCTTCTGAAAACGGAGGATGACCGAGCTGTTGCCGAATCTCGTTCGGAGTAAGCACGCCAGCGGCGGCATACTTACGATGGATCTCCGCCTGTTCGGACGGATATGTCATTCTCGGCCTCTTCAGACGGAACTGGACCAAAACATCCTCCGAATCCAGTGACTCCGCGTGCAAACCCCCGCTGAGGATGTCCAAACAGATCGAGTTGTCCATACAATACTCTTTATCGACGCGGGCTGGTTCAAACTCCTGCTCGTTGGTGATTTGTCTCTCTATGATGGCGTTTGCTCTATTGGAGCCGCTGGGGGCGAAAAAAATCTTCGCAATCCCAAACGCCTCTCTAATTCTCTCGTCGTTGGCAGCCTGGTACTTCTGGAAACTGGCCTCGTCCTCGATGCCTACCGTGAGCTTCTCCACATTGATCATGACTTTGGAACTGTCCGGGCCAGCTCCGGGCCGTCTCGGCTCAGCTTGAAGGACGCATACCCTGTGTGCGTTTGCCGCGCCCTTACCGCGGAGCTCAAAAAACTGCCGCATCACGGCCACAGAGTCAGGTAGAAGCTTGCCGCCAACGACCGTGATGAGTAGACGAGGACATGCGTCGTTCTCAAAGAACGACACGTTCCGCATAGCAGCGTACTTGTTACCGGCAATCTCTGGGATAGTCGGATACCAGCGCGGGACGCCATACCAAGAAGACCTGACGGAGTCGATTTTGAACGGTAGAAGCTCGGACGCTCTCTTATTTTTAGCCACGGACGTCCTTCGCTCACCAGTGTCAGAGTCCATAGGCAGCGTATCGCCAAAATTACGGAAATACTTGATCTTGCCTTCCCTGATCTGTACGTAACCCACACCGCCCTTCAGAATCCTTATGGTTCTGCCAGGCACGTGATAGAGAGACGAGATGGCACCGGCAGCATTTCTGACGATCTCGATATAGCCGTTGCCGACAGCCTCTTCGTCGATGCATACCAGCTCACCGATCTTGGTGAACGACATCTTTGTATTAGGGCGGTTGAAGACACGCCGCAAAGCTTTGGTCTGCTCTCCTATTTTCGCCAAGACTTCCGGCGGTGTGTCCTCATTGATAGGGTCTTTAGGGACAATCTCCCAGCCGAATCCAAACGTGTTTCTAGCGTAGGTACGGATGCATCTGGACAACCTGGAGCTGGCATCCAGACACGCCGCCAGGTAGTCCAAATCCACCGGAGGGATAATGATTTGGCTGTCCGAGACTATATCAATGGTGTTGTTGGTGGAATCCGGCTTGATCTGCTGGCTAGGAGCCGCGCCGTCGCCAAGAATAATGGCTTTGACGATAGCGACGTCTTTGTCCACAGCAGCCGCAACACTCTTGACGTCAGGAGGTCCGTTCGCGCCAATAACGAACTGCTGGTCTATTTTCGATGCGTCACTCATCGCTCTCCGCCTTCACATCCGGATGGTCATTGCACGCCATGTGCTTCGGTCCTACATACCGTCCATGTTGCGAGCACTTGCCCATCTTATCGTTCACCCTCTTGTACGCTGGACAAGATCCGCAGGTAGATGTTACCTCCATCAAAGAGCCCACGTCAATCAAAGCCGCTCGCATGTATGCAAAACTATCGCTGACGGACACCAAATCCCAGCCGTCCATCCCCTTACGCAGAACCTTCTGCCATCCCTCATCGTCGGCAGCATCTGTGAGTTTGATCCGGTCAAACTGGAACACCACCTGATGCATGGCCGGGATGTGGTTCTCGGTCGTGTCCACTAGACACCTTCTAGGTAAATGACTACCACCTTGTCGTTTGCGTCCAGTGTGTACTCAGTATCGAGCCACGTTATAACACCAGTGGCGTACGTGTAGTCGGTGGTCTCTGTAGCCACCACACCGTTGACTTCCAAACGAATGCTATCGGGATCTATTGTAGACGTGGGCATGTTCAAAGCAGTCTGGCCAGGGGCTGTTATCGTAATCACGGCCCGTTTCCACGCCTGCTGCTCCGCCTCTACGGGGCCAGCATCGGCAAGAGAATCACCTGGAGACAGAGACACACCGCCGATTTTACGCACCAACGTCCCGGCAGAGAGATGCCCTGCAAGCTCAGAGTCCGACTGCAGGAGCTCAAGATCATGAGTCCTCAACAAATCAAAGTCTTCGGAAGCCGGGATCTCTACGCCCAGGTTTGTAAGAAAAACAGAGGATACGCCGGGGTTGTTGACAATGAAATCATCGGCCATCAGCCCGCACTCCTAGCCGCTGCGAACGGCGACGATTACCTGGACGCTTATGCGGCACGGATCCCCTGCAGCGACTGATCTAACACCGATAATAGAGTTGGCGCTGACCGCAATATCCAGGGGAGTACTCTTGAAAGTCGTGCCCTTGGAGGCAGTGAACTGATAGACGGGCGAGACTATGTTTTTGTCCACCACGATGTCTATGCCCTTGGAAGCCGGACCATCGTTAGATCTGGTAGCAGACACACCCGTAATCACCATATCTGTGCGGCACAGGAAAGCTATGTCCGCAGACGGCCCAAATCCCACAATCTCAAGATATGTTCCGTCCGTGGAATCGGCCCCGAACACAATCGTCCTCGGAGGGCCAACCCATCGACCAGAGCCTGAATTTCGCCAGGTATGGTAGACGAGCCATTCCCCGCGGAGAGGGTCGGATACACCAGACGGCATCCACACGGAACCATCCACAACAGATGTCGGAGCAGTCGCGGCGTAAAAAGACTGGCCAGCCATCGGGCCTAGCGGATCGGTGCTCCCAGGCTGATGCGTTGTGCCGTGAACTGCTGGAGGACCACCACCAGCACCGCCAGCGGCGCCAGGAATAAAACCATTGGACAAGCCCATCGAGAACTCCTCCGGCGGTTGCGATGTTAGAGGAGCGCAGCTACACACCCTATTAGAATAACAAAATGTGGGGATCCTTTTCCAACTAGATTGCCAGGACTTCGGCAGCTTTCTCGTCGAAACCTTCCGGATTGATCTCGAAACCTACGAATCTGCGGCCCATCCGTCTAGCCACTCTAGCCGTCGTGAACCCACCAAGAAACGGATCCAAGACTAGGTTACCTGGATCGGACGAATAGGCCAGAATCTTTTCGATAATGGCCTCCGGCAGCTCATTCTGGTTCTTGTTTTGGCCAGGTTTGTAAGTCCTGTTGATGACCCAAACGTCTTCTAAATCCTTATATAGCAACGACCTACCTTCTTTGGTCCGCTCCGATCCCTCGAATCGGCACTCCAGATTGAAAGTACGCCTGGCGCCGTCCTTTGCCCAGAAGAAGACGTGGTAGTGAGAGGAGACGAACTTTCTCTTGGTGTTCACCCCGAACTGGTACTTCCAGATAATGTGGTTGACCTCGTAGAGATCTTTGTGGCTCGCCAGCGCCAGTTTCACCAGGTGCTCGAACGTCCACCCAGAGAAAATGTACATAGAGCCGCCGGGGCGTAGGACTCTAACGGCTTCGGCAAGCCACTTCCTGGTAAACGCCAGATAACCATCCGGATCTGTTGGGGCCTCCTCGTAGCCGCCCCAGACTTTGTCGTCCTTGCGGTTATACATCGACTTGGGATTGCCGATACCGTACGGCGGATCAGCCACCACCAGGGCCGCACAGGCGTCCGGGAGCCGCTGCATGCCGTCGCAGCAGTCTTCATTGTACAGACAGGTCTTGATCTTTTTGACGCGCTGGAGGGGCATTCTGTCCACGTCTACAATTCCATGTCGCAGAAAACGTGGGTTATTCAGCTCGTTGGCGATAGTCACATCAATGCCTCCAGCAGTCAAACGGGGAATCCTGTGAATAGCCCTAGATATTCGATTAGCAGCCATCTCGACATATTTAGGACTAGCTTCCGCTCCGATAAACTTGCGACCGTGCGTCGCGGCAACAAGGCCAGTGGTCCCTGCTCCGCAGAAAGGATCAAACACCGAATCCCCTGGACGGGATCCCGCCAAAACACAAATCTCGGCCAATGCTTCCGGCATCACGGCAAAATGGGCCGCCCCCTCACCCTTGAAGCCTTTTGTTGCGACCGTCCAGACGGAGCGCCTGTTACGGCCGCGCTCCGGTTGCCAGGCGGTGAACCCACCACTCTTGGCGTTGCGGTTTCCGCAACCCTTCTTTTCGTTTGTCTCCGCTCGCGCTCTCGCCCAGTTGGGGTTGTTGCGCCGCTTCCAGGTCGATGGCTCCTTAACAGCCTCGTGGTCGTAGTAATACTTGGCGCTTTTGGCCAATAGGAACACGTACTCATGCGATTTAGTCGGTCGGTCTTTGCAGCTGTCGGGCATACAGTTCGGTTTTTCCCAGCAGACATCCATCCGCACCCACCAACCTGCTTCCTGAAGAGCGATGGTCGTCCGGTGCGGCATGAGCATGAGATCTTTAGATTTGCACCCCACATAGTGGGAATGGCGCTGTTTTCCGCCGCGCTCGCGCCGCGTTCCGCCCGTGTTCTTGTGGTTGCTCCACCTCGCACCAACGAATGAATCACCTAGGTTGAGCCAAACTACACCATCTGGTTTCAGAATACGTTTGATCCCGTCAAACACTTCGACCATATGAGCAACATAGAGGCGCGGATCTGGCTCGTCGCCAAGACAGCCCTCCCAACCGTCGGCCCACGCAGTCGGCGGCAGTCCTTCGTAGGATCTAAGGCCAAAATAGGGAGGACTGGTCACGACACACTGGATAGACTCTTCCGGCATCCGCCTCATAACATCACGGCAGTCGCCGTGCTCAACTGTCCAGATCTGGTCGCCGTCTAGGGTCCGAAAGATCCCCATACCTATCCTACAAAGGCAGGAGGCGTGCTGGCAAATCCGAGATCACCAGCACGCCCGGTTTTGGTATCGTCAGAAAGGGAAAGGATGGCTCAATCAGCCAAGGGGCGCCTGCGGCGACGGCGACGCTTGGGAGCAGGGGCTTCCTCCTCTTCCTCTTCGTCATCATCGTCATCGTCGTCTTCAGGCTCGGGTTTGGCGCGGCGCTTACGGCGTTTGCGCTTCGGGGGAGCTTCCTCCTCCTCGTCCTCGTCTTCTTCAGGCTCCTTCTTCTTGCGAGGACGACCGCGCTTCTTCTTTTTGGGAGGCTCTTCTTCCTCTTCGGATTCCTCCTCTTCCTTTTCCTTGGCCTTTTTCCGGGGGCGTCCACGCCGCCGCTTCTTGGGAGGTGCTTCTTCCTCTTCCTCCTCTTCGGTCTCGGCGTCATCTGGCGTGGATTCGTCGTCTTCGAAGTCTTCGTAGCGTCTGGGGGGAGTTTCGGGCAGATCTTCGACATCAGCCTTCTTCTTGCGGCGGCGCTTCTTACCAGAGGAAGGCGCCTCCTCCTTCGCCTCTTCTGATTTTTTCTTCGAGCTCTTGGAAGGCTTTTTCGACGGCTCCTGGTCGTTTCCCTCCGTAACCTCTACTTCGACCTCGACGGAGACGACCTTGCCGACCTGTTTGTAGACGCCAGCATCGCCGCACCCACACTCTTTCAAGTAGGCCACGGCATCATCGAGAGTGTCAAAGGTCTCTTTCACCGACCATTGAACTACAACTAGGTACTCTGCCATGTAGGAATCCTTTCACAGCGTGCTATTGTTGATCGCATACCGGCAAAATAGTATGCCAAATCCCTGGACTACTCCCAGTATAGACGGGGATTCCTACATTGCCACTGATTTTTCGGAGAAATCCAGGGGGCTGGGGAGCTAGTCGTCGAAGAGTCCTACAACCCCGGTATCGATCCTGGCAAAGACGGGATTTACCGGTTCGTGGCCACCTTCAAGTCGGACGATCCAGGCATCCTTCGTCTCGACAGCCTTTCCAATCTCGATATCGGGCTTGCCCTCGTGGCCTACACGCAGCAGCGAGCAAATATCCTGGATACGCCGCGCCTCGTACCACTTCCGGATGGTCCCGGCGGAGAGGAAATGCGCTTTGCGGAAATAGAGCAGTTTCAGCGACTTCTCGGCAATAACGTCCCTGGAGGAGAAGTCGGAAAGATCCCCAGCAAACTCCTTCTCCATAAGGCCATCGACCGCGCGGATTTTATTTCCGCACCAGCACT
>Ga0180437_10010734_pt1 | contig 11121 bp, 12 predicted proteins | sample SS_ome_4_FD_132410 | JGI IMG/M metagenome (GOLD analysis project Ga0180437, IMG submission 132410) | Hypersaline lake sediment archaeal communities from the Salton Sea, California, USA - SS_3_D_1 metaG | ecosystem: Environmental > Aquatic > Non-marine Saline and Alkaline > Hypersaline >... | reverse complement strand
TGTCTACGGACTGGACCTCTCTCCCAGCTCCGTCCAAACCGCCAGGGACCACGCCGCAGGACAGGGTCTCTGTCTTCGCGTCGCAAGTGGCCGCGCAGAATGCCTGCCTTACGCTTCCGGGGTCTTCGACGCGGTTGTCCTGGCAGATGTGTTGGAGCATCTGGAGGACTTCAAGGCAGCCATCGCCGAGTCTTCCCGGGTTCTCAGACAAGGCGGCATCCTTCTGTACGAGACCGTAAACCGCACCTTCTTGAGCAGAATAGGCGTCATTTGGACACTGGAACACGTCCTGAGAAAGATCCCTCTCCACAGCCATGATTGGAGGACGTTCATAAAACCCGGAGAGCTTATCAACGCCCTCGAGACCTGCAATCTGCACAACCGGGAATTGAGAGGCCTTTCGTTCAAAAACGGCGTGCTGGGATTTCTTCTCAGGTCCGTAACGGGCCAGGATCCTTGGGTCTTCACGACCGGAAGTGACACTCGCGCAACGTATCTGGGGTATGCGATCAAATCAGGCTAATCCCAAAGGAGGACTGCCATGAAGCAGGACTAGCTGCGGCGTTCGTTCCTGAAGGTGAAGGCTTCGTGAAATCAATATGCGGGCTAGACCTTGTGACGCTTGTAGAGCTCTTTCCGGACCGGACAGGTGCAGTACGCACCTTCGCCAAAGAAACGCATATATCGGCAGGAAGGAAGGGGCTTGGCTGTGACGAACAGCAGGTCGGCAATCGGCTTTTCTACCTGACAAAGAGGGAATTCCTCCTTTCCCTTCAGACAGGCCATATCCTTATCGCATTCGATCGGTGCGCTTCCGGGTTTCTGTTCTGTCTCGGCTTCCGCCATGACTTTCCTCCTTGAGGACGAAGAATCCCATACCTTTTCCAATCGGACAAAACCCGGAAATCTTGACCTTTTCCTCGATGCCCGGATGGCAGCCGCTGACAAATCAGGTGCCCGTGGCTTTCTCGATAAGGCACAGATCCAGCGCGTGCGTCTCTTCTACTTGACAGAAATTCCCATTCCTTGTAGGTCAGCATGTAGCGAGGCGCCGAGCCGGATCCCTTCCACGAGCTTCTCTACCGACGGATCGAGGTTTCTCATGCCGGAAAAACGGAATAGGCAAGAAAGGTGCTAAGTTTACAGTTGTTTCCCTGACTTCAGGGCTTCGAGCATCCCTTTCAATGCAGGCAGGATCCTTTCCCCTTCCGGTGTGCCGTAAAAGTTGTTCTCCTCGCCGGGGTCGTTTGTCAGATCGAAGAGTTCAGGCTCGAGGGTCTTCTCGTATTCGATGAATTTGTGCGTGTCCGTCCTCACCCCAACATAGCTCGGGAGGTTCTCCGGGTAGTATTTCCAGTACTCGAGTAGCCACGCCTTCCTCCCCGGCCTGTTTCCATCTTTGAGAATGGGAAGGAGGCTTTCTCCTTCCATCTCGCTGGGGACAGGCACACCTGCCACATCCAGCAAGGTGGGCGCAAAATCGAGATTCAGGACCATCTGTGTCCTTCGCCGCCCCGGGTCCTGTACGAGCCAGGGACAACGTACGATTAGGGCCAACCGGATGCACTCCTCATAGGGGTATTTGATGCCGTGGAGCCGGTGCTCTCCCCACATCATGCCGTTGTCTCCCGCATAGATGACGATGGTGTTCTCGGCGAGACCCAGCTCGTTCATCCTGTCCAGGAGCCGCGCGATGTCCCTGTCCATGGCGGTGATGACCTCGCAATACCTCCGGTACTGGTTCTCGTACGACCCCATCATGATCCCTTGGAATACATTTCCGTTCGTTCGTGAGAACCAGGCGTCGACCCCCTTGGGCAGCGACACCTCTTTGTCATCGTACATGCCCGCGAACCCTTTCGGTGCGTGAAAGGGAGGGTGAGCCGTCCTGTGTGAAAGGTAGACGCAGAAGGGTCTTCCAGCCCCTCCCGGGTTCGAGACCCGATCCTCCATGAACTCGATGGCCCTACGCGTCATCTCCCCGGTTATGTACGCCTCTTGTGACGGTTCCGGTCTCCCGTTCACGATCAGGGGGCAATCGAAATAGCTCCCCTGCCCTTCCCGGTATGTATAGGAGACGAACAGGTCAAGGTATGGCATGCCGGGCAGGCCCTTGCCCGGCATGTGCCACTTACCGATGAAGGCCGTGTCATAACCCGCCTTCTTGAGGTGCTCAAGGAATGTGGGTTTCTTTCCGGTCCAGGGGGTGTGATTGTTCAAGACCCCGTGGGTGTGTGCGTAGGTGCCCGTGAGGATGCTTGCCCTCGAGGGGCTGCACAGGGAAGTAGTGTTGAAGGCATTCGAAAATACAATTCCTTCCCTTGCAAGCCTGTCGAGGGCAGGGGTCTCGATAAAGGGGTGGTTCATGAACCCCATGCAATCCCACCGGAAGTTGTCGCTCAGGATGAAGACGATGTTTGGTCTTTCCTTTTGGGTGCCGGTTTCCGCGGAAGCGAGGTTGGATCCTGAAGAACCCACCCATCCGGTAGCGAACACGGCGATCGCGAAGACCAAGGCTCTCCTGCGAACAGCCTTGCCGGTTGTGGACCTCCTCTCAACCGCATCCGTATCCATTCACGGATCTCCTTTCCCATCGTTACATTGAAACCTGCACGCCTGTGCCGGCACCGAAGAACACCCTGTACCCTTCGAGAAACATCGCGTACACGTTCTCGCCCTCACCCCAGGCATACAGGGACACAACCAAAATCAGGCAGATCAGCAAGACAGCCACGCTGGTTGGATGAAGAACCCTCACATCTTCTCCTCCGCTTCGGCACCTTCCTCTGCACAGAAGCTCTGCAAGGGCCATCTCGGCAGTGACGCTGAGGAGCAGCCACGCATTCAACGGGTTCAGGTAGTAGTAAAAGCATTCCAGGAAGCTGAAGGAAATGGCGAGTCTGATGCACTCCTTGGTGGCCCACAGGAAGGGATTAATCAGGGAGCCCAGAATCCTCTCCTTCCATGTTGCTCCCCTGAAATAGGCCATCGGGTAGACCACCAGGGCTCCAAAGGCGACCGAGAGAAAGAGCGAGGTTCCGGAAGCGGAGGCCAGAACGCGGTGAAGGGCAACGTTCTCGAGTCGCCAGCTGAGGTTATACACAAGCCAAGAGGCGGCCATGACAAAGAATACGACCAGGACCGGCGTAACGAAGCGTTCTCGAAAACCGAGTCTCTGCATAGAGATTCCTTCAACCGGAGAGAACCGTGTGCTGCGACTCTTCAAGTGTCTCCCTTAGCACTCCGATGCACTCGTCGATCTGCTCCTCGGTGATGATGAAGGGTGGAGCGATCATGATGTGGTCACCTCGATCCTGGTCGTCCTCCCAGTAGCCCGGGTAAAAGAACACACCCTTGAGAAGGCAGGTTGCAATGATGTGCATCTTCACGTTCTTCGCTCTTGGGAAGGGCTCTTTCGTCGTCTTGTTCTTCACGAATTCGATCGACCACAGCAACCCCTTGCCCCGGATATCCCCGACCATGGGCAACTCCATGAGCTCCCATAGCTTCTTCTCGAGGTACTTGCCCATTTCACCCGCACGGGCGATCAGGCCCTCTTCTTCGAGGATCCGCTGGACCTCGTTCGCCACGGCACAGGACAATGGATGGCCGGAAAAGGTGTACAGGTGCTGGAACTCCGCCTCTTTTTCCTTGTACAGGTCCGTGAGTTCCCCCCTGACCACCATGCCCGCCAGTGGCGCGTACGCACTGCTGGCTCCTTTCGCAAAGGTGGCAATGTCAGGAACCACACCGAAGTGGTCCATCGCCATGTTCTTGCCCGTCCTGCCGAATCCGCTCACCACCTCGTCCGCGATGAACAGCACATCGTACTTATCACATGTCTCCCGGATGATCGGGAAATACTCAGGGGGTGGAACCAGGCCTCCCCCAGCCGAGGCAACGACCGGCTCGGCAATGAATGCCGAAACCGTCTCCGGCCCCTCCTCCAGTATTCTCTTCTCCAGATTGAGGGCGCAGTCAATGTCACATCTCGGATACTCCTTTCCGTAGGGACACCGATAGCAGTAGTGAGGCTCCACGCGCGGGTTCTTCCAGAGCATGGGGATGAAATCCCTCTGGCGCATCTTGACATCGCCGATCGACAGGGTCAGCAGGGTCATCCCGTGATAGCTCAAGTTTCGGGATACGACCTTGTATTTCGACTCCCGTCCGGCCAACACCTGGTACTGGCGGGCAAACTTAATGGCCGCCTCGTTTGCCTCCGAGCCACCGGAGCAGAAATACACCTCATTGAGCTCAGGAGGCATAAGCTTCTTGATTCTCTTTACCAGCTCGATGCGAGATTCGGAGGCAAAGACCGGCAGGATGTACGTAACCTGCTCGAGTCCCCTCTTGGCTGCTTCCGCCACCTCCTTGCGTCCGTGGCCGATGGTCACAGCCATCGGCCCGCCCGAGGCATCGATGAACCTTGCCCCCGACGAATCATACAGGTACACACCTTCCGTCTTCGTGATCAGGATCGGAGGGACACCAGGGAGGGGCAGAAACATGTTCTCGAGGACTTCTTGCATTTCCACGGCACTTCCCCTTTCAAACGCACATCTCATCCACGGTGGTCAACTCCTGTTACCCTCGAGGCTGGTAGAAACCTGCAAAACCCAACATTCCAGCCTTTGCTATCCGCGTGAGCTTCTCCTCCGTTCACTCAATCAAAAACCGTGTATCCGTGGGTCTTGAACATGATCCGCAGCGTGTCCTTTGACGTGTACTTTGGTTTCCATCCCAGCAGTTCCCTGGCCCGGGTCGTATCCAAGACCCAAGGGTACATCGTGTAGTTCACAATGCCCGGAGGGGCTTCTACGGTCTTCAGGTTCAGACGCCACATCGTCCATGCGACTGCATGGTACAGCCAACGGGGCACCTTCACAGAACGCTTGCCAATCATCGCCCCTACTTCCGAGTTTCGGACCACCCCGTCGCCGGCTACGTTGAAAGCTCCAGGAACCTTCTTCTCGATCAAAAGGGAAAAGAGCTGAGCAACATCGTCTTCGTGGACAGACTGCAGGTTCGGGTCTTTTCCGTCGATGAGGAGAATGAAGGGGAGCTTTTCAAAATATCGTGACAGGTAATTCTGAGTATTCGGCCCGTACACTACGGAGGGACGAACAATGTTGAAAATGACCTCAGGGTTCTTCTGCATGAACGTAGCACAGTGTTGTTCATTCAGGCCTTTGTGGTGGGCATAGTTGAATGTGGGCGGATAGACCCGGATCGGGTCGTCCTCCTTCAGAGGTTCCGGGTTGTCCGGCCAAGCCCCATAGGCGGTTCCGCTGGAGGCGACGATCACATGGCCGATCTTCAGCTCTTCGCAGATCCTCAGGACATTCAGCGTTCCGTTGACGTTTACATCGTACATCTCCTTCTCGTCACGGATCGGGTCGACGATGAATGCGAGATGCACAAGGGTTTCTATCTCCTGGCCCTTCCAGAAGTCGATCAGACCGTGGTCTCGAATGTCCTTCTTCAAGAACGTCAATTTCTCTGACGTAACTTCCGGCGCAGAGATGTCCGTCCCGAGGATCCGGCCACACCCATCCTGGGACCCCAGATGGGCGATCAGACGCTGACCGATATAGCCGCCCGCGCCGGTTATGGCTACGTTTCCCATGGAAGATCTTCTCCGAGTCTATTCATATGGATAAGAACCAGCATCCAGGCGCAGTTATACCATTGAATACGCCCAACTGGAAAGGGGTCCAAATGTGGGAGAGGGACGGGGTTTCAGATCTTGTAGCGCTTGTAGATCTCTTTCCTTACCGGACAGGTACAGAGAAACGCCTCTCGATAACGCATCTTGTGGGTACACTTCGTCTGAGGTCTCGGCTTCACAGACAGGATGCTGTCGTCAAGGAGTTGTTCCACGTCGCACAAACAACCTTGTTCGCCTGACAGACAAGAGTGGGCCCTGTTGCATTGAGCGCCTGTCCTTGTATCTGATTGCTCCGTCGGGATCTGCAGCACGACTGTCCTCCTCTTCAAAATGGCACCAAACACCAACCTTTCTATCGGCCAGTGGCTGAAAATCTTGACGGACGAATGTCACATTCTATTCAGCCCGTAACGTGTAACCCGTTGAAACTGAATAATTTATTCAGAACCTGGGTTCCTCCATGCGCAGAATTGATCAAGAACCAACTTCCTTATATTTTTTGTAGCCTACAACATTGACATATTAATTAAAAATCATTTGACATCGAAACGTATTTCTCCTAAACTATGATTATATTCTATCGGTTTTCCTTGATAAAACGGTCTAGCGAGAGGAGGAGCACCATGAGAAAGCTACATTTTTTCTTGATTCTTTGCATGTCCGTCATGATCTCGTATGGTACGGTCTTTGCGGACTCATTGGTCATAAAGAATCCCAGCACCGGGCAGTCGTATCAACGAATTGACGCAGAAATCCCCTGGGACAGTGCGAAAACAGAGTGCGAGTCTCTACTCGGCTACCTGGCGACGATTACCTCACAGGCAGAGAATGATTTTGTCTACAACAACCTAGGTGTTGACAATTGGGATTTTTGGCTTGGGGCGACGGATGGGGGAGTAGACATTTGGGAATGGGTGACTGGAGAGCCGTGGGTCTATACGAACTGGGGAACGGGTCAGCCAAACAATTATGGGGGGCAGCAGGGTTGCCTTTCCTTCTGGTACCAGGAGGCCTCGAAATGGAATGATCAAACCGCAGATCCGCCCCGCCCTAACTGGGGTTATATTTGCGAATGGGACGCAGAATGCACGCTTGCAGGCGATTGCGAAGACAGCGACGCATGCACAGTCGATCAGTGCGTCGATTATCAATGTGAGTACTCACCGCTCGATTGTGACGACTCAAACGAATGCACCGATGACTCATGCAATTCGTTGAGCGGATGTGTGCAAAGCTGCAACGCCACGGGCCCTGAGGATCTGTGCTGTGACGACCCGGCTTGTGAGGGCGATCCTATTTGTGACCTCGCCTATCCCGAACAAGCCAATACAATAGCGGCATCGTATGGGAAGACCTCCCTCGTAGGATCAGGGGTATTCAATGCGTTGGCTCTTCTTCTCCTCCCTCTGGGTGCGGTTATCTTGTTGAGGAGCCTGCGTAGGAGGGGGTAGGAATCCTCCCCTATTTAGGCAGACTGATGGGGCGGTATCCTCGTGGGTATCGCCCCCTCTTCCTTGGCCCGTGATGAGATCGGCCCCGATTGTGACTCTTGAGTAACTACAATCAGTTTCCTTCCCGAAAGGCCGCCCCCCACATTTGCTATGCGACCGCTCATACCGAGCGTGGTTGTTGTTATACGCTCCTACAGGGGAAAGGGGGTTGTGTGCCCAGATTCTCATCCTACCTGTCTTCAGACAGCGCATCGATCAGAGTCTTCAGGGTCTTCTTCATCTCGCCCACATCTCTTTCTAGAGAGATAAGCGCGTGGGCCTGGTTCCGCGTTCTCTTCTGCTGCTCTTTGAGAATCTCGACCAGCTGTCTAAAGGCCTTGATCACGTTACTCCTGAAAGCATCAATATCACCCGACTGCAGATCGGTAAGAGTCTCGTACATCCTGTCTAGCGCATTATCATCCATAGCACGCACCTCACTTTCTTCTCTTCTTTTATCTATCCGGACCCTCTTGGCAATAGCGAACGTACGACTTGTTTCATACTTACCAACCCCCTGTCAAGAAACGACGTTCTCTGCCCTCTCCTCACGGGTGCTGGCACGAACCGCAGGAGAAGGCCACCCTCTCTGTGGACTTTGTTTCCCTTCTCTTCCTCATGCGACGCGAGGGCCCGGGGGATTTTCCTACCCATTCTTCCCAATAGTGGAAGGGTTTTTCCTCGTTCATCTGCTTGCCCGCAGGGAGAAGGAAGTGTGGGATGCGAAGTAACTATTTGAAATTCTGGGTTTTTTTCATATAAGGGGCGCTGGCACATATCTTGATTGAGAAGAAGACAGGGGTGCCTACAGCCCTAGAATTTCCATGTTGTTTTGAAGGGGGGAAGAGCATGAAGACAATGCGAGTAATTTTCGGGTTGGCGTTGATATCCCTTTGCGTGTTCGGGGTCCCTGAAGGTTGCCTCGTTTTCGCGTCCCACGTATCTTCCACCTCCCAACCCACTCCCAACGTTGAGATGAGCGTTCCGATTTCCCCTTAGTGGGTGCGAGGAGGCCCCAAACAGAAAAACCCACGGTCTCATTCGTTACACAAACCGTCAATGCAATTGCTCTCTCTTCTTTCGCAGGTCCTCGAGGTAGCCCTGCACCAGCTTGAAGGCCTGCAGCTTCCCTTCCAGGAATTTCATCCATGCATCATCCGGCTCTGACCGGCGCTGGAACGCAAGATCTTCCTCTGCCTGTTTGATCATGCCCCCCACGAAACGCACGATTTCGTCCATACCATCCCCCTTCGTAACGATTCCTCCCGATGTGGATCGAACTCTCTGATGCGTATTGTTCCACATACTGCATGGAAAAAGAAGGCGCAAGACCGGAAGTGGCAGACGAGCCCCCATCGGATAACTTTCTTCGCTACAAGGAAAATTTGACAGCTAGGAAGGCTGGACTATAATTCAGGGAAGGAATCCAACAAGAGAGCCGGGAGGGTCGGCAGGGTGATCATTGTCATGCAGAAAGGGGCGACCATTCGATGGATACGCGTCTGACGGTACTCCGGAAGAGGCGGACCGATTGGATCATCACCTGGCAAGAGAACAAGGTTCGCTGGATCCTTTTCTATTACATGGTGGGGCTGATCGCCTCCTGTCTCCTCGTGTTCCTCGAAGAGGTCTTCTTCCCACTCCCCGTCCCGTATCTGTACAAGGCGCTGGTGGTCCTCGTTCTGATGCCTTGCGCAACCGTCCTCACGAGCATCGCACTGACTTCCCGCAAGACACTCGCCCATCCACACGATCCGATTCCCCGACAAGAGAAACCGACCCGGGACGGCTTCCTCAAGCGCTATGAACAGCCCCTTCTCGCCCTGCTGATGTTCGGGATTTGGGCTGCAGGGTATTTTGCCGTCGCCTACGTAACGGAAGGACACGCAACCCACAAGTTACCCACCTTCACCTGGGAACGTAATCTCCGTCCGTTACCTGAATTCGTATTGATCTACCTCACCATCTATCCCACCTTCCTTCTTCCCTTCCTGTTCATCCATCAGAAGGATTTCTTCCGGCTCTTTTCCTTTGCCTACATCAGTGTCATGTGCATCTGCTATCTCATCTACCTCTTCTTTCCCGTCTCGATCGATCGGCCGGAATTGTCGGTTCACTCCTTCTCCACCTGGGTGCTCGCGATCGTCTACGGGGCTGACCGGCCGTGGAACTGCTTTCCCAGCCTGCACGTAGCCATGTCGCTCCTGGCGGCTCTCACCATCCTTGAAGTGCATCGGATTCGCGGCATGCTGATCCTCGTGCTTACGTTGTGGATCGCCTATTCCACGGTTCTCATCAGACAACACTACGTGCTCGATGTCTTGGCAGCTATTGCACTGACTTTCACGATTCATTTTGTTTATGTCCGGCGGAGAATTTTCAACACCCTCTTTGAGAACATTCTCCGGGCAGAAGAAAGCCTCGAAAAATGGATCAACCGAAAGATCGACAACAGGGTGTGGGAATCCCTGGACGGACCCTTGCGGACCCGGGTGTTCGAGATGGTACAATCGATGATCGATGATTCGTCGAGGGCCGCCGGGTCGGAACGGAATCACCCCCGTCTGTTTCCAGAGATCGAAGAGCACGGACCCGTTGAGGAGGACCAGAGATGAACACACGACCCTTGAGATTGTCCCCTTGCGCACTCCCTTTCGCACTCGTCCTGAGCACGTCGCTCTTGAATCCCACCGGTTCGACCGCCGAGCAAGGCGGAAACGGACCGACGGGAGAAACCCGAATGACCGTGGAGCTGAGGGGTGAGGATCGAGACGTCGGTCTGAAAAGGATGGAGATCCTTGAAAAGGCCCTTTCGCCTGAACTCCTCGAAAGGAAGAGGGCTTTCGTTCGGTCCCAGGAACAGGACTACAACGAAAAGATCGGTGTCCTCCTTCAGAGGCTGACGACAAGCATCGGGAAGAACACGGTGATTACCCACATTGATGTTGACTACTTCGTGGTCGATTTCGAACATCATGTTCAAGCGGTGGAAAACATCACCGTCACCATCTTACTCGATGAAGACGGGTTGGCGAAGTGGGCGTCCGGAAGGGCATCGCAAGAGGCGGCGGTGGAAGAAATGGAGGCCCTGATCCACGGGTCTTTTGGGATACCTCTGGAGCAAATCAAGATCGTCACCGTACCCAACTAGCGAGGAAGCGGAAGAGAGACATGCAGACCCCTCATCGCGTTCAGTTCACCTTCGGCGGCCCCACGACCCCTGCCGTGAAGATCCTGTTGATTACAACGGCGGCCACTTTCTTCCTGCAGGCCCTCACACAGCGACTCTTCGCCTTCTACCTGGAGCCCTTGCTAGGGCTCGTGCCCTACCTCGTGACCCACCGCTTCTTTCTGTGGCAGCCCTTCACATACCTCTTCCTTCATGGGGGCGTCTTTCACCTCCTTTTCAACTTGCTCGTCCTCTGGATGTTCGGCTGTGAACTGGAGAGGGTCTGGGGCCAGCGATTCTTTCTCAAGTACTTCTTTGTGTGCGGAACCGGTGCAGGTATCGTGGTGGCCCTTCTCTCATCATCGAGCCTGGTGCCGACGATCGGCGCCTCCGGAGCCTTGTATGGCGTCCTACTCGCCTACGGGCTGCTGTTTCCGAATCGCCAGATTCTCCTCTGGTTCGTTTTGCCGATCCGGGCAAAACATTTCGTCCTCTTCATTGGCGCCATCGCTTTTTACTCGACCTTGACCCTTCCGGGTAGCGGTATCAGCCACCTGGCACATCTGAGCGGCCTCCTCATCGGCTACCTTTATCTCCGGGGCTGGGGACATGTTCGCCAACTCCACAAGCATTATCTCGAGTGGAAGCTTAAAAGGCTGAAGAAGAGATTCCGAGTCATCGATGGCGGAGATGACCAGGAAAAGCCACCCTACGTACATTGAGCGTCAAGCAAGATCGCCATGAACGAAACGAACGGTCCCGGTCCGGGCCCCGGAGACGGGAATACCCCC
>Ga0180437_10010733_pt1 | contig 11122 bp, 7 predicted proteins | sample SS_ome_4_FD_132410 | JGI IMG/M metagenome (GOLD analysis project Ga0180437, IMG submission 132410) | Hypersaline lake sediment archaeal communities from the Salton Sea, California, USA - SS_3_D_1 metaG | ecosystem: Environmental > Aquatic > Non-marine Saline and Alkaline > Hypersaline > Sediment... | reverse complement strand
CAAGTTACTCTGACGTGGCGGTCCGGCCGGAGGTGAGCTACGCCTATGCGGTCCGTGCCGTCGACCGCCGGGGCCGCCAGAGCGATCTTTCCCAATCGGCCGAGGCCGCACCGCTGCCGGAAATTCAAGAGCCCGTCTTCAAGGTCGATTTCGCCGGCGGCGCGATGGCCACACTGCTCGACGGTGAGGTGGTCAAGGGCCGCCTCCACGCCGGGGCAAAAGTGGCCGACGGCAGCTTGGTCCTCGCCTCGACCGGATTTGCCGCGTTCGACGACCGGCCGGAGCTCGACGTCCGCGCGGCTATGTCGGTCGAGTGCTGGGTGCGGATCGACCGCGAAAGCCAGATGCCGGTCGTGCTTAGCGCCGGGGCGTTCAACTCGGCCGGTTGGTTCTTGCAGCGGTACGGCCGCGGCTGGCGGTGGCACCTGGCGCCCGTAAGCTGCGACGGCGGCCGGTCCGTCGTCGGCCGCTGGACGCACCTGGCGGGCACTTACAACGGCCGCAAGGCGTGCCTTTACCAGGACGGCGAGCTCGTGGCCGAAGTCGACGCCGCGGCCGGTTTCGCCCGCTTCGACGGCCCGCTGGTGATCGGCCAGTATTCCCGGCAAGCCGATTCCTACCAAGTTCACGGCGCGATAAGCGGCGTGAAGATCTACCACCGCGTGCTCCGTCCGGACGAGATCGCTGATCGCGAGGCGGAAAAGGGGACAGGTCCAATTTGTGCGAAGCACCCTTCGGGCCGTTCCGGCAAATTGGACCTGTCCCCTTTTCCGCATGCCCCTTTTCCGCATGCGGGCCGGTAGCCGAAGGCGCCGTCATGCTGCACCACCTGAAGATCCCGGACGGAGTCGGTGAGTGGGTTCTCGCGCACCGCGGGCGCGTGCTGCTGGGGATCGGGCTGGTGACGGCCGTGGCGCTGGCGGCCTGCTGGGGCGTGCCCATCCGCGTGTCGATCCTCCAGGGGCTGATGCCCGACGAATCGGAGTACGAGGCGTATTTCGAGCGGGCCACGATGCTCGGCGGCGACAGCGACGCGCTGGTCTACGTAGCCACGCGGGAAGGCGACGCGTTGTTCACGCCGCCGGTGCTCGGCTCAATCCGCGCCGCCGCCCGCGAGCTGGAGAGCCTGCCGGAGATCGGGCAGGTGTTTTCGATTGCCGACGCGCCGCGGCTTCTGCCCGGGGGGCGGCTCTCTTCGCGGGAGGTCGCCGCCCGCGCGGTCTTGCGGAAACGCATTGCCGGGGGCGACGTGCCCGATTTCCGCAAGGCGTCGATGACGCTTGAAAAGTACTGGCCGGATGAGACGGCGGCCCAGCGGCGCGTCGACCCGGCGGCCCTGCGAGCGTCGATGCAAGCGGATCCGATTGCCGGCCGGCTGGTTTCCCGCGACGGCGCCGCCCAGACGATGCTGGTCTGGCTTGCCGACTCGGCCAGCCTGCACAACCGGCCGCAAACCGGCGTTCGCAAGGAAATCGAACGCGTGCTCGGCCGCCACGGGCTGGGCCGGCTGGGCACGTACTGCGCCGGCACGCTCGTGATCCAGGACTGGATGTTCGACGAGGTGATCCGCGCGTTCGTGCTCGTGCTGCCGGTGGTCGCGCTGATCGTCTGCGTGCTGGTCCACGCGATGTTCCACCGCCTCGCCTACGTGCTCTTGACGCTGGTGATCGCGGCGATTGCCATCGCCTGGGCACTGGGGTTCGTGGCGGCGCTGTTCGGCGAGATCACGCTCCTGGTGGCCGCGGTCCCCGCCTTGGTGCTGATCCTCAGCACGGCCGACACGATCCACCTGCTCTCCGCCTACGTCGCCGAGATCAACCGAGGGCTCGGGCGGGAGGAAGCGATCCGCAAGATGTTCCAAGAGGTCGGCGGCGCCTGCGTGCTCACCAGCCTGACAACCTTCGTGGGATTCCTCTCGCTGATGGTGGTGCCGGCGGTGACCCTGCGGCACTTGGCGGCCGCGGCCGCCGTGGGCGTGGCCGGGGCGTTGCTCTTGGCTCTGACGCTGGTCCCGATCACGCTCAGCGTGCTAAACCCGAGGACGGTCCACGACTCGTCGCGATCGCCGATGAACCGCCTGTTGGCGACCGTGTGCCGAGGCTGCCTGAACTTGAGCCTGGCGTATCCGCGGAGCGTGATCGCCGTCCACGCTCTGGTGATTGTCGGGTCGGTGGCGCTGGCCTTGCGGCTGGAGTACGACGCCGACCTCCCTTCGCGGTTCGCCACGACACATCCCCTGCGGCAGAGCATCGACTTCTTCAATCGCGAGATGTTCGGCACGACCACGATCGAGGTGATTCTTCACACGGACCCCGACGCGCTCCTGGCGCCGGCGACGCTTTCCGGCATGGCCGACCTCCAGCGGCGGCTGGCCGAGCGGCCCGAGGTGCTCGACACCGTCTCGATCCTGAACGTGCTCAGGATCATCGACGATCTCTTGGGCTTGCCGACCCGCCAGGGACTCCCCGAAACCGAGGCCGCCGCCACGGCCGCCGTCGAGCTGGCGCGAAGGGCCAGCCCGGAGGCCGTCGGGGCAATGATTTCCCACAAGAAGGGCATGGCGCGGATGGCGGTGCAAGTGGCGCCGACGCGGGTGCTTGAAGTGCTGCGGTATGCCGAAGAGATCGCGGCGCTCGCGCGCGAGTGCCTCCCGCCCGGCACCGACGTGGAGACCGCCGGATACTACTCCGTCGTCGGCAGTGCCGTGCGAGAAGTGCTCAGGAGCCAGGTCGAGGGGTTCATTCTCTGCTTCATCACGGTAACAGTGGTTGTCACGCTGGGCGTCCGCTCGATCCGGCTCGGCCTCCTGGCAGTGCTGCCCAATCTGCTTCCGCTGGCGCTGCTGGGAGGGATCTTGGGGCTGAGGTTCGACATCGTCGACAGCGATTTTCTGGGGATCGCCATCGTCAGCTTCGGCCTGGCGGTGGACGACACGATCCACTTCCTGCACCGCTACGACATCGAGAGGGCCGGCGGCGGCCACCGCCGGGCCTCGCTGGAGCGGACGTTCGTCTACACCGGCGCCGCCATCCTTCGCACCACGGTGATCCTGGGCGTCGGGCTGGTGCCGTTTTCGCTCTCCGGCTACCTCTCGATCCGTGTGCTGGGCACCTACCTCGTCTTCGTGCTCGGCTGTGCCGTGCTCGGCGACCTCCTGCTCCTGCCCGCCCTCATCCTGCTTTTCGGCGGCGAAAACAACCGCAAGAGCGGCACAACGTCAGCACCGTTGAGCGAGTGAAAGAGCGTCCGCCCGCAAGTACGCCTGCTTTCCGCGCCAAGACACCGCGCCCCTGTGGAAATCCGACCCGATCCCTCCAAAGAGAGCCGGCCCGAAGCTCGCCACTTCAGTCCGAGCTTTGGTCGGTTTCTGGGACAATTGGGGGAACTGGCACGGATCAGTGAAGCCGTCTTGCTCGACCACGAACCGGCCTTGACCGAGGATCAGCGGGCGCGCCGACCCGCCGAGAGGCACGCAGCTTCCGAGATGCCCCCAGCAAGTGGTTGGGGCACGGCTGCATGCTGCGAATCGCCCAGACGTCAGAATCGGACCTCGACGGCCTTGGCTCCCAGGAACTCGGGCGTCTGCTCATCCACGTTTTCCAGGCCTGTGGCAAATTGAAGCTCGTTCATCGTACGCTCGGTTTCCAGCATGCTGGAAGCCACGTGGTCGACCTGGCTGCTGATGAACTCCGGCTCCTGCCGATTCACCGCCAACTCGCTCAAGGAGCGGATCTTGTTCTCCAGGCGATCGATCTCCAGTTCGACAAGCTCCTGGTTCTCACGCGCTTTGTTCCAGTTTTCCAGACGGCTGCGGCTCGTCTGGAGGTTGTCTTCCAGGGTTCGCCTCACCCGCTGCGAGCGAGGACTGTCGGCCTCCTCCGGCAGGTTCGCAATCCTCTTCTCCAGGTGCTCAATGTCCTGCCTGATCCGATTCTCGGGGGTTCTCTGGAGAAACCGCTCGAGCGAGAAGTGCGTGTAGAGCAGACGGAGATAGATCCACAACAGCCGGTCGAGCCCGGCGAGTTGAAGATCCTCCAGCGGCCAATCGGCTTTCTCCTTGCCGGGATGTTTCAGCTCGACGGCGATCTCGCGGAGCTCCCGGCACCGTGTGCGGAGGTTCTCGAAGCGGTCGAGCGATTCCTTGGGCAGCGCCCGCGTGATGTGCTTGAGCGTCCGCTCGGTGGAGAGCGATCCCCGGGCCCGAACCGCCTTGGCCTTCTGGGCGTCGACGTACTTCTGGAACTTCGGATGGGTACCCAGCAGGCCGACGTAGGCAGCTTCCGCCGCCAGCACCAGGGGAAACGCTATGTCCGCACGACCGGTCAACAAAGCAAACCCCGCCCCGCCCAGAAATGCGAGCAGGTTCCAGCGGTTCAGGAAGGCCGCTTTGAGGTACTTGGTCAGATCCACGGGCAAGCTCTCGGGAGACGTCCGTCGGAAAGCACATCCCTATTGTACATCCGTCTCAGCTTCGGCCTCCAGACGGCTGATCAGGTCCCGGATATAGTTGACCGTCTCCTGGAATCGCGGTTCACGCTGCATGAGTCGAGCAGGTCGATCGGGGGGTTCGACGGCAAGCTCCCGCATAATCCTTCCGGGTGCGGCGCTTAGCACATAGACCCGATCGCCCAGGAAGACGGCCTCCTCGATCGAGTGGGTCACGAAGAAGACCGTGGCCCCCACCTCCCGCCACAGCGACACCAGCAAGTCCTGCATGTTCATTCGGGTCTGCGGGTCCAGGGCGCCGAAGGGCTCGTCCATGAGGATGATCCGCGGGCGGAGAATGAGCGTGCGGGCGATGGCAACGCGCTGCCGCATCCCTCCGGAGAGCTCATGCGGGTACTTGTCCTGATCGGCGACCACGTCGAGTCCGACGTGGTCGATCCAGCGACGGCCGATTTCAAACCGCTCTCGACGCTCGACGCCCTGACACTCCAGCCCGAAGGTGATGTTCTCCAGCACGGTGCGGTGGTCGAAGCTGGTATAGTCCTGGAAGACCATGCCGCGGTCGGCCCCGGGATCCGATACGGGACGATCCAACACCAGCACCTCGCCTTCGGTGGCGGGGTGCTGCGGCGCCAAACCGGCGATCAAGCGCAAGATCGTGCTCTTGCCGCAACCACTGGGCCCCAGAATCCCGATGAACTCTCCCTTGCCGGGAAGATCTTCTACGGCGAAGTTGACGTCCTGAATCGCCGTGAAAGCATTGGGCATGCCGGCGTTGTACGTCTTGGTGACGCCGCGAAACTCGACGACGTGCGGCGCCGCGGGCTTCCGGAAATCGTGTGCAGGGGCCAAGACCTCGCCCACGCCGACGGCACTCGGCGCTGAAGGCGATTTCGGGGCGTCGGCGGGGTCGTGGCTCATCGACGGTTACTCGGATGCGTTGTCAGCGTCGGAGCCCGCAAAGGCCTCTTCTGCCGGGCTCGAAGCGGCGCCGGCCGTGGGCTGGCGGCGAAAGAACGCTCTGAAGAACAGGAACTTGACGTCTTCCCAGCCTCGCAGAACGGCCCGCACGAGCCAATGCAGGATTCCGATTGTGTTGTATTTGTGCGGGAAGAGCTCTCGCTGAACCCAGTACAAGAAGCGATCGATTCCCAAGGCCAGCAGGGGGATGATCATCAGCAGGAGGAAGATGTGGGTCGGAAACCCGCGGCGCTGGGAGTTGATGATGATATTTCCAAGTCCCCCTGCCTCGCCGCCGAAGGCAACCAGTTCGGCGAGCATGATGTAGCCGAAGGCGAGGCCGAACAAAAGGCGTAAGGAGTCGAGGATGTTGGGCAAAGCGAGGGGGACAAGGACTTTGAGGACGATTTGCCGGCGGCTTGCGCCGAGGGTGTAGGCGGTATCGATGTACTTGGTGCTGACGCCGCTGACGGCGGTGGCCGAATCCATGACAATGAAGGCCACGCAGGCGATGAAGATGAACATGATCTTCTGAAGCTCGCCGATTCCGAAGAAGGAGAAGGTCAGCGGAATCAGCGCGGCGATGGGAATGTTGCGACCCATGATCGTCAAGGGCGCACAGAACGCGTTGACCCAGCGGAAGCAACCGCAGAGCACGCCGAGAGGAACGCCCACGATCGCGGCCAGACCGAACCCGAGGGTGACTCGTTTCAGCGTGGCGTATGCATTGCGGGCGAGCGCACGATCGAACCAGAGTTCCTTGAAGTCGCCGAAGGTGTCTTTGGGAGTGGGTAGAATATTGCGGCTGAAAACCTGCCGTTCTGCCAGCACCCACCACGTCCCCAGACAGAATGCCACACAGAGCAGCCCGGAGAGAACGGCCAGCCATCGGGGGACGGGGCGACGGAGCGCAAGAAAGGAAAAACGCCGGGTCGGCGCCCAGGCGGGGACCTCGGTCCCCGCGCCCGCCGCCGCCTTCGTTGTGGGCTCTGGCGATTCGCCTTCGGGCTGGTTCGTCGAATGCTCGTCCACGCGCCCGCTTCTCAGAAAACTCTACTGGGCCTCGGCGGAATAAACCTTGATCTCCACGCGGCGATTCTTGGCATGGTTGAACTGATCGTCAGGATCGGCCGGGCGGGCCCAACCGAATCCATCGACCGAGAACCTGTCCGGGTCCAGGCTGTACTCTTCTACGAGAGCCTCCTTGACGGCGTTGGCACGCTTCATCGACAGGTCCTTGACGAGGCCCTCGGGAACCTGCCCCTGCATGGAGCTATCCGTGTGGCCCTCGATGATGATCCGTGCCGCCCCGAACGTCTCGGTCCTCTGCGCCGCTTGTTTCAGCACGCTGGGGACGTTCGGGTCGTAGAGCTCCTCCACCGTCTGCCCATCGACTTCCCTGGTGATCTTCTTGTTGAGATCCCAGTCGTTCGGGGCGAAGCGAATCACGATCGTGTTGGTCAGGATCTCGTCCGCCTCCACCCGGACCCGCCCTGGATCCTTGGGGACGAAGGCGACGCCGTACTCGGGCTTCTGGCGCCTGTATTTCTCCTCTTTGCCGAGCTTGTCGATGATGCGGGCGTCCATCACCTCAAAGGCGGAGACTTTCCTTTGCTGGATGGAGCCGATCTGCCAGTACAAATCGTAGGCGCTGTTCCAGATGCTCTCGAAATTGGTGGGATTATTCTTGTTGAGGAAGAACTCGAAATTCTCGCCCCAGTTCGTGCTATGCGCGTCGGCGAACATCGAGAGCACTTCATCGGCCGGAATGCCGTAGCCTTCGGCCATCAACTGGGCGCATCGCTGCTTGTTCTGCGCGAGCTTCAGCTCCTCCATGGCATCGAAGATCCCGCGGACCAGCCCTTCGCAAATGCCCGCATGGTCCCTGGCGAAGTCGGCGCGGGCGAACCAGACGTCGGCAATCAGCTTGTTGGCCGTTGCCGTGGTGACCAGCATGCGGTTGCCTTTCGCTTCGGCCAGGTTGTAGATGTCGGGTGCCCAGGAAACCGCCGCGGCGATCTGCTTCTCCACCTCGAACGCCCTAGCCGCCTCGAAGGCCGTGGCGGTGTACGTCCACTTGACTTCGCGGGGTTGGACGCCGCCGGTCACGAGCGAGAACAAGGCGAAGTACTCCGAGGGCGAGTTCTTGGCGAGCACGATCTCCTTGCCGCGGAGATCGCGAACCGTCTTGATGCCTTCGCGAACCACGATCCCGTCGCCGCCGTTAGACCAGTCGATCTGCTGGTAGATGCGAGGCATGACCAGCGGGTCGTTCGCTCTGACAAACCCGTCCATGAACAGCGGCACCATGTCGAGCGTGGCCCAGCCGACGTGGACCTGGCCGGCCGCGTACGCGTCGCGCATGGCGACGGGGTCGTCGATGAGCACCAGCTCGACCTTGAAATCGCCGCCGTCGGGGTTCTTCCAGACCTTGCCGGCCTTGAAGCCGTTGTTGGCCAGAATGATCGGTCCCCACCCGGCCCAAACGTTCAAGGAGAAGCGGACGGTATTGTCCACCAGGGCTTGATAGGCGGCAGTCCCCTCAGGAGGCGGCAAGCCTTCTCCCGGAATCTTCGTGTATTCCCCCACGGTGGCAAGGCGTCCTCCATCCGGGGCTTCCACCGTCTCCGGGGTGAAATCATCCAGTACGACGTCGCCGCGCTGCTTCTTGCCCGGCTCCTGTTCTTCCGGGAAAAAGACGTCGGCCTGGTAAATCGCAAACGCCACCAAACCAACAACAACCACGCCGAGTGCGACGTAAAACGAAGCTTTCGGTTTCCCTGCCATGGCTTCCTCCCTTTTCTTGAGCAGAGACAAACGCAATGCCTAGCCGCGAAAAACGGTTTTCGGCCGAGCCCTGTGCATCGTGTGCATCACCTGCATGAGGTCGTAGGCTGTCAGCTCGCACAGTAGCTGCGTGACTTTCCCGTGCAGCTCGTCGTCCAACAGCGGCTCCACTTCCTTCATCAGGTCGACCAGCCGCGCCTCCTGCGCTTGGATCTCCGATTCGTCCACGACGCCGTCGGCCACGGCCTCCAGGAAAGACTCCAGGCGCCGGGCCTTTTCGGCAATGATCGGCACGTTCGACGATTCGTCCAGCCAGGCGGATTTTCCTTGTGCTCCCGTCATGCGATTCCTCCCGTGTAAGACCTGCACCGAGCAAGGTTTTCCTCGAATAACTACTCCTCCAGGATCTGACGGATTGCGGTCATCCGTTCTTGAAGCCGGGCGCGACCGTCCGGCTTGGAGACCTTCTCGCGCCATTGTGGCGGAAGAAAGCTCACCTGCGTACACTCCAACACGGCCGCCATCTCCTGCAGCTCTTTCTGCAAACCTTGCGACGAGGGAATAAACTCGCCCAAGGCGAACTCCAGGTCGGCGGTCGTCAGCTCGTTGCGGCCCTCGGAGAGGGCCCGCCGCTTCGCCCCCAGCACGATGCTCTCAATGTCCGCGCCGGTAAAACGCCGCTCCGGTGAAACGGGCGGCACCGCCTCGGCGGCCAGCGCTATCTTGTTCTTCCGGGCCATCACCGCGAACATGGTGCGAATCTCGCCTTCTTCGAGGGGATAGAAAAGCGGGATGTGCACTTCCGCGCGACCCTGCCGCTTCAAGTCGATGGGCAACAGCTCCGGCCGCGAAGTCAAGAGCATCCAGATGATCTTGCCGCGGTATCGCGTGTCGCCCATTTGCCGGGCGATCATCGAAAAAACCCGCGCCGACGTGCCCGAATCGCCTTCCGCTTGCCGCGTTCCCAGGGCGGCGTCGGCCTCGTCGATGATCACGACCACCGGGCCGAGCCAGCGAAGCACCGACAGCACTTTCTGCAGGTTGCCTTCCGTTTCGCCGACGTACTTCGAGCGAAAGTTCTTGAAGACGGCGCAGGGAATGCCGATCGATCCGGCGTAGCATTCCGCCAAGAACGTCTTGCCCGTGCCCACCGGCCCGCATATCAGGTATCCCATCGGAGCCGAGTCGAGCTGGCCGCGACCGATCCACTGGGCGTCCTCTCGAAGCCGCCGCTTGGCCTCGGTGTGCCCGACGACCATCTCCAGGGTGTGCCCCGGCTCGATGAACTCCACCAGCCCCTGGCATTCCCGTTCAATGATCCCCTTTTTGATTTCCCGAAACCGGCGGCTGTCCACGCGGCGACCGCTGTGTGCCGCCTGCGAGAGCAAGACGTTCAGGTTCACCAGGCTCAGCCCGTTGGAAAGGTCGGCCAACTCCTCGGCCGAAAACTCAGTCAGCTTCGAGAAGTCCTCCTTTTGGGCCACGGTTTGGGAGAAGCGGAGCCGCTCGTCGCGGTCCGGAAGCGGCACCTCGACCACGGCCACGTGGGGACTTTGGACCAGCCGTTCGCTCACTTCCGCCAATCGATCCGCCACCAGGCAAAACGCCATGTTCACCCGCTTGATGTGCGGGTTCTGGGCCCAGCTCAAGAACCGAACCAGACGCGCCGCATGCCCTCGGGCCAGCGATCCCAAGTCGCCCTCCGGAACCAGATACTGGGCGTAGTCGAACAGAACGGCGATGCTCATGCGGTCTGTCGGGCCGTCGATCAGGCAGCGCTCGACCAGTCGGTCGAGCAACAAGAGGACGCGGTCGGGCTCCCCTGGCCAGTTTCTCAGCTCGCCCCACCGGGCCGTCAGGTGCCGGACCATCTTTTGCAGCCGCCCCGAATCGCTCCCGGCACGCGGCCGCAGCCCCCGGCTCAGGTCGTGGCTCAAGACGATGTCCCACTTGCCGAAAACCTGCGTGGTGAGGAATTCCGACAGGTTGCAGTACGCCTCCCGCTCGTCGTCGGGACGGCGAAACAGATCGTGCACGTTCCCGTGCAAAACGAAGACGCACGTCGTCCCCGAAAAATAGAGCTCCGCCAATCGGCTCGCCCAGGCGGGATACCAATCCGGAAGTTGGCCTACCGCGGGTACCGGCGGCGGCGCGGCGGGGGTGACTTTCAGGGTCTCGTGGTCCTGCGTCAAGGCTGCTCTCGCTGTATGACTTGATCGCTAGCTTTCGGTCTCCTTCGCCTTCTCCGCAGGCCCCAGCTCCTTGGCCGTTTCCGACACGTCGGCCGTATCGGGGGTCACCAGGCCCATCTCCATTTCGAAATCCTTCAAAGCCTGTTCCGCCAGGGCCGCCTCCATGGCCTGCTCCCGCTCGATGTCGACGATCCCCTCGTCGGACATGTCGGCGGCCACGCGGGCTTTCGCGCGGTTGAGGCTGATCTTCTCGTTGATCACCTGCTCGATCTGCCCGAAGTCGGTGGTCACGTCAAAGTTCAAGTCGGAGGCCAGCTCCGCCATTTCCGCCTCGGCGCGGCTCATTTTCAGCTCGGCGTCGTACTTGGCGATCTTGTTGCGAACGTCGCCCAGCTTCTGGGTCGAACGCTTGATCTTCGTCAGGTTGTTCCCGTAGGCCATCTCGTGCAGCTTGAGCTGGTCCTCGTTCTCGGCGAGCTGCTGCTTGGCCTTCTGCATCTCCAGGGCGAAGGTAGCCGCCGACTCGCGGTCACCCGCCGCCAGGTAGGCCTTCACCTTCGCCTGAAGTTTGGCCGCGTGCTGCTTGTCGGCGTCGACTTGCCGCGTGACGCGCTCCACCAGGGCGCGGTACTGCTCAAGACCCTGCCGGCCCTCCTTCAACTGGGCAACCGCCAGATCGTACTCGTACTGCATTTGGGCAACAGGATCGGCCGTCCAGAAGATGTTGGCGATCTTGT
>Ga0180437_10010732_pt1 | contig 11123 bp, 9 predicted proteins | sample SS_ome_4_FD_132410 | JGI IMG/M metagenome (GOLD analysis project Ga0180437, IMG submission 132410) | Hypersaline lake sediment archaeal communities from the Salton Sea, California, USA - SS_3_D_1 metaG | ecosystem: Environmental > Aquatic > Non-marine Saline and Alkaline > Hypersaline > Sediment... | reverse complement strand
CCAGTTCGCCCGCTCTTATGCCGTCTTCTTCAGTAAAATTTGACTTGGAATAGATGGCTTCGCGCTCCATCAATACCTTGTAAAGCTTCTTGTGACCCATCAAGATGGTGTCAATCACCTTATGTTCGTCAAAGGCAAACTGGTCTTGTTGTAAGACCGCCATGCGGACCTTGCGTTCCATGGCAATAGAGCCGCCAGTGGGCTCAATGTCGCCGGAGAGGACTTTTAAGAAAGTTGATTTGCCGGCCCCATTAGCACCAATAAGGCCGTAACAATTGCCGGGTAAAAACTTGACATTCACGTTGTTGAAAAGAACCCTCTTCCCAAAGGAGAGGGTTACATTATTTGCGCTTATCATGAAAACTCCTTTTTCATCAGATTTGAGTGAACCGCAAAGAATAGCACAGTATTGGTTCTTTATTAAGAACTTTCTGGAAGCCTTGGCTCCCATTAGATGGCGTTTGTCTAAGATGGAGGCCTCTGCCACGTCTCGCCAGACCAGTGCCCATCCACAAAGAGCTTATCAATCCATCGGCACTGGCGTCCGTTTCCCTTTCAGTCCCGACGACTCGGGATTGGCAAGATCAAGAAAATTAAGGGATTGCGCGGCGTCCCGACGGGTCGGGATGAGATTGGGGAAAGTGAAAAACTCCCGCATCCGTCAGCGGGAACAAGTCCTTCGACCAGACAACCCCTCCTACGTCGGGGCTGTGGCCTTGCCGTCGATATGGGTCAAACGCCTCGCGTTTGCCCTGCCGCGACGTCTGCGGTTCCAGGTCCATTCCGCATTAGACATTTAACCGGATAATCCCGCTATCCCATTTCGGACTTCTTGTTGACAATTGGTTAACCCTTGACACTTACCGCGACGCGTTATACCCTGGGCGCAATGATCAGATCATTCAGATGTAAAGAAACGGAAAAGATATTCCGACGCGAATTCTCTCAAAAACTGCCACGAAAGATGCAGAAGATTGCCTTCCGAAAACTCCGGATGCTAAACAGATCAGTTACGTTGAGCGATCTTCGTGTTCCACCTGGTCATCGACTTGAAAAGCTTCATGGAGAAAGGAAAGGCCAATGCAGCATTCGAATCAATGAACAATATCGTATCTGTTTCCGTTGGCGCGATGGTGATGCGCATAACGTGGAAATTGTCGATTATGATTAGGAGGCAAGACCATGAAAAAAAACAGAATCCCCCCTGTTCACCCAGGCGAGATCCTGCTTGAGGAGTTTCTAAAGCCAATGGGAATAAGCCAGAACAGGCTTGCACTCGATATGCGCGTTCCTCCGCGGCGAATTAATGAAATTGTGCATGGAAAAAGGCGAATTACCGCCGATACCGCTCTGCGTATGGGCCGATATTTTGGCATGTCTCCGCAGTTTTGGCTTGGCTTACAGATGGACTATGACCTTGACATGGAAGAAGACAGGCTCGGCGCTCGACTCATTCAGGAAGTGAGACAACATGCTGCTTTAGCGAGCCCTTGAGATGTCGAAGAAAGGGCTGCACGAGAATTCGGTCCACTTGGCGGCCAGAACCTGTGACCCTTGTTGTGTGTGCCAGGCATGGCACATCGCTAGTGAGGTGAAAGTCCTCACACCAGGTATTCTCAGGGCCGAAGGATAGGAGAAGGACAAGGGCGTCGTCAACCGCGATCTTGCTTGGAAGACGGGCAAATCCGCTTCTCTTCGGCCTCCCATGCCTTTCGTCGCTGTGCAAAGAGGGTTTCGTAAAGAGTCCAATCGCTCACTCCGTGAGCATTCTTGGGATTCATTCTGCGCGCCGCTAAATCGCGAAACTCTCTGCCACGGCGGCTCAGACAGTTCGCGATTTTGACGCTTCGCTTGTCATGAATCTTATCCCAAAAATCCTCAATGTCGTTCGCGACAAGACTTCTTGCGAGTCCGTCAAAGTTGTTGGGTGGCAATGGCTGTAGGCCACTTTTAAGAGATCTTCAGCAAATTTCCCCATCCCGCTGTTGCCAAATTCGGGGGGTACCGGTCTTGACACACCGCCCGTTGGTGGAAACGAGGGTGCGCCTCTTTTTAAGCCGTGCGGCGCAAATTTGAGTGTAATGATGAACTTGATTGAGAATGGCCATTTCGGTATGGGCTCTGAGGAATTGGGACCCCATATCCCAATTGGACCGCTGGAGAACTTCGTCAACGGGGTTTATTGTTCAGTCGATGAAGCGACTGCACGCAGACTGGATCGGCTCCGTAGCCAAGACGGCATCACTCCAAGTTGTAAATTGGGCTGCTGTCACTGTTGCCGGCACCATATCCTTACGAACATTGCAGAGGCCCACACCTTGGCGCAATATGTCAAGCGGGAATTTTCAGTAGACCAGATAAACGCCCTTCGGATGCGAACGAAACAGTGGCATGAATGGGACAATTCCAGGCCGGGCAGATACCCGTCGGCCAACATCGACGAGCAGACCGATCTTTCCAACTACGACCATTGCTGCCCTCTGCTGGTAAATGGCAGATGCAGCGTCTATCCCGTGAGGCCCGTCGTGTGTCGAACGCATTTTGTTTGTTCCGATCCCCGATGTTGCTGCGCTACGAACGATCCGGAATCTACAGAAGACCCTCCGGTGGTCCTTACGTCCGTTGCCACGGCGACAAGTGTGTTTTCAAAGGCAATAAGGGATCATATCGAAAAGGCAGGCCTGGATTTTTCTCGGTCAATAATGCTTCTTCCGCAATGGTTGGCGATTGAAATGGGTTGGGATTTTGCCGTATCGCCTTGATTTCTTGCCCATTTTCGGCAGAGATACAACTCGCCGGCACCCTTGGTCAAAACCGGATCTTGCAGCACAACGCCACGGCGCGGTCTTTATCCAGGCTCTGTCCTGAGACCTCAAGGGCGGCGTGTTCCTTTAGATATTCCAAGAAATCGTGCTTCTGTTTGCTGTTATGTTTGTGGGCACTGTTGACAGCGCTGTAGATGTTGCCGGAATAGAGGCCGATCTCAAAAAAGGCAAGGAGGCCCCCCAGGGTTTCATTGTCATTATCAAAGGCCTCAACGGCGGCGAAGATCATGGCGCCGTTGAGAACGAAGGAGACCAAGGCGTCTCGATACCTTTCGCAATAAAGATGGCCGCCCCCGGGCAGCACGGCCAGCAGACCTGCCGTGGTGGGCCTCTTGGTCTTTATGGATTCTTTCTTGTTGATTTCTTCAGACAACGCTTGGAGCCGGTATCGGTCTCGGTTCTCCGGGCTTATTCTGGCAAAGGCCTCCTGGGCCTTTTCCCAATCGTCCATCTCAAGGAAGATCCATCCGCTTCGGTAGAAGGTTGCATCCCGAACCTCTTGGTCCTGGGAGATTCTCAGCAGGTCATCCAATGTGCCCAGGGCCTCATCAAGCTCTCCGATTTTGACGTGGCACTCAGCTATCTTGAGATATGATTTCAAAGAGAGCTCCGTGCCATGGAACTGCTCGATCAGGCCCTTGAAGGGCTCAATCGCCTCTTTGAATCGCCGGCCTTCAAAATAGGCCAGTCCGATCCTGTACCTTGCCGATTCCACCCGAGGCTCTTCTGGGAAAAAGTGGATGAACCGTTCGTACTCACCAACGGCCCGGTAGTAATCCCCTTGCTGGAAATAGTCCTCGGCAAATTCGAATTGCTGATCGGCTGTAATAACCACAGATGTCTGCGCCAGCACATAGGATGGAGCAAGTGCACAAAAGAGGATTGTGAAGCCTATGATGATTTTTCCCAGATGCTTCCCGTTCATCTATGAGTACTCCACCAAAAATCATTGTCTTCCACCGGGTCGTAACACTTTTCTTCTCCCCTGACGACAATACGTGAAGATCTTTTTATCTCGTCACGACCGCACCGAAGAAGACGATCGCAGGTCATGATCCATCCCATGAAAAGGCCGTGTTTTTCAAAGGCGTTCAGGCTGTACTGGGAGCAAGAGGGAACCATGGGGCACTGACTGCCGTCGATGGGGGAGATATACTCTCTATACAGGCCTACCAGAAAGGCCGGCCCATGGGTCGCTTTTGCTGTCGGTTTAGCAACAGAGGCCCGGGCTTGTGGCCTTTGCCATGGACCTTTCATAGGATCGTGTTGAGAATCGTTCTGGGCGAAAGCAATAGAGGGAAAGAGCAAGAAGAGGAGACACAACATGCTGCAAAGTCTTTTCATGGGTGAACGCAGGTGGAACAAAGGGGAAAAAAGGAGGTCTCCTTTCGTCCGAGGCCTTTGCGTTGTATCCTAAAACACCAGCCTATGGGCAACCAGGGCCACCGACATGACCACGCCCAGGGCGAGATGGGTCTGGATCGTAAGGGCCTGGGCCGGGATGATCTCATCATATGTCTGGTAGTGGGCGTTTAGAATCTTGATGGCCTTTAGGGCCAGGGGCATGGTCAGGAGCACTGCGAGATAGAGCCATGAGCCCTTTCCGGCCAAGACCCAATATAGAACCACTGCATAAGGACCGAGCATGAGAACGGTGTAAATGAGCCGAGAGCGGTTCCGGCCCAGTCGAACGACCCAATTTCGCTTTCCTGCCTTTCGGTCGGCTTCGACATCGGGGAATTGGTTGATCCAGATGACCGCGGTGATGAGAAAGCCCAAGGGGATGCCCAGGGTGAAGGCCTGCCAGCTCAACAGGCCGGTCATGACATAGTAGGTCCCCCAGGTAATGAGGGGACCAAAGGCCATGAAGATGGTCATCTCTCCCAGACCCCGGGACATGAAATTCATAGGGGCCGCAGAATAAAGGTACGCTGCCAAGAATCCCATGAGTCCAATGACGACCACAAAGGGACGCCCTGTAAGGGCGAGCCACACGCCGGAGGCCGTTCCCAAAACAAAGAACCCCATGGCCATGGCCCACACGGTTTTTGCGTCCATGAGTTTGTCCTGGATAACGCGGCTGCCGCCACTAAAGGGGGTGGGGTGAAGATTGATACAGTCGCTTCCCGGATCGTCGTAATAGTCGTTGATCAGATTGGCCCCCAGTTGCAGGGAACCGACGCCGATCATGACGATGATCAAAGGCAGGACCTGGAAGGAGCCGTGGAGATAACTGAAGGCGCCTGCCAGGATGACGGGGATAAGAGACCCCGTGAGGAACGGAAGTCGCATGGCCTTGACATAAATATTCATCTCAACTGTCGTTTCCTTATCAACCATTTGAAATAATAACTAAAAGCCTGCCGAGGTTTCTGGAAAGCGGCAGGGCAGACGCACCGTGTCTCTCTGGGTATCAAAACATGGCCGGGCCTGCAAGGTTTTCTTACTCCCTGATCTTCACGGCCCTGGCATGGGCTGAGAGGCCCTCGATCTCTGCCAGCCGGATAATGTCTGCCTTGTCTTTCTTAAATGCCTTTTGGCTGTAATAGACAACACTGGTCCTTTTAGTGAAGTGACCCACTGAAAGGGCCGAGGCAAACCGGGCGGTCCCTGCCGTGGGGAGCACGTGGTTTGGTCCTGCAATGTAGTCCCCAACAGGCTCCGGGGTCTGAGGCCCAAGGAAGACGGCACCGGCATTTTCCACACTTCCAAGGTACTGGATAGGCTCTTCCAGATGAAGCTCCAGGTGCTCAGGGGCAATCCGGTTGGCCAGGTCAAAGGCCGTGGCAAGGTCGGGGACGACCATGACAGCGCCATAAGCCTGGATGGAGGCTTCGGCCGCGGCCTTCCGCGGAAGGCTTTCCAGTTGCTCTGAAACGGCACGGGACACCGCCTTGGCCAATGTCTGAGACGGCGTAAGCAAGATCGCCGAGGCAAGGGGGTCGTGCTCGGCCTGGGATAGAAGGTCTGCCGCGATGTAGGACCCGTTGGCTTTTTCATCTCCAATCACAAGGACTTCGCTTGGCCCCGCGATCATGTCAATTCCCACCGTGCCCGATACCATTTTCTTGGCAAGGGTGACATAGATATTGCCTGGCCCCACAATGACGTCCACTCTTGGAATGGTCTCCGTGCCGTAGGCCAACGCCGCTATGGCCCAAGCACTGCCGGCCTTGTATATGGTCTCCACGCCGACCCTGTGAGCTGCTGCAAGGAGATGGGGGTTCACCTTGCCGGTCTTGGTGGGAGGTGTTGTAATACAGAGGTTCTGGACACCTGCAATCTTGGCAGGGATGCATCCCATGAGGACGGAGGAGACCAAAGGCGTCTTTCCTCCTTGCCCGCCGGGCACGTAGACGCCTGCGGCATTGACGGGCCGAACAAGTTGCCCCAGCATGGTCCCGTCAGCATTCGTAGTAAACCAGGACTGCTCCATCTGGTGCCTGTGAAAGGCCTCGATCTGTCTTGCGGCCTTGTTCAGGCTCTGAAGGAACTTCCTGTCCACCTTGCTACGGGCCTTTCTTATCTCCTCTTTTGTCACCTGAAGCGACCGGGCCGTGAGCCTGGGGGCATCAAAACGGTTGATGTAGCCGACCAAGGCGCGGTCTTTTCGCTTTTTCACATCTTCAAGGATTTTTCTGACAACCTTCACATCTTTTGTCTTGTAGGCCAGATCCCGGTCCACAATGGCATCCAGCCTCTTTTGGGCAGGCCTTGATGGATAGTTGTATATTCTCATGATCATTCCTCTACGGGCGTCCAACCCTTGGGGGGTGTGCTGTCGGTTGGCCACCATCCTGGCAAATGGCCTACGGGGCCTTGAACACAGACCGAAAGTACTCCACGGTCTTTGCGAGACCTTCCTCAAAGGCCACCTGGGTTGTGTATCCCAGGACCTTTTCGGCCACGGCGATGTCGGCCCAGGAGTGTCGCACGTCGCCGGGCCTGGGATCGGTGTACAGGGCTTGCGTGTCTGATCCTGTTATCTGCCTCAAGGTGTCGAGCATCTGGTTCAAGGTGAGTTGAACCCCACAGGCGAGGTTAATGGTCTTACCCGGGGCCTCGGGGGCCTCTACTGCGAGCAGGTTTCCGTGCACCACATTGTCGACATATGTAAAATCACGGGATTGTTCTCCATCTCCAAATACAGTGGGCTCGGTTCCCCTGATAAAGGCCTTGATGAACTTGGGAATGACCGCTGCATACTCAGAATCGGGGTCCTGATGGGGACCAAAGACATTGAAATACCGAAGAGAGACCGTCTCAAGGCCATAGAGCTCGTAAAAGACACGCAGATAGTGTTCCGCCGTCATCTTCTGCACGGCATAGGGCGACAGCGGCTGCGGGGCAATGGTCTCCACCCTTGGAAACCCCGGGGAGTTGCCGTAGATGGCCGACGAAGACGCAAAGACCAGACGTTTTGCACCGCCGTCCCTTGCTGCCATGAGGAGGTTCAAGGTTCCGTCAATATTGGCACGGTTTGACTCAAGGGGCAGTGCAACGGACCTTGGAACCGAGGGGATGGCTGCCTGGTGCAAGACATAGTCTACGCCTTCGCAGGCCTTGCGGCAGGTGGCAAGATCTGCCATGTCTCCCTCCAAGACCTCCAGATTGGCCACCAGATCGTCAGAGAGGTCCGGAAACCGAAGGTTTTTTCGTTTTCCGGTGGAAAAATCGTCTAAGACACGGACCTTGTCCCCTCGGCCAAGGAGCACCTGCACAAGATTTGAACCAATGAATCCAGCGCCACCTGTTACCAGATAATTTGCCATGACTGGAAAGCATCCTTTCTGTGCATTCACATTTCTTGGTGGTTTATGATTGGATTTTTCCCCCTATTCTCCGGCCTATGGCAGGGTTTTCCTTGCCCGCCCCCCAAGGGCCGGAGTAAGGTGAGACTATCCAAAGAGATGGCACTGTAATGTACGGGGCGTTGACTTGTCAAGTCGGCCGGAAAACCTACGTGTACAGATGTCCAAATCCAAGGAGCCTTTGATCACAAGGCCTTCGAGCGTGTTCAGTGCAGACCCCCGTTTCAGAGGGAGAGAGTGTGGTGACATGAGAATCCTGCTGATCTATCCTTATCCCCTTTATGACAGGAGCCAAGGGCACGAAGAAGACATCAGCGTGGTCCCCATAGGCCTGTACTACATTGGGGCCGTCTTAAGGGAAGAGGGGTATGACGTTGAGATACTGAATTGGTATAAGATACACAAGACCCCTGAAAGGATCGTCGACACGCTGGTTGAAAAAAAACCTGACATCATCGGGTTTTCCGTTCTAAATGCCAACCGCTGGGGCGCCATAGAGATCGCCCAGATTGCAAAGGAACTCAACTCCAAGGTCAAGATCGTCTTTGGAGGGGTTGCCGCCACCTTCCTGTGGAAGCATTTCTTGACCCATTTCCCCCAGGTGAACTTCGTTGTCATCGGGGAGGGGGAATACGCCTTTTTGCATTTGGTCAAAGTGATTGAGAGGGGGCGCCAGAAGAATCTTCAAGATATCAAAGGGATAGCCTTTAGAAAGGGCGGCAAGGTCGTAAAGACCAAGGCTGCCAAGCCCGTTAGCAACCTGGATGACCTTCCCATCCCGGCAACATACTTCCAATATCAGCATGTGGTCTCTTCCAGGGGATGCCCTGGGAAATGCACCTTTTGCGGGAGCCCCAAATTATGGGGCAACAGGACACGGTTGCGTTCAGCAGAGCACTTCGTCACAGAGTTGGAGCTCCTGTACAATCAGGGTACCCGTTTTTTCTACTTCTCCGATGACACGTTCACCATTAACGAAAAACGGGTCATTGAGATTTGCAGGATGATTATTGAAAAAGGGCTCAAGATCGTTTGGGTGGCCATATCCCGGGCCGACCTGGTAAGCGACGCGATCTTGTACTGGATGAGAAAGGCTGGGTGTACTCAGATAAGCTACGGCGTGGAGAGCGGTTCTGAGAAGATAAGGGCGTTGTTAAACAAGCGCCTGAAAAGAGATGATATCAAAAACGCCTTTTCCTTGACTTACAGATACGGCATCCTGGCCAGGGCCTATTTCATCTACGGGTCTCCAGAAGAAACGTGGGAGACCATCGAAGAGACCGTCGACTTGATCAAGGAGATCAGGCCCTTTATCTGTGTATTTTACATCCTTGAGATATATCCCGGGACCATGCTCTATTCTGATCTTCAGCAACGGCGCCATGTGACAGACGATGTCTGGCTGGAGAAGATAGAAGGTATCTGCTATTTTGAGTCTGATCCAGATCTGTCCCAGGAGCTTGTCCTGGCCTTCGGCAAAAGGCTCAGGGAAGACTTCTTTGCCAATCTGCGCCATTTTGTCGATTCCCTGGATCTTGCAGATGAAGAAGAATTCTATGACATGCATGCTGATTTTTGCTCCAGGCTTGGAATGACCTTCAGTCATGGAGACTATGCCCAAAATGAATTTGTGGTGGGCAGGGAAGGGGCGGCTGAGACGTTATTCAGAAAAGCGTTGACCTATGCGCCCGATCATCGGGCCTATTTGGGGCTGGGCGTTATCAGACAAAAGAGACGTGAATACGAAGATGCCGCCAAGATCCTCGCTGAAGGGGTGAAACACTTCCCGGGCAGTGAAGAGCTGAACCTGTGTCTTGGAATAAGCTATATGAATTTAAGAGGCTATGACCAGGCCCTGGAATGTCTGCTGAAATGTCAAGACTCAGAAGAGACGAGCTATCATATCGCAAGCTGCTTCGGGGCATTGGGTGACCACCAGAAGGAACAAGCCTTCCTAGAGCAGGGCCGCAGGCTGGCAAAGAGGCGCTAGCATCCTGTGGCGGGCGTCCATTCAACATCAATCGCCTCTGATTTCAAAATCTTGGACCGGAGATTGCGCGTTTTGGGGGCACTTCAGATGTTCAACAAAAAGGCTAATAATCGGGCTAACACCCTCAAATCGCGATTTGTCGGGACATGTCTTGACACAGACTGTCTGGAGCCTTCTCTCGCAAAACGCTCAAATCCAAAATCGGCCCGGTGACTTATGTGACATTTTCCACGACGCCAGAGCGGAGCGGGCAAGGCCTTATCTCCTTAGCAACAGAATGCTTGATGAGGCCCGAGACAAGGGCTTGCCCGATTCAGACGATACCATCGCGTCTCCGATGATGACGGTCCCGCCCTTTTTGAAGACCCTGCCTTCGGCTATGAGATTTCCTTCCTTGGCCGTGGCGAGAAAATTGTTCTTCAGTTCTATGGTGGCAATTCCTTCTCCAGGTTTCAGCAGCGTCATGACGGCATGGGCAATCGTTTCACTTGCCATGGCCACAATCAGTCCACCCTGAACCACTCCGGCACCCTGAAGAAACTCCTCTCGAACAGGCATTCTAAACCGGGCATAACCATCGTCTAACTGCTCCAGAACCATTCCCATGAAGTCGAGGAATGGATTCGTGGACCTGTCTCCTGACTGCAACCGCTCAAGATATTTTGGAAAGTCTGGCATCTTGTGTCTCCCTAGTCGTCTTTTTGGGGCTTGCCCATTTCTCTTTGGCCTCCAATGCCTTTAGTAGCTGTGCAAAGAGGGCTTCGCAAGAAGTCCAGTCGCTCACTCCGTGAACATTCTTGGGATTCATTCTGCGCTTTGCTAAATGGCGAAAACTCTCCGCCAAGGCGGATCAAACAGCTCGCGATTTTGACGCTTCGCTTATCATGAATCTTATCCCAAGAATCCTCAATGTCGTTCACGAAGAGACTTCTTGCGAGTCCGTCAAAGTTGGTGGGTGGCAATGGCTGTAGGCCTTCGTTCAGCGAATTTCCCCATCCCTCTGTTGCCAAATCCAGGGGGCACAAGTCTTGATGAACTGGCAAGAAGCCATCAACTCTTGACACACCTACTGTTAGTGGAACCGAGGGACGCGAAACTTGAAACAGAATCATTATCCGCCTATTTCTCCGCAGCGGCAGAACGCCCGGCAAGCCAGCCCGTTGAAAACGCAGCCTGGAGATTGTATCCTCCTGTGTCGGCTTGGATATCAAGAATCTCTCCTGCCATGAATAGCCCCTTTGTTTGACGGGATTCCATGGTTCTGGGGTCGACCTCTCCTGTGTCTATGCCTCCAGCCGTGATAATGGCCTCGCTCAAAGGGCGGGGCCTGCTCGCTTCCAGCCGGAAGTCCTTGAGCCACCTTCGTAGACGCCGCCGCTCTTTTGAAGAGATATTGGCGGCCGTGCGTTCAGGAGAGATCCCCGTGAGATTAAGACAGACCGGTACCATTTCATGGGGCAGGAACCCCCGCAGAAGGCTATTGAAGGGCTCTTTGGT
>Ga0180437_10010731_pt1 | contig 11123 bp, 8 predicted proteins | sample SS_ome_4_FD_132410 | JGI IMG/M metagenome (GOLD analysis project Ga0180437, IMG submission 132410) | Hypersaline lake sediment archaeal communities from the Salton Sea, California, USA - SS_3_D_1 metaG | ecosystem: Environmental > Aquatic > Non-marine Saline and Alkaline > Hypersaline > Sediment... | reverse complement strand
GACTCGCTGCGGGCCGAAGGCGTTGCCGGCGTCGAGGCCGGCACGATCGATCACGAGCCGGAGGTGGCCGACGTCGACCGCCTCTCGGAAGCCCTGCGGGGGCACGGCGCCGCGGAGGGCGACTTCCTCGTGGGCATCGGCGGCGGGGCGGCGGTGGATCTGGCCAAAGGCGCCGCGGCCATGGCCACGAACACCGAAAGCCTCACGGTGAAGGACTACCTCGAAGGGGTCGGACGAGGACTCAAGCTGACCTGCGCCCCGCTGCCGGTGCTGGCCATGCCCACCACGGCCGGCACGGGCGCTGAGGCCACCAAGAACGCCGTAATTTCCAGCTACGACCCGCCCTTCAAGAAAAGCCTTCGCGACGATCGGATGGTGCCGCGCGTGGCCCTCGTCGACCCGGAGCTCTCGGTGAGCGTCCCGCCCGAGGTGACCGCGGCCAGCGGCATGGACGCGATCACCCAGCTCATCGAGAGCTACATCTCGAAGAAGGCCCGGCCGATCCCGCAAGCGTTGTCCGCGCAAGGGCTCGAGCTGGCCGTGCCGGCCATCGCCACGGCGGTCGACGACGGCAGCAACCGCGACGCCCGGGAGCGCATGGCCCACGCCGCGCTCCTCTCGGGCATGGCCCTGGCCAACTCGGGCTTGGGGTTTGCCCACGGCGTGGCCCCGGTGCTGGGCACCCACTGCCGCGTGCCGCACGGGCTGGCCTGTGCCCTGCTCTTGCCCACGGCGCTCAAGGTCAACCGCGAGGTCCGCCGGGCGGAGCTGGCCCGGCTCGCCCACCTGCTCTACGGTGAAAGCCCCGGTATGTCGCCCGAGAACGCGGTTGACGTGCTGATCCAACAGATCGAAAGGCTCTGCCGCCGGGTAGGCGTGCCCGCGCGCCTTGCCGACCTTGGCGTCCGCCCCGAACAGATCCCCACCATCGCGCGCGAGTCGCTCGAGAGTAGCAGCATGAAGGGCAACCCGCGCCAGCTCACCCTGGACGAGCTGACGGGGATTCTGGAGCGTTCTTGCCAACGCTGACGAATTCCAACCGTTGCACAAAATGGTAGGACTTCGCCACCGCAGGAGCGCGAAGGGCGGCTAGGCACCCTTCCCCCTCCTGTACCCTTTGACTCCACCCATCTGTTGGTTATGCTCAGGTCCAGGTCTATGTGGAATCGAATTTCCTATCACTCACTTAAACGAACGCGCGCGAATGGCGGGGAATGCCGAAATTGGAGGAAGATTCGATGGGGCTCTTGGGGTCAGGCCGGTACCAGGGATTAAGCGTTTTCGCGGATCGGGCCGACGGGATACGTTACTACCTCGTACCGGCCTGACCCCAAGTGACATATGAGCGGTGTCCTTGCAGTTCCTTACATAGGCGTCGTGAAACGCCTTGGCTTCAAGCCCGCTGGGGACGGCGGTATTTCGGAGTGGAGTGGACGAGACGCGGCATGGTGCAACCCTCCCGGGTTAGAGGCGCAAAACGGTATGTACCGCTTTGTCGCCGGGAGTTTGGGCCGCACCACGGAGCGTCCGCGGGTACGTGACTTCGACGTTCGGCACGATTTAGGTCAAGGGTGGGTGAGGGGACTCGAACCCCCGACCCCTAGATCCACAATCTAGTGCTCTAACCAACTGAGCTACACCCACCGCGCCGGAACACCTCAGAATAGCCCTATGCGAACCTTCGGTCAAGGCCCGGAGGCCCATTTGCGGGGGTGCCATTCGCGCCCCTCGGTGGGGGCGCGCCGGCCGAGGCTTGTGATCGGGGCCGGCGGGGAAACCAACGGCCCCGGGCCTGGTGGAGGGCCGCCGGCAACGCGGTCAACCGGTTCGGCCGGGTCGGCGGGACTTCCCGCTCAGTCGATGGTATCCACCGGCTTCGGCTTCGGCGGGGGTGGCGGCTTCGGCGGTTGCTGGCCGGGGGGCGGCCTGGGAGGCGGCTTCGGCTTCGGGCCGCCCGCATGTACGCGCTTTCCTTGAGGCTGTTGTTAGCACCCCACCCTACCTGCCGATTACCATTCGTGTTTGCAGTCCGGGCATCTGCTCGGTCGGACCTTCCCGTCGAGCACGCTCTTGTAGGTAGCGATGGCATTCGTTGAGCCGCATTTCGGACACGTGGTCCGTTCGGCAGGGACGCAGGCCGACACAATGCAGCCGACGACTGCACCCGCTATCATGCAGCCGAAAATGAGGCCGGTGAAATGGACAAAGAGTGCCGTGCTCGTCGCGCTGTCGCCAGCCGGGCCTGTTGGCGAGTGGGCAACGAACCCAATGACGACCCCCACCACCCCACCAATACCGGCGAAAATCAGGGGCAGCTTCGACCTCACTTTGGAAGTCATCTGATTCCTCCTTTCTCGCTCGTGATCACAGGGCACTTAGGAACATGTTCACGTCGGTGTTGACGGTCAGGCCCGCCGCGGGGGCCGCGGGGGCCGAGGGGGTCGGGCGCGTGGGCGTCTTGCCGCGTGCCCGGTCGGCCACGCTGATCTGGTCCGCCCCGCCCGTGTCGATGCCGGGAAACCCGACCGGCGGCGAAGACGGACCCTCGCGCTCCTCTTCGGAGGGCTGCTCCTGTTGGGGGATGGCGATCGAAGCCTTGCAGTACGGGCAGCGGCACCGCCGCCCCCGCAACTCGTCGCGGACCTTCAGCTTCTTTTCGCACTCGGGGCAGGGGAAGGGGAAGTACATGGGATGGACTCTCGCCAAGGGGCGACGAAAAAGGGACCTGGTTTGTTTTGTGCGAAGCACCCTTCGGGCCGTTCCGGCAAAACAAACCAGGTCCCTTTTTCGTCGCCGTGCTATGCCGTTGCGGCCTCGACCAGCTCCAGCTTCAGCCCCAGCGCCGCAGCGACCGACTCGAGGTTCGATAGCTTGACGTCGCGGCCGTACTCGATGTCGCGGACCGTATTGGAGTTGGGGATGCCCGCCCGCTTGGCCACGGCGTACCAACTCAGCCCCTGGGCCTGGCGGGCTTCGCGGATTCGGGCGGCGACGCCCGTGCCCGAAACAGCAAGGACGGCCGCTCGAACGGCTCGCGGTCTCTTCGACGGGATTCTGCAGCACGTGCTCGATGTCTTCAGCGGTCAACCCGTGTTCGGCAATGTGCCAAACGTTGCCCTGTGGGTTGTCTTCTTCGTCTCAGAGGACACGGAAGAACCGCATTTGTCGGCCTCCACCCCCAAAGTATTATAACAACCCGTTGCGACACCGCAATGGGATGCCCGTCGGGGACTCCGGGGGGGGGCCGTACCTGGCGGCTGGCGGCTGGCGTGCTGCGACAACGTCGACTTCACTTCACCGCGGCACCGCGCCGGCGGCCCGGGCCGCTTCGATCCGCTCGAAGACCCAGTACTTAAGCGACCCGAAGAGCTCGGGACGCAGCCAGCGGCGCTCTTCGGGGGGCTTGGCCTTGCGGATCAGGTCGAACAAGTCGGCCAGCACCGTTCGGTTGCTGCCGTAGTAGAGATGCCCCAAGCCGAAGAGGCTGGCGTCGACGGCCGAGACGTCGATCGTATCGATGCCCGGCACGACGACCAGATACTCGCCCGTGTCGCCGGCCCGGGGATAGCCGTGGACGGTTTTCGAGTAGGAGAGCGCTTTGTCGTTCGACGAGGCGTAGAGCGTGACGCGCTCGGCGGTCTTCACGATGCGCGGGGCCAGGTCGCGGCGGAACACGTCGGCGTCGATGTCCGGGGCGGTGAGCACGACGTGGTTGAACATCGGCTGCTTGACGTCCTTGCGGTAGGAGAGGCCGCGCAGGGCGCTGGTCAGCGCCCGGTTGCCCATGCTGTGGGCCACCAGGTGTACGTGCTCGGCCCCGCTCCGCTCGACCAGCTCGGCGAGGAACTCCCGCAGGTGCGGCACGGTCCACTCGACGTTCGTCTCGTCGACCGTGTAGCCGGTCAGCGATGCCTGCGACGGCCAGCTATAGAAGATCGGGGCCCCGGGGAAATCGAGATCGTAGGCGATCTGGGCGGTGCGCCGGGCCGCGTCCTCGAACGATACGTTGTAGCCGTGTACGAACACGAACGCGTCCTTGGCCGGCGATCGGGCCACCCGCTCCGAAAGGGCCGTGTAGAACGTCTCCTCGGGCAGACGCTCGACATCGAGCAGCACGACGTGCCGCTCGGGCGTTTCCCGCATCTCCAGCTTGAAGATCGACGGGGACTCGAGCACGCCCGTCTCGTGCTCCTTGGGGATGCTCACCTCGCAGGTGCCCAGCTCGACGCCGCGGCCACGCTCCAGGCCGTAGGCCAGGCTCGGCTTCTCGATCTTCCAGCCCGGTATCAAGTCGTACAGGGCCGCGTAGCCGGTCAACAGCCCGAGCACCACGGTGGCCGCCACGCCGAGCACCGCGAGCCTCCGGGCGATCCGGCCGGCGGAGCTGCGCAGGGCGAATGCCAACAGGATGAGCGTCACGCCGGCGCAACCGGCCGTCCACTTCAGCCAGCCGGCAAACAGCGGCTGATCGTCGGGCGACTCGTTGACCGCACGATCGGTGCCGTAGAAGACCTGCACCACGGCATAGTCGCCTTCTTCCCGAGCAACGGCCGGCGACGTGGGCCCGGGCGACGGCGGTGTGGGCGCGGTCGCGGGAGCCGGCGCCGCGGGCGCCTCGGCCGGCACAGCCGCATCCGAGGCAGTGGGGTCCGCCGGCGCGAGGATCGGCGTGGTCACTTCGAGCGGTTCGGCAGGCGATTCCGACGGGGGTGCCGCCGCAGGCAATGACGCGGCCGGCTCGGGCATCGCCGCGGTTGTCCGAGGCGCGAGCGGCACGCCCTTGGGCAAAACGCTCGGGACCTCTGCCGGGCCTTCCGTGCCGGGGCTGATTGCCGCTTCCGGCGGCCTGGTCGTCATGATCCTCGGCTGGGCGACCTCCGGCTCGGCCGTTCCCAGTATGGTCCGCGCCGAGGGGCGCAACGGGTTGAGCGAGTCAGGCAGCGGAGAATCAATCGGCTCAGGCGGCGGGAAAGGCTCGATGCCGCCACCTTTGGTAATGATCAGCTCTTCCAGCCGGGGAGGCGTGGGAAATGAAGGGGGCGGCGGCGCGCCGTCGGGCCCGGGCACCGGCCGGACCTCGGGGATCGGCACTTGGGCAGGCTGCGGCAGCGACAGCGGCTGCTGGATCGGATCGACCGACGGCAGCTCGGGCACCACCGGAGTGGGCAGCACGTCCGGTCCCACCTGGCGCACCGCCGGCTCGATCACAGGGGGCAACTGCGCCTGCTGCGACCCCGCCGGTGAAGGCGGGACCGGCTCGGGGGCCTCAGGGGGCGCCTCGACAGGCGCGGGCTGGAGAGAGTCGGGGCGCTGGGCGGTCTGCTTGGCCTCCTGTTTGGGGGCCATGGCCTCGCCGCAGCCGGCGAAAAGGCAGGTGCAGACGGCCAGCACGAGGGCCGGGCAAACGATCCAACGGCGCGGGGACATCAGGGGGCCTCCTTGCCTGTGAGGTGCTCGGTGCGCCCGGCACCCGCCCTGGCGGCTGCGCGGGCCGGTCAGTCAAATGGCGGACGGTTCGTACGACGGCCTTCCAAGGCCGTCGAAGGCTAGAAAGCGACGGCCTTGGAAGGCCATCGTACGCCAACACCGCCGAGGGGAAAGTGTGCCAAAAAGCGGGATTTCGGGCCAGTCCAGTTTCTCCGTACCCGGCCGTGGAGGTCGCGCAGCTTCACACGGTGGTGGGCCAAGGTATAATCAGAGGAGGGGGTTGCGCAGCGGGCCGCTGGGCATCTCGGGCGTGAAAACCACCGAGAGTCGGCTCTCCAAACGGACGAGAGCATGGGTATCCGATTTTACTGTCCCAATGGGCACAAGCTGAACGTCAAGGCGTTCCAGGCCGGGCGCAAGGGGATCTGTCCGTACTGCGGGGCCAAGATCCACATTCCCACCCACAGCACGCGAAAGAGCAGCAAGGAGGCCCGCCTCGCCGGACAACGCCGCGGCGCCGGCGTCCAGGCCGGCTCGACGGGGGCGGGCTTTTCGCCCGGGCCGCCCCAAGGCGGCTCCGGCCTGGCCCTGTCGCAGCCGGGGCATTTCACCGGCGTCGAGTCGCCGGGCTACGGGCCGTCGTCCCCTGCCGAACAGCCGGGGGGCTACTCCTCGCCGGTGAGCCCGGCCGCTCCAAGCACGAGTGGGCCGGTCCAGGGTTCGCAGCCTTCCCAGGCGGTGATTCCGCACGAGGCGGCTCCCAGCGGTCCTGTCGTGTCGTCCCAGGGGGGGGCCTCGGGGGGATATGGTCCGGCAGCCGGATACGCGTCGGCCCCGGTGGCCCTGTCGCAACCGGCAGCGCCATCGGCCCCGGCAGCGCCATCGGCCCCGGCCGGGCCAGCGACCTCCGTTTCGGTGCCCCATGACCCCCTGAGCGAGGGCGGTGACGTGGTCTGGTACGTGCGTCCGCCCTCTGGCGGGCAGTTCGGACCGGCCACGCCCGACATCATGCGGAACTGGATCGACCAGGGCCGAGTGAGCCCGGACTCGCTCGTCTGGCGAGAGGGCTGGCGGGACTGGCAGGAGGCCGGCGAGGTATTCCCGCAACTCGGGGCGGGCCAGCATGCCTCGCCGTTCCGGCAGTTCGAGCACGTCCCGGCGCCGGCAGGCCAGGCCGCCTCGCCGACGTCCCAGCGGGCCCGCTCCCGGCGCCAGTCCCAGACGGTCCAGATGGCCATTGTGGTCGCACTGGTGCTCGCCGTCATCGTTCTTCTTGGGGTATTCTTATGGGTGCTGACCCGCGAGGACGAGTCGCGTCCGGAGAACGCCCGGGCGGGCGCGTCGACCGCGGTCAGTTCGCTGGAAACGGCGGCCTCGCACGCGGCGCCGGCGTGTTGATCGCCCCCAGCCCGAGCGCGGGTTGGAGGCGCGGCGGTCCGCGGGCTTGAGCCCCGCGGCTACAGATTGGCTCGCAAAACGCGTAGAAGTCTCAACTGAAGACCCCGGGGCCACCCATGAAGATTCAGCAGTTTCTCGAGCACCACGGCATCGCGACCAATCCGTTTGCCGACGAGGACGCGCAGACCGACCTGGTGTTTAAGGGGGCGTGTATCTCGAAGACCTATCACCCGGCCTGGGACAAGATCTACGGCAACCCCGCCGAGCCGTCGACGTCGGTCGTGTTCGGGGAGAAGGGGTCGGGCAAGACGGCCATCCGGCTTCAGTTGGCCCGGCATTTGACGGACCACAACGCCGAGCAGCCCGAGCACCAGGCCCTGGTCGTCCCCTATGACGACTTCAACCCGTTCCTGGACCGGTTTCGCGACCGGTTCTTCCGCCGGCGCAAGCCGGAGCGGGTGATCAAGCAGTGGCGCCTGTGGGACCACATCGACGCGATCCTGAGCCTGTCGGTCACGCAGTTGGTCGACCGGCTCTTGGAGGTCAAGGCGGCCCGGCACCCGGCCGCGCGCGACGAGCCGATGCCCGCCGACCGGCTCGAGCCGGCGCAGGTCCGTGACGTGATGCTCCTGGCGGCCTGCTACGACCAATCGACGTCCGAGAACGTGCTCACGCGGTGGCATCAGCTTCGCAAGCGGCTGAAGTTCTTCCACTGGTTCTCGCTGTGGGATTGGGGCGTGGGCGGCGGCGTGACGCTTCTGGTGCTGATCGTGCTCCTCGCGGCGGGCTACTGGCCGGGGCTGCTCGGCTTCATGGCGCTGTTGGCGGGGGGCTGGGTGCCCTGGCTGTGGCGCAGGCTGCACCGGCACTGGACGGCCTGGCGCTTGGTGCGCAACACCCGGGTGCTCAACCACAACACGCACCTGCTCCGCCGGGTGCTGGTCAATTTCACCGGCGGTCAGTTGGTCGGCCAGCCGCTCCCCACCCAGCAACGGAGCGACGACCGCTACGAAATGCTCCGGAAGCTCCAAGGCGTGCTCCGGGCGCTAAAGATCGAGGGCATCTACGTGCTGGTCGATCGGGTCGACGAGCCGTATCTGGTCAACGGCTCGGTGGAGATGATGCGGGCGCTGGTCTGGCCGCTGTTGGACAACAAGCTCTTGAAGCACCCGGGGCTCGGGCTGAAGATGCTCTTGCCCATCGAGCTGGAGCGGGCGGTGGACCGCGAGAGCCGCGAGTTCCACCAGCGCGCCCGGCTCGACAAGCAGAACCTGATCCGCTCGCTGGAGTGGACCGGCCAGTCGCTCTACGACGTGGCCGCGGCCCGGGTTGAAGCCTGCGCGGCCGGAGGGCGCTCGCCGGCGCTCGAGGGGCTCTTCGACTCCTCGGTCGACGAGCGGCGCCTGGTCGATGCCTTTGCCGCGCTGCGGGTCCCGCGACACCTCTTCAAGTTCATGTACCGCCTGTTCACGCAGCACTGCAACGCTCATCGCGACGACGAGCCGGTCTGGCAGATCTCCGGTGCCACGTTCGAGTCGGTGCTGGCCCTGTATCGCCGCGATCAGGAGGCGTTCGAGCGCGGCGAGGGGGCGGGTTGAATCCGGCGCGCTGCGCTTGGCGGCTCCCCCATTTCGTCTTGACGCCGTCGGCCGATATTGCGACACTCCTCCGCGCGAACTGCGTGCACGACCGCTGGAAAAGGTGACAGGCACCTTTTGCCGGAACGGCCCTTCGCGTGCTTCGCACAAGAGGTGCCTGTCACCTTTTCCAGGAACCCCGCAACGAGGAGGTGGCACGGATGGGACACCGACGATGGTGGTTGTGGCTTGCGCCTGCGGCGATCGTGCTTAGCGGCTGCGGGGGTCCCGGCGAAACGCCGTCGGCCGGCCCATCCAAATCTGCGGCTGCCCGGCAAGTGCTCAGCGAGTTTCTCGACGCCGTTCGCAGAGGCGATGACGAGGCGGCGACCGCACTGTTGAGTCCTCGAGCCCGGCAAAAGCTCACCCCCCCGGCCAGCGACACGGCCCGCTTCGAGCTCGGCAACGTGGAGGAGATTTCGCCGGACGAGGTACGGGTCGATTGCACTTGGTCGGACCTCGACCCCTACGGCAAGCGCCAGACGGACGAGTCCCAGTGGCATCTGCGGCGGTTGGCCGAGGGCTGGCGCGTGACGGGGATGTCCTTCCGGGTTTTTCCGGACGCACCGCCCATCCGGTGGGACTTCGAGGACCCCGAGGACATGGTCCGGAAGCAACAGTGGGTCGAGGCCGAACGGCGCCGCCGGGGTCTCGAGAGCCCGCTCCAGGCCCGGGACGGCGAAAATTCTGGAGACGGGGTCCGGCGTTAGGGAGGCGTCTCAGGGCGTCCCTTCCGCCATTCTGTTGTGTTTCTGGGGGGTATTCTGGGTGGTCGCTTCGCGGCCCGTGGGCGTGGTTGCCGCCGAGACGAAAGGGGGCCGTATCGCCGTAAAGCTTTGCCCAAAAACAGTTTAGCGGCGGTGCGCGGGCAGGGTTCGACGGCGGGGGTTGGCCCCGTCAGTTCTTGGGGCCCAGGGAGCGCAGGACCGGGCCGGAATTTTTTTCACAAACGCGGCAAAATCCCTAGAATTCCGCTTCCCCCTAGGAGTAATAAATTCCCAAGGACCCTGTTGACAAGGGATTCCACTGTGATAGCTTATGCAGTTGAGCTGTGCGTCCGTGATTACGCCGACTAGCCCTTCGAGCTTCAACAGGGCAGCAATCGGGCTAGTGGAACCGTGGCGGCACAGCGCTGGTGAAACGTGCCCCCATCCCCGCGCCGTCAGGGTTGGGACGAAAGGCGACGCATGACGGCGACAGTGCGAATCCTGTAACGTTACGGTACCTGTTAGGTGGAGGTTTCTCGAATGAATCGCACGCTACTGTTTGGGGCCGCAATGCTGATTGCGGTCCTGGGGATCGCCATCTGGGGCGGTCAATCCCAAGTCCTTGCAGCCGACGACGAAGCGCCGGCTGCCTGCGCACCGGCCGAGACGTGTGCGCCGAAGACTTGCAAGCCCGGCATCTTGGCGAAGCTGAAGGCCAAGTTGCAGGCCAAGACCTGCGAGCCGGCAACTTGTGAGCCGGCGGCTTGCGAGCCGGCCGACACTTGCGCGCCGAAGACCTGCAAGCCGGGCATCCTGGCGAAGCTGAAGGCCAAGCTGCAGGCCAAGACCTGCAAGCCGGCGACTTGCGAGCCCGCGGCTTGCGAGCCGGCAGCCGAGCCCGAGGCTTGCGAGCCGGCCGACACCTGCGCGCCGAAGACCTGCAAGCCGGGCATCCTGGCGAAGCTGAAGGCCAAGCTGCAGGCCAAGACCTGCAAGCCGGCGACCTGCGAGCCGGCGGCTTGCGAGCCCGCGGCCTGTGAGCCGGCCGACACCTGCGCGCCGAAGACCTGCAAGCCGGGCATCCTGGCGAAGCTGAAGGCCAAGCTGCAGGCCAAGACCTGCAAGCCGAAGACCTGCGAGCCGGCCGACGCTGCTGCCGAAGAAGCGGCCCCGGCTGAGGCCCCCGAGGCACCTGCCCCCCCCAATCCCGCCACGTAACCCTTCCGGAAGGGACTGGGGTCGGGCGGCGGTGACCGCCGGTCGGTTCCCACGCCCCTCGGCAGTGTAAGCCCCAGGACCTGCCGGCGCCTGCCCTGTTGGCCCGGACCGGAAAGTCCGTGGTGCCCTTTCAAGCCGGACCTGCTCCGTCTGTAGGTCCGGCTTTTCTTGTGCGCGCGGAGCACGCCACCTCAGAAGATAGGGTCTTCGGTTGACCTGTCGGCCAGTTGTGCGAACATGCTGGTAGAAGATGCCGGCAGCCGCGGGCGTCAAGCCCGCGGGGGCTCACGCCCACAAGCCGCAGCAGGAGTCGAGGAGCATTGGGAGTCGCGTACATCGTGCACGGAGACGAGCAGCACCGGCGCGTGGCGGAGTGGGTCCGGGATGGCCGGGCAGCGGTGGCGTTCAGCGGCGCGGGGATCAGCACCGAGAGCGGAATTCCCGACTTCCGCTCGCCCGGTGGGGTCTGGTCGCGGATGCAGCCGGTGCTTCATCAGGACTTCCTAATCAGTGCCGAGGCCCGGTATGAGTATTGGCGACAGAAATGCCGGTCCCACCGCGACTTCGCCAACGCCGAGCCGAACGAGGGTCATCGCGTGCTGGCTCGCTGGGAGCGCGACGGCCGGCTTCAGGGCGTGATCACGCAGAACATCGACGGGCTGCACCAGGCGGCCGGTAGCCGCAACGTCATCGAGCTGCACGGCACCGCCCGGGCCGTGGCCTGCCTCGATTGCCG
>Ga0180437_10010730_pt1 | contig 11123 bp, 7 predicted proteins | sample SS_ome_4_FD_132410 | JGI IMG/M metagenome (GOLD analysis project Ga0180437, IMG submission 132410) | Hypersaline lake sediment archaeal communities from the Salton Sea, California, USA - SS_3_D_1 metaG | ecosystem: Environmental > Aquatic > Non-marine Saline and Alkaline > Hypersaline > Sediment... | reverse complement strand
TAGATGGCGCCGATCACGTCTCCCTTAAAAACAAGGGGCGCGCACATGCTGCTGCGAAGATTCATATCCAGAACGCTTTCGGATTTTTTGAAGCGGGAATCCTGTGCGGCATCCACGGTTAAAATACTGATTTTTTTATCGACGGAAAGCTTGAACAGGGTGCGGCTGATCTCGAAATTGTCCGTTTCCTTGTCCGAACGGGTGCTCAGGTACTGTGGCAGGTACTTCTCGCCGTCTTGAGACCCGGCAAGAAGGCAAAACCGCTCCACCTCGGGAAAAATTTTGTAGATGTTCTCCTCGATCAATTCAAACAATTGTCGGAAGGTCATTATGGAAGTAAACGCCTTGGAAATCTCGTAAATGGTTTGGAGGTTGTTAAGGAGTTTGCGGGTTTTGCCGGATTTGATGGTATCGGGGGAATCGGCGCTTGCTTTGTCCTCATCCGGGCTCACATCCAACCCTGTTACCTTGCCATACAGGGCGCTTATTTCGGAAAGCCTTCGGCTCATCACATCAAGGGGGACTTGAGCCGTAACCTGGGGTTGCTCCTTATCCAGCCATTCCACGGAGCTGGCATCCGTGCCTTCCACAGCATAAAGGCGCGTGGAACCGATAACGATCATATCTCCGGGCTTTAAAACCTGCTGGGTGACCTGGGCTCCGTTCACAAAGGAGCCATTAGTTGAATTTTTATCCAGGAGGTTGAACTGCCCTTCCTGGAAAACGATTTCCGCATGAATACGGGAGGCGCGTGGATCCTCTATCACAATATCACAGCTTGGGTCTCTTCCCAGGGTCACCTTGCCCTTGGGAAGGGTCCACCATTGTTTATCCTCGTCTGTACGATGCCATAAAAGACGCACGATTCACTCCTTCAAGAACCCCCCGCACAAAAACGAGAGAGGGGGGGAGCGCTGCTTGTTCGCGATGCGCACCCTTTTGTTCCCGGGCTTAAACAAATTACAAAAGATGGGCTTTTTTAATGCGTTTTAATCGAAAGACCTTATAAACATCCTTTTCCTCACAATAGGCATAAAGCTTATTATGATCGAGCGATTCCGGGTTAATCTTCTCCTTGATCTTTTTGTCGCTTGTTGTGAGGTACTCAATTTTCATCTGAAAGTCGTGATCCATAGCGAAATCAATCATATCGCAGATATCCTCCTGTTTTGAAGCCGGGTTGGGACCAGAAAAGGAATACTTGGTGGGCATCCGGGGAACCGCGGTTGCCAGGAGGCTGGAAACCTGTTTTTTATATTTGCTTGTGGAAAGCCCGATTTTTTTCTTGAGCGCGCTCTGGAAATGTTTGCAGAACGACTTGTACAAAGCCTCGGCATAAAAATTGATCTGGTAGAACGTGGCGGGATCGGGTTTGAGGTGTTCCAAAAGCGGCGCCACTTTATCCTCGGTCAGGTTTGCGTTCACCTGTTCCTCGATAAAAAGGATAAAGCGCAGGGATGCTATCATGTAGAACAAGTCTTCGCGGGAAAGGGTAAGGTGATATTTCTGGTCTGAGGTGACATGAACCCTTTCCGAATCCAGCTGGGGCATGAAACCGAGCCGTTGAAGGTCTTTGGCAAGTTTTTTCACATCCACGTTGGGATTAAGCAGAATCACCTTTTTGTCTATAATATCCTTGATCGAGCTGTGAATTCTCTTATGAGATTTCAGGTCTTCCAATAAAATCGGATCGTCAACGCGGATGTATCCTCCGGCAAAACCCATGTAAACCTCTCCATGTTTTTCGCTGCATTCCGTGATCAGGTGCTTGACGGTTTCCGGAAGCCCCGGGCGGCAGGCTTCGTTCAGGAAGGCGAGCACATCCTCCCCCCTGAGCCCTTTGTCCATGCCTTCCCTTAGGGAGTCCCTGGTGATGGTGAGGGTGCTCATCACGTCGATATTTTTTATATTGGCGAATTCGTTCAAATGATAAAAGGTCTGAAGGTTTAAATCCGGGGGCGTAATCACGTCCAGGTTGGGCTGAACAATGAAATGTTGGATTTCATAATTGAGCGGTTGAATGGCATCCTTTTTTTTCTTTTTGAAAAATGTATGGGGATCAAACGGCTCCTCTTTTTCCAGAATATACCTTCCCAGTTCCGTCAGTTTGAAGTAAAATTCGATTTCGAGACCCTTCTGTCGTTTACGTTTGACCTTTTTATGGCTGAGCTGGGGAATATTCAGGGTGCGGGTACCGAGGCGTTCCTTGTCTTTCTGGCTATTAAGCCCGAGGGAAACCAAGCCCATCCAACACATGGTTTCTGCAACAATAGACTCCACGATCAGGTAATTGGTCCGGTTGTATTTTTCCATAACCAGCTGGCTTCCCCGGTTGGGGATGTTGATCTCGATTTGCGGCAGAATTCCTTCCATGAAAGATATGAATCGGATCCACCGCTTGTGGGGGATGCTCACGATGTTTCGAATCACGAGCTTTCGCAGTTCCGCAATGTTAATCAGGTTGGTGGGGTAATTTTCCGCATGGATTGTGTCGCCTTCCACGTATTCCTCGTTCCATTCATTGGTTTCGAGCCAGAACTGGTAGAGATCGCGATAACATTTCTGGGAGTCTCTCAGCCACTTGACGAAGTTATTCGTGACCTTCCAGACACCGCTGACACCGAGGATAAATTTTTTCACAATGCAAAAAAGGGCAAGGAAGGAGACATATTTTATGTTTTTGTTGGCAGAAAGATAGGGCAGCATTTTTTTGAGGTCATTTTTTCCGATCCCCCCGTTCGCCAGGGTTTTTACCACGCTGCGATTAATATAACTCGCAAAAATCACCAAATCTCTTAACAGCATGTTGGAATTATCAAGGATAATGGTGGGTGTGGCTTCTTCGCCTAAAAGGCTAACCGTATCCAGCTGTTTCAGGTTCCGGGTATCCGGCTTGAACTTGTTGGTTATAATATAATAGATATCCCGGGGGATCATGAGCAGGTTATTGTACTTGTTCGAATCCGGAACCGCGGTGAATACAAGCCCGCTGGCGCCCAAAAGGGTGTTAACATAATCCGCCTTGGAGTGATCGTAACGTTTCTGGTAGCCGGTAGCCAGGAGGTCCCGGTAAACGCATACGCCCTTTTTAGACATAAGGTTATCGAATATGGAGCGTTCCATCTGGGGCAGGGAGTTGATATAGTGCTTGAGTTTCTTGGGGTTTAAAAGGAACCGTCGGAGATACAAAAGAAGGTAATTTTTCTTGGTGGATTGAGGCTTTTGTTTCAAGCCTTCCACTACCATGGCTTTGAGCTGTTGGGAGGAGCGATCCTTGAGAAAGTTACCAAGGTATCCCTCCCAGTAAGTGGGAAGCTCGATATAGCGGAGATACGGTTCCGGAATTCCCACCATACGAGCTTTTATCTTCTCACAGGACAGCTCTTCAAAAAACACAAAACCCTTGTTGGTGAGGACTTCCACCAGATTTTTGAGTTCTTCCCGATCGCCTTTAAAGCATCTTTCCGAGACTTCCGATTCCTCCAGGTCTCCGCCGTGAATGGTGAGAAAATAGATAAGGTTTTTCTCGTTTTTGTTCAGGTTGTCAAACGCCTGGTGAAAGTAATGTTCGATCTGAAGGCGGGGATAGAGATATTCCATGAGGCGTTTCTGGCGGTTCTTTGCCGAAATGCCCTTTTCCGGAATAGGCGGGGATTGAATTCCCCAGAAATCTCTGATACTCTCCAGCACCGGATATTTGACTTTCCTTAAAATGCTTAATAGTTTCATGAAATTGTCATCTCCTAAGCGTCAATTAGGTTCTGCGTTGAGTTTTTCCTCAAGGCTTTCCATGTCATCGAGCATGATAATGCGATAGCGATAACCCTGCTCGGTCAGAAAAAGTTGGCGATTTGCGGCAAACTCCTGATCCTTGGAGCCCTTGGTTACAAGGGAATAGAAATAGGCGAAGTTGCCCTCTGCCTTGGGTCGAAGAATTCTGCCCAGCCTTTGCGCCTCCTCCTGGCGGCTTCCGAATGTGCCGGAAACCTGGACTGCCACATTGGCGTCCGGGAGATCAATCGCGAAATTTGCCACTTTGGATACTATCAACCTTTTTAACTTCCCTATTTTGAAATCGTTATAAATCTTCTCCCGTTCCTTGTTGGGGGTTTTTCCTGTAATTATGGGAGCGTTGAACCTCTTTGCCAGGACATCGAGCTGGTTCAGGTACTGCCCGATGATCATGATATTATCGCCTTTATGTTTTGCAATCAGCTCTTTAACCACCTCGATCTTGGCAGGATTTTCCGAAGCGATCCGGAACTTGGCTTTGGAATCCGCCACAGCATATTTGAGGCGCCCGGCTTCGGGCAGGGGAATCCTGACCTCCGTACACAAGGCTTTGGCAATCCACCCCTGTTTTTCCAGGACTTTCCAGGGGACATCGAACTTTTTGGGACCTATGAGGCTGAAAACATCGTCTTCCTTTCCATCCTCGCGAACCAGGGTGGCGGTCAGCCCCAAACGCCTTTTGCCCTGTATTTCCGCCACTGCGCGGAACACAGGAGCAGGCAACAAATGAACCTCGTCATAGATGATCAATCCCCAACTCTGGAGATTAAAAAGATTCATATGAACAAAATCTTCATCCCGTTTCCTGCGATAGGTTAAAATCTGGTAGGTGGTAATGGTCACGGGTTTGATATTTTTAACCTCACCGCTGTATTCTCCGATCATAGGCGCATTGAGGCTGGTCTTGTCAACGATTTCATCGCGCCATTGCCTGAGCGCAGTAATATTAGTACAAAGAATCAGGGTATGTTGGCGAAGGCGAGACATAACGCCGATGCCGATTATGGTTTTTCCCGCGCCGCAGGGAAGCACCAGCACGCCGCTTCCGCCCCGGCTGGTTCCGCCGGCATAAAACACATCCACGGCATCCCTTTGATAAATACGAAGTCTGAAAGGATCGCCCGATTTGGCTTTATCGAGAAGCTCCACATCCAGGGGCTCTCCCTCCACATATCCTGCAAGGTCCTCCACTGGAAAGCCGAGCTTGATCAGAGCCTGTTTCAGCCTCCCCCTGGTGCCTTTTTTGATCAGGAGGTTGTGCGCATCTATCCTGGCTTCTATAAAGGGCTCCATAACCTTGTTATGCGCCAACTCGATAATCAGGGCTTCATCCTCGGAAAAGAGAATATGAAGATTCGAATCCTCCTTTTTAAAGAGCTTTAAACGTCCGTACCGGGATACGTAATCCTTGATATCCTGGATGATATTCTGTGGAATCTCGTATTTAGAGTATTCCACCAGGGAGTCGATGATCTGTTTTTCGGTCAGACCTGCAGAGGCGGCATTCCAAAGGGAAAGGGGGCTTATGCGGTAGGTATGGAAGTGCTCCGGACTTTTTATCAGTTCCGCAAACTGGGCAAGGGCGTCCCGCGCCTCCTCAAAGCGGCTGTTATTCGTTTCGAGAAGAATGCTTCGATCCGCCTGTACAACCACAGGATTCTGCGGTTGAAAATTCATAATTTTTTTCTCCGCTAGACACAAAAATATGAGGTAAAAAAGGAACAACCGGGTTCCTGGAAAACGCCTTTAAATTTCAGAAACCCTGGTCTCCTTGTATATCTTCACCGTCCAAATACTACACATATTATTTATAAGGGATATTCCCTGTCAATATAAATAAAAACCTATACAAATTGTGAGCATAATGGGAGGTTTAGCCCATGTCACCCAATATCTATTGTCAATACTCTTGCATCCATATCAAAGAGGGAGGAGAAAAAGTCAAGAGATTTATATAAACTTTTTTTCCCGAAACAGGCATGAGCTGTGCCATTCGGGGATTTTATGGTAGAAAAAGGGGGAGTGTTTAATCTAACTTATTTCAAATCAGGCGTCTATAAAAAACAGTCCTTCCGAACTTGTCAGATCAGGCTAAGTTTTTCCATCTCGCTCCTTAGGGGAGCGGCAGCCTTATCTGATAGCGGGGTAAGGGGCATCCGAATCTCTCCCGTGATCATACCCATCATCTCCAGTGCGCCTTTTACTGGTATGGGATTGGTTTCAATAAACAGGGCTTTAACCAGGGGAAAGATTCTTTTATGGATGGCTTCCGCCTTTTTTGTATCCCCGGCAAGAAAAGAATCGATCATTTCAGAAACCTGCCCTGGAATCACGTTCGCTGCTACGGAGATAGATCCTTTGGCTCCAATGGAGAGCAGGGGGAGGTTCAGGGAATCGTTCCCGGAAAGGATGTCAAGATCGCAAAGGGAGCGAATTTCGCTGGCATAATCCAGGCTCCCGGTGGCGTCTTTGATTGCCACGATATTGGGATGGGAGGAGAGGCGGGCAACTGTTTCCGGAAAAATGGAAACCCCTGTGCGCCCCGGCACATTGTATAAAATCTGAGGAATATCCACATCATCCGCTATTGTCCTGTAATGGCGAAACAGTCCCTCCTGTGTGGGCTTGATATAATAGGGGGTAATCAGCAAAGCCGCATTTGCGCCGGCTTGTTTGGCGTGCCGGGTGAGCCTCAGGGCTTCCTGGGTGCAATTCGATCCTGTGCCCGCAATAACCGGCGCCTTTCCGCCTGCCGCCTCCACCACGCAATCGATCACGCGTTGATGTTCCTGGTGCGACAGGGTGGCGGATTCGCCCGTGGTTCCGCAGGGCACAATGCCCCGGGTCCCGTTTTGTATCTGTAAACTTACCAGGTTTCCGAGTGATTGTTCGTCGATTTTTCCCTCTTTGAAAGGGGTCACAATAGCACACATTGAACCGGAAAACATAATAGCCTCCTTGGAGAAAATATTCTGAAAAAGGGGTATAATCTTAAAGTAAACCTGTTTCAAAAGCCCGGGGAAGAGTAATATCCCGCATACTTAGAAGCCCGGGCTGAGCTTCGATCACGCGGGGGATGGCGTTTACGAGGGCAGCCACTGTGGCTTTATCCCCCTGGATTCCGCCGGAAAACTTGAGGTGTATGGGGGGCGTTCCCTTTATCTCCACCATATCGAAGGACTCCGGAGCTCCCACATACATCCTGAGGTCCAGGCAAACCTTTTCCTCTCCGTTGATTACAGCCTTTGCCACATGCTTGATTCCGCAGACCTTGCCTTTCTCTATTTCCAGGTATTCAGTTTTTAATTTCCTGTCAGCCACAACCGGGTCCAGGGTTTCCACAATTTTATCCGCTTTCCATCCCAAGCCTTTTAAAAGGAGATCGAGGGATTCGATAAGCCCCACATGCCCGATTTTGTTCTGCTCTTTAAGCGCCTGGAATTCCTCGGTGGTAAGGCAGGATCCCACTTTTTTCTGCAGGGGCAGGCGCCTTTTGCCTGCGTCGAGTTCCCGCCACACCTTAACGGATTCTATGTCCAGGCACATACTCGATATACAAAGGGGAAGGGTATCCATCACAAATCCGGGATTGACGCCAGTGCCCAGAACGCTTACGCCGTGCTGTTTTGCCAATTGATCGATTTTCGCGGCAATCTCCGGGTGTTGGAGCTCGGGAACCAGAAGCTCTTCCGTGGAAGACGCCACATTTATCCCGAACTTTATAAGGAGCTCGAGCTGGGGAAGCACCACAGGGAGTGACGACTGTGTAGTGTGAAGGGCGATATCGGGCTTGGTGTTTTTCAACACGCCTTCCAGGTCTGCAGAGATCACAACATCGGTTTTTCCCGCCATTCCCACGAGATCGTCCAGGCGTTTTCCCGCCTTTTGGGGATCGATATCAACCGCGCCCACGAGCTCAATCGAAGGTTTTTTCAAAGCCCACTTAACACACTCGATTCCGATAGGACCCAATCCGAATTGCACCATTTTCATAGTAAAAACCCTCCCGGATTTTTCAACATTATGATTATTCCCCGGATCTTTTATGGAATAATTGGAAAAGAGATATGAAAGGGGAAATCCGGGATTTCAACGGAAAAATCAAAATAATAGCGAAATTTTTCAAATAAAGCAGGATTACACCGCCAGGAAAAACATAAAACTACCCAGAAAAATGCCAATACCCAGAAAATCCGGGTTCCCGAAAAAAGCAACCGCAACAAGGATAAAATAAAAGAAAACGCACGCCTTGATATAACCGGGAAGCATGATCTTCACCTGGGATTTGTAGAATTCAGCCATTTTGCGCGATAGCTCCGGGATCGTGCCGCTGGATTCTCCCGCTGCGATCATGCCCAATGCCTCCGGATCGAACGCCCGGGTCAAATAAAATGCTTCGGAGATTTTTTCCCCTGCCAAAAGGTATGTTTCCGCGGTTCTTATTTTTTTTGCCAGGTAGTAGTTGTTCATTCCCTCCAGGGCATCCACAAAGCTGGATTTTATATCCCTTCCCGCTTCCAGGCTCGTTGCAAACAGCTGGAAAAACGTAGCCATGGTATATTGTTTGTAAAGGTTCCCTAGAACCGGCAGGTTCATGATGACATTATCCGTATAGGGTCTTACGCGCGGGTCTTTTGCCACGCGGGATGAAAGAAACGCCATGGAGATTCCCAGGATGGGATATTGAGCGTATCGTATAATAATAGGCATCGCCTCCTGCCAATTGAAGGCATGCCCCATAAAATGGATGATGAGGTCCCTTACGATCATAATCAGGGTGCCTGCGACAAGTTGAAACATGGGATATATGATCACCTGCATGATCTTGCTCTTGATTTCCATGATGGAGCTGTAGTGTTCCACCAATATATCCAGGCTTTGTGAGATTGATCCGGAACGCATTCCCGCAAGCAAGACCTTGAGAAAAAAAGGCGAGAACAACTTTTTTTGATAGTAAAGAGCCTTTTCAAAGGAAATTCCCGCGGCGAGGTCGCGGCTTATCGTAAGGCAGGCTTTTTGCAACAGGCGATGCCGAACGGATTGCGCCATGATCTCAAAAGACTGGATAATGGGGATGCCTGCACTCAGGGTGGAGCGGAGCCCGATGCAAAAGAAAAAAAGGTCCTTGGATCCGGGGCGCCACAGGGGGGTGACAATCGTCCGATGGATCCGGGTGAAAAATCCCGGCTTTTTCATCCGGCTCCTCAAACCGGGAGCGGTTTTATATAAATAAAGATCGTCCACTTCTTCCTACTACTCTTCTATCCGATCCCTGAAAATCAAGAGGAATCCGGGATGCTTTATCCGTCTTTTCTTTCCCAATCGTAGGGAATCTCCGGGGAGTGGGCAGGCATGCGGAATTCATCCGGCTCGTTGTAATTGTACGGTTCCGTGGGAAGGTTTATGACAATTGCCTCGTTTTCACTGATACATTTAAAACCGTGCATAACATAGGTGGGAACCCGGATGAGGATAGGATTGTGAATGCCTGCAAAAAATTCGTTGATCATTCCCTTGGTGGGGGAATCCTCCCGGGCATCATAAAGTACGATCTTCATCATGCCATGGATGCAGGCAAAGGTATCGATCTGTTTTTTATGGTAGTGCCACCCCTTTACCACGCCCGGATAGGCAGTGGTCATATAAACCTGCCCGAACCGCACGAAGAAATCGGGATCGTCGTTTCGAAGGATTTCGGTGAGGCGCCCCCTTTCATCAGGGATGACCTTCAATTTTTTCACCTTCACGCCTTGAATCAATTTCATTTTTCTTCTCCCAAGATAAATTTATAAGGAGCGATTGTGGATTGAGGCTTTTCATCCAGGAGGAAATCCGCCAACTCCGCTCCCTGCATCACGCTATGATCCATATTACCTATCTCGTAAATCCAGAGCCCGAACCGCCCCCTGGGGAATATGTTCATTTGTGCCAGCTCGGGAACGATCCGGCTTAATGCCAGGTTCCTGCCAAGCGAGGGAACCGGGTAGGAATAAGGCACGTCAATCACATATGTGGAAACAATATCAGCTTTCCACTCAGGCTCGATAATGCCGGTTTGAACAAGACCCTCAATCGCTTCGTTCACAATATTGGATTTGTCGATTTTTTTGTGGTTGGAATAGGATACCTCAACCATGAGGGAGAAATAATTTCCTTGAGGCACATTGTTCGGGGAATAATTTGAAAAGTAGGTCATGCGATAAAAAGGCGCCTTGTTTTCGGGGAAATACACCCAGCATTTATCACTGGGGCAGGGGCGGGAAAACCCCAAGCCGATCATCACCCCACTGGCAAAAACAAGGTTTTCTGCCGCCACTGCAAGGTCGTTGCGTTGTGGCTCGAGCATTTTTGCAATCTCTGTAAGCGGCGCGGTTGTTACCAGGTAATCGTATGGTTCCGAAGAACCGTCTTTGAAATGAACCGTGCTGGTTTTTGTATTAATGCGTATGCATTTTCGATTAAAGGCAACATGCCCCTTTAGCGTAGGTACAAAGGCGCGGAATATGGCGCCGGTGCCGCCGTTTTCCGGGAATTTAAACGTGCTGTTCGGACCCCAGGAAACATCGTCTTTTTTTTCCTCCACATTTTTCCTGACCCGCTCGAAGTCCACAACGCTCACACGCTCCGCTATCCAGGTTTTGCTCATTTTTTCCAGGGGGTATGCCCAGGTTTTTTCATTATAGGGAAACATGAAATAGCGGGCAATGCCATTGCCGAAGATTTCCGGTATCCACTCGCGAAAGTTGGAGCTGTTTTTATCTTTTTGAAAGGTTGCACTTTTCAAACCCGAAAGGCATTCGGACATCGCATCCGGGGGGAGATACCTCAGGTTGTTCTGAAAGGGATAGGGAACAAAACGATCGAAGATGCGAATCCAGCTGGCGCGGGTATGGTGCAAAAACCGCTTTTTCAAAAGATTGTCCAGGAGCTTGTCAAAATAGTCGTAATGGGAAAAAAGCACATGCCCCCCCACATCCCAGGTAAAGCCGTTTTTATCGAGAAAGCTGGAGGAAAGCCCACCCGCGTAATCGTTGGCTTCGAACACGTGGAAGTTTTTGTGCCCGCATTCCAAAAGGCGAAAGGCGCAACCCAGACCTGTGGGACCCGCGCCTATGATTACAATCCTTTTATCCATATTTTATTTTATTCCGCTTGATTTTGCATTTAATCATTAAACGTTGCATATCTTTTGCCCGGGAAAATCAAGTGGCAACAAAAAAAATTTAAAACAACGGTTGGAAGCATATTATGGAGAAAGGGTGAAAGGTGAAGTTTGATCCTCCTCCGTTACGCAAGAAGCGTAACTTTGGAGGACAAGAGGGGGAAGGGTG
>Ga0180437_10010729_pt1 | contig 11125 bp, 10 predicted proteins | sample SS_ome_4_FD_132410 | JGI IMG/M metagenome (GOLD analysis project Ga0180437, IMG submission 132410) | Hypersaline lake sediment archaeal communities from the Salton Sea, California, USA - SS_3_D_1 metaG | ecosystem: Environmental > Aquatic > Non-marine Saline and Alkaline > Hypersaline >... | reverse complement strand
TTAATGCTAAAAGATCTTGTTTAGTATCAATATCATAGAACTTGAAATCTGAATTCAATTTGAAAGCGATTATTTTTTGACTTTCTTGTTTTATTAAAGAATTTATGAGCGCTCTAATAGTATTTGAGGCTTTTTTCTTTCTATCTTGGATTATGCATATCAAAGTATTATAAGGAAAAGTGATAATCGGTACTACCTTTTTTATTTTGGGAAATTTCAGTTCCTTTACTTTAATTTGGGAGATTCCTTCTAGAAATGTGCTATTATTTTCAGAAAAGGTTTCTAAAATGGAAATAAATTCTTTATGTGTTTGGTTGATTTCATCTTTATTGATAACTTGATAAAAAACGCCAGGATACTTCAGAAATAAGTCAATATTATTTGAGATTACATAAATAATATTTTCTATTAAACTATAACTAAAGATAGTATCACCTGGAAATAAGATGAAGAGATCCTTTGAAGTATATTTCTCGATATTTTTAGTTATACTCAGAAAAGAATGAAGGGATCCTTTTCTATATGCTTTTCCCGAATTAATTAGATTTATCTTCTCTTTTATTAATGGATGAGAAGCTTGCATATTCAAAAAATGTTCTTCAATCTGATTGCTCAGATGCCCTATTATCACTTCTATATTATCGATTTCTAAATCTAATAAAATGTCTAGTAAATGATCAAGTATTGTAATATTATTTAATGACTCGATTTTAATTAAAGCTTTTGGCGTTGATGGAAAGATTTTCTTTATCCTCCTTCCTTTTCCAGCACATAAGATTACTGCTATTAAATGAGGATACGATTTATTCTTGAGTTGTGACAATTGTGTTTCCATCCATATCAATAATTATGGTATGTTCTTGTTGTGCAACATATTGATGACTCTGCTCAATCAAGATCGGATATTCTGTAATGACATTTTTACGAAGAAAAGAGTTAAGATATCTCTGAATCTGATTTGAAGGAATTACTTTATTTTTTTCTAATATACGAGGTGAAAATGGAAGTTTATTCGTCAATTTTTCAATTTTAGTGATATAATTTAGTTCTTGATAAGGTATATTCTTCTTTAACTTTTTAATTAATCTATATATGTATGAGATAGAACCATTTTGTACCCAACCATCTCCAGGTGTAGCAAAAGGCTCACACGCATAGGCAACTCCTGGCTTTAAAATCTGATTATGCTGTATATCTTTTATATTTGGTATAAATGGACCAGCATGCAAATTAAATCTTTTTAATTCATGTCCACCGAGATTTTTAATTGGATTTAGGCCAAAGCTTTCAATTTTTTTCTGAATTTGTTCTCCAAGCTCGTAAAGTTTCGTTCCGGGTATAAAAATTTCGATTGCTGCATATAATGCTTCATTTGCTGCATCAATAATTTTTTGTAAGGCATCATCTCTGTCTATGTTAATTGTGAATGCACTGTCAGCAATATAACCATTATAATGTGATCCTATGTCAATTTTCAAAAGCCCTCTTTCTGGGATTATGGTCTTATCATCTATAGTGGGACTATAATGAGCTGCGACTTCATTTAATGACATATTAACCGGAAAAGATAACTCGCAATCGTGTTTTACTATCTCATCTTCGCATTTATCTGCAATCTCAAAAAATGAGGCTCCTGGTTTCACTAAGCTGCTAGCAAGTTTTTTAGCCGCAATAACTGCTTTTCCTGCTTTTATATAGGATTCTACACTAAATTTATCCATTTATTTCATCTCATCTTTAATTACGGAGTTAAACGATCTGGAGTTCGGGGATACATTACCGCTTCTCTTATATCATCTAATCCACATAAAAAAGTCATCCAACGAGCTATACCTAAACCAAAACCAGCGTGCGGAGGCATTCCATAATCAAAAACGTTCAAATGAGATTCAAATGATTTTGAATTAAGTCCTTTTGCTTCTATAGCACTAACTAGTTGTTGCTTATTATGAACTCTTGTTCCACCTGAAGTCAATTCCAACATTCCCATTTGTAAATCAAATGATTCACTATATTTTGGGTCTTTAGAAGGCATAATGTAGAAGGGCTTTATACTCATAGGCCAATGTGTAATATAATAATAATAATCTAATTTTTTTCCTAATTTTCTATATGCTTCAGTTGAAATATCTTCACCCCATTCCATATCCATATTATATTTCGAATTCAATAAATCTATAATTTCATCATACTTATATCTTTTAAAGGGAAGATCAGGTACTATTGTTTCATTTTCCATTTTAAGGAACTTCAATGAGGACATTTGATTCTCTCTAATTTGTACGATTACATAATATACTAACTCCTCTAATAGTTTAAGAACATCTTGCATATCTACAAAAGCCATTTCTACATCTAAAACAAAAATTTCACAGAGGTGACGTTTTGTCCGACTTTTTTCTGCTCTAAAACAAGGGCTAATTTCAAATACTCTTTCATAGACTCCACTGAGTTGTTCTTTGTATAATTGAGCAGATTGAGTTAGGAAAGCCTCTTTATCAAAGTACATTATTGGAAATAATTCGGTCCCTCCTTCTGTTGCAGAACCAATAATTTTAGGAGTGGTTATTTCACTAAAATTTTGTTTAAACAAGAACTTTCTTATTGCTCTTAAGAGTTCTCCCCTTATTTTAAAAATTGCTTCATTTCTTTTGGATCTTAAATCTAATGCACGATGATTTAAACGTAAGTCTAATTCTGAAATTGTTTCCCCCGACATATCTATCGGTAACTTTTCTGGAGTTGCATTTAAGATTTTTATTTCTGAGGGAATAATTTCTACTCCTCCTGGAGCGGCTTTAAACGCTTTAACCTTCCCTTTAACCATTATACAGTATTGATAACCCATTTTATTTTCATCAAATAACTCATCAGGAACTGCACCCTTTTTTAATGTAATTTGACGTTCCCCAAATTTGTCCTGTAAAATGATAAATTTCATTCCTCCAAGATCTCTAAAGTTTCTAACCCAACCTCCAACGATTACTTCTTCATCTACTAAGCTTGGAATTATTTCATTTGTAAAATGAGTTTTTCTCCAATTCTCAAGATCGTCTAATGTCATATTTTCCATATAAAGTAAATTATTACTTAAATTAAATTTGAGAAGGAAAGTAACAATAAATTTTTTGCTATCTTATTATCGATTAATTATGCCATTTCTAAATTGGAGTACTAAATTTCACAAGAATGAAAAAAAAAAAAATGATTCCAAATGCAATAAATCGCTAATATCAATTGAAAAGTATGCTAGATTAAACGAAAATATAATTAATTCGAATGACAAGGATGATGAATCTTCTCTCTCAGATTGGAGTAATTTATTAATTCTTGGTAATAACAAATATGTCATGCTTTCGTTATTAGAGCAATTTAAGGAAAAGATAGATTTGATCTATATAGATCCTCCATTCTTTACTGGAAGTGAATTTAAATATAAAACATTTATAGGGGCTAACGATGCGTTTACGTTTTCTAAAGCTTATTCTGATTCTTGGAAAGGAGGTTTAGATTCATATTTGAAATTCATCTATGAACGATTAATAATCCTCAAAGATCTTTTATCTGAAAGGGGTAGTCTTTACATACATTTAGATTGGCATGTTAGCCATTATGTAAAGATTCTACTTGATGAATTATTTGGGATAGATAATTTTAGAAATGAAATAATTTGGGCTTATCCCGCAGCTTCAGTAAAAACCAGAAATTTTTTTATTCGGTCTTATGATACAATCTTCTTTTATACGAAATCAAATGATTATGTGTTCAGAGATGATCCTAATATTTACATGGAATACTCTAATCGAGTAAAATCCTCCCTCAAAAGAGATAAAAAAGGGCTCTTTTACTATCGAGGTGGAAGTCATAATGGAAAAAAATTATCACGTAAAGTCTATGTAAAAAATAACGGAATTTTTCCTAGAGACGTTTGGAACGATATTCCATATATTCGGGCCAACACCAACGAATATCAAGGATTTTCAACTCAGAAACCTGAAAGACTTTTAAAACGTATAATCTTAGCGTCCACTCATGAATCAGATCTGGTAGCTGACTTTTTTTGTGGAACGGGTACAACTTTAATAGCTGCAGAAAAACTGGGAAGAAGATGGATCGGATGCGATATAATGCCACAATCAATACACATTTGTCGAAAAAGAATTCTCGATATAAGAAATAGTAATGATTTATTTAATTGGACAAAAAATTATAAAAGTGATTTTTGCCCATTTAAAATTTTGACCTCTCGCAACTTAAATTATGGATTTAAAATACCAGAGGAATTTCTTCTTAACAATCATCAAGGAATTCAAGATATTGTAAGTAAAAACGTACCAGATTTCCAGGTATCAATTAAAAAAAAAGGCATGTCAATCCATATTATACTTTCTAATTATGAGATTCCTTATGTTGAATATATAAATCCGAAAATAGCAAACAAAATATCAAATTATACTGATTGGATAGATTTTTGGGCTGTAGATTTCGATTACAAGGGAACATATATGGATTGTGATTGGACCTCCTTTAGAAATCCAAAAAATAAACTCTTAAATATAAACTCAAAAACTCATATCTATGAAACCACAGGAAAGTACACTATAAAGATTAAAGTTATTAACATCTTGGGTCAAGAATCAGAAAAAGATTACCAAATTACGGTTTAAATTTTATTTCATTAATTCTCTTAGAAGCATAGTCGCATATGAACCTTTTTTTAGAGAAAATTCTAATTTTAGTTTGTACTTTTTTTTGAAAACACTATCTCTTCCAAATTCTAATAACTTCAATCCAATCGGTTTTACAATCATAGATCGAAACGTTCCTTTAAAATCAAAATTAACTAACATTGAATTTTCAAAAATCTTTCGAGTTATACCCTCCTCGATAAGGATTTCTCTTAGAAGTTCATTCATCAGGGGGAATTCTTCCATCTTAGTATCATAACCTATAAGAGGAATGACAATACGAGCTCTATTTAGAGATATTGCCTCTTTCAAATATTTATCATAAGCTCCACCAAAAATATATCTAACATTAGTGAGATGACCTCCCTCATCTTCTAATATACTAATCACATCACCTTTTTCAGATTGAAATAGGGAAAATCCCTTTTTAATACGTAAACTGATGAGTTTATTAAAGATGTATGATTGAAACGAGCTGATTAAGAGTTTAATAAGATATGGAGGTAACTTTTTCACCGCCTTTTCATAATCATCTGGATACTCAATTATAGATTTAATCAATATACGTTCATAATTTAAACTAATAGGGAATTTCTCTAACATTTTTTCATAGTCTAGAGTTTTCCCTAACTTCTTGCGTATATTCTGGGCTTTATCATCTTCAGTGGAATACGTATTTATAACTATTTCTTCAAAAGCTTCCCTAAACTTTTCCTCAAGAATATATTTTCCAACTAAATGGGAATTCGGTCTAAATGTTCCAAATCTCTGTAATCCATAATAATTGGGAAAACCTTTTTTTTGCAAAGTAGTAATGATCTCTTGAATCTCCAAAAGTAAATTCTGCCTAGGATTTATGTTTCTTAAAGTAATAGTAAAATTATTACCCCAGTTGCTTCCAATTTTAACTGGTTTTTTAGTTGGTGTAATATTTCTAATAAACACATCTTTATATCGAAATTTCTTTAACTCGTTAATATAATTGCCCTTTATTGAGAATTTTTGAACAGTAAGAGCATGTTTATCTTTTAGCCCTGAATAATATATTACCTCAATTGGTATACTAAGTGTCCTACTTAGAAGGCGAACAATCTCAAATGTATCTCTATTGATTTTTATTAAATTAAACGTAGTATAATAATTATGAGAATCTTCAAAAGAGTGGTAATTAGGGATGTCTTCCTTTATTTCAAGAATTTTACCTTCACTTGTGATTTCTTTTACGATAAAATCCTTATATGAGTTTTTATAGATACCACCTATACCTTCTATTTGAGTGGTAGAATATACATTGATACCTACAAAATCTTCAATTGTTCTTTCCTTATTAGCTTGAAATTCACGATGAGAAATAGAATTTTCAACCAAAATATTAAAATATTTTAAATTTAATTTATAATAATTTTAAATCTCCAGTTATTTTATTAATCTCCGAAGAGTGAACAGGACCTATTCCTAATGCTGTTATTGTACCTGGGGATAATTGAGTTAATCCAGCATCTTTGACCAAAAAGTAGTCAATTTTTTCCTTTTCTAATTGAATTAATATTTCCTTCATTTCCTCAACATTATTTATTTTGAGCACTACTTTTTTCTGGCCACTATTTTTCCATTTTTTCCATATAGCCTTCTTTTTAATCCTAACTAAATCAGAAGCGGACACAGAGGCATGACAAGCTTGAGCGCACTTTTTCCCAGTGCCCATTTTCAAATCAATCCTTATTAGAATAACTTGTTTATATTCATCCACGGGAATACATCTTAATTTATATTTCAGTAAAAAAGTATTTTAATGCCTATTCAAATTCTATTCTGATGATATTACCAGTTAACTCTAACACTAAATCTTCAAGTTCTTCTTTTGTAAACAAAATATTCTCCTTATCTTTTTTAAAGAGAACAGCTTTAAATTGGATATCTCCGGTAGCTAGAAAAATCTCATTTAAAGAGATTAATTTATACGGAGCGATTAACGCTTCTATAATTGGTCTTGGTTTCTTACTGTTTTCAATAATAATAATTTTATCGATCTCATAAGCTTCTTTTATCCAATTCAATAGCTCATTGGTAATTTTTAATTTGTCTTTTTTTCCTAATACCAGAATTACTACATCTTCAAAATCAATCGCTTTAAAAAAACACACATCTTTTAAGTAGCTAAAATTTTCTTCTTCTAATTCTAGTAAATCTTTTGCTAAATCTAATTCAAATTGTGTAATGATACCAGAATCGAAATTTTCTTGGCATTTTACGCATAAAAAACCTGTTGTTACACATGTATTACACGCAGGAAGCTTCTTCATTATTGTGGTAGTTAAGTTTTTTATTAAAATTAATTATTTCTACTTATAATTCAATAATATCACAACTGATATTGCTTAGCAATTTATCTGCTGAATTTGGGTCCGTTTTATAAGTATAAAGGTGTTTGCGAGTTCTTAACTTTAGTTTTACAACATCCTTTACGCGTTTAACCCTACAATGAATTGCAAAATCTGCTAATTCAAGGAATTTTTCCTCACTAAATATTTCTTTTGGCAATTTAATCGACACTTAACTGGTGAACTTAAAACTGAATATATAAATTCTATTATTTATGAAATTTTAATTTTTTCATTAGATACAAAAATTTTAATTTTTAAAACAATTTTACAGAATAATTATTAGTTTTTAGAAATAATAACTTTTAACTGAACCCATATTTATGAGATGAAATGAATAATGGCACCTATTGATGATCCGGAAAAACGTAGAATTGCTCGTTATCATTTATTAGAAAAAAGCGTCTGCAGAAGATGTGGTGCTTTAAATCCTATTAGAGCAAAAAAGTGTCGCAAATGTCGTGGAAAGGATCTTAGACAGAAAAGAAGAGAATTAGTTAAATAGAATGCTTTTTTTGAATTAAGTAATTCAACTATATCAAAATGGATTATAGAGAGTTTTATAATGGACTTCTGTCGTTGTCATCAATTTTAGCTTTATTTTCAGCGACTTTTTTATTTAGTTCTATCATTTTGAAACCATACTTAGCATTAGAACCGAATGATCGAGATATAATCATTTTCATAAATATTTTCAATATCATTTTCAGTATTTACTGGTTGATTGAAGGATTGCATTTTAAAGTTATCTTTAAATTGGAGGAGAAAAATATAATTAAATTTGGAAAGAGGATAGGAATTGTTACTCTGATCTACTTGCCCAATTTCATCCTTTTTTGTTCATTGTTTTTTAAAGAATTACATAATCTCCTTATTTTAATGCTGTTTCTAATATTGATAATAAAATTACTTTTACTAGGAATAATTTTTAAAGAAGTATTTGATCTAGTTTTTAAAAAACCCTCTAATAGAAGATTCGAGATCGAACAAAATCGCAAACTATATCTTAATTAGTTTAGTTTGAAAAAAATTGTGAGAAAAACCTATTAGATTTGGTGAGAAAGCAATTATTTAGAAAGTTTTTCTATAGCAGTCTCGATCATTTTTAGTTTGGTAGAATATTTTTCTAAAAGTTCCGCGAATTTATCCGTATCAATTTCATTTGTTTCTTTTAATTGTTTTAATTCATTAAGTGTTCTTATAATTCCTGCTTTTTTATCACTCAATTTCTCTTTTCTACTATAAGGAATTTTCTGTTCTAATTTTTTCTTTTGAAATGATTTAAATCTTTTAATGTTAAGATCTTTTGGCACAAATTTCGTTAAGTACACAATATTTTTAGGTACAAACGGAGCTAAATTTTCTGGAATAATGATAATTGGTTCGGGATCTTGGATTTTTTTAATCTCCTCATATTCTAAAGGTTCAATTTCCATTTCTTTTATCAGATCATTTACTATTTCGATATTGTTTTCAATGCTTTTAATTTCGTCATCAGAAAGTTCTGATAAATTCTTTACCATCCCTTCCCAAATTTTCAGTGATTTGTCATAATAAAAGTATGCCTTCTGTTTTAGTTTCAAAACTTTTCCTTGGTTTATGGAGGTTAAAGATGATTCAGTTGTTGCTCGTGATTTCAATTGACAAGATTTACCCATATCAAAATGAAATTGCCCTCTTAATTGTTGCTTTTTCTTTTCGGCATGCTTTTTAAGATAAAATAATCTTTTTGATAAAGCGCTTAATCCTGCATATAATTTTGAGGCAAAATAAATATTATTGTTATTTTCTTCTCTTAAAGCTGCTAGACTCTGGGCAATAATACGTGATTCTTCAGAGTTTAATTCAAGATTTTCCGAAGAAAGACTTTCTCCAATATAGTTTTGATATATTGCAGATGAGCTAAAATATGCTGCACTCTTATAAATCTTGCTGCACTCAACCATTGCAATTATAGCATCTTCCCACTCTCCCTCATCTTCAAACTTCTCTGAGAGTTGTGCATATGCTCTTGCCATTACCCATAGTACACGACTACATTCAAACATTATATCCTTTATTTCAATTTCTTTGTTGCTCTCTAAAGGATCTTGGAAGACAGGGGTAATATCAAGATCTTTCAGAATCTTAGAATGATCAACAATCTGATAATTAATATTCAAGATACGAGTATATTCCAAGATAAGATTTAAATCATCTAATGTAAAAGTCTCATCTTCTTTTTCTAATGCTTCTTCTATATGTTTAATTTTATAATGAAGATATCGAATTCTTCGTTTAATATCTTCATCTTCAAAAGGAGTCATAATTGTTCAATTATAATTTTTAATTAAATGCTAGTTAATTAAACTAATTTAAGCATTGCTTTAAAACTAATCTATCTAAATGTTTTTATGAAAAACATCTTTTTTTATAACTGACTACTGATTTCAAATTGAAATAATGGAAAAAAAGAAAATCTTTATTTTTGAATTTGTTTCGGGTGGAGGATACAATACAGTTACTATTCCCACATCCTTGTTTTGTGAAGGATATAGTATGCTGAGATCCATCATCGAAGATTTTACCGATTTAGGTTTTGAAGTTCTAACTCTCCTTGATAAAAGAATTGAATTTTTGGCAAAATATTTAAGATCAAATGCTATTGCTTTTGTAGATAAAAATGAAAATTATATTGAGAAATATAAAAATCACCTATCAAAAGCAGATAATTGTTTCATAATTGCTCCTGAATTTTCTAATATTTTATATGATCTCACAGAAATTGCAATTGATTATGAAAAGAAGGTATATAGTATTGGACTAGAAGGGATTAAGCAGGGTACATCAAAGATGGATACCTATGACTTTTTTAAGCGGGTTAAATTGCCAACGCCTGAAACCTATCTAATTCCAATTTCCAATAATCAGTTGGATTTTGATTTTATTTATGAGAAATTTCTTGAATTAAATTCTTCATTAATTATTAAACCTGAAGATGGCGTAGGTGCAGAATCAATTATCCATATTAATAATGAAATGAAATTACAGGAACTACAAAATACAAAAAAAACTTCATTTAAACCCTCCAGAAATTACATTCTTCAGAGATTTGTTGGTGGAAATGATATGAGTGTTTCACTTATAGGCTCCCCAAATCTGAAAAATAATCGACCAAAAATTTTGAGTATAAATACTCAAAACGTAGTTCTATTTAAGAATAACGTTGAATCTCAGTATAAAGGTGGCATGACACCAGCAATTAACTTTAACCAGATTAACAATCTTTTAGAACCCATTTTAGAAAAGATAGATCTTTCCCATTTTGAAAGTTATTTTGGTATCGACTTCATTATAACCCCGGATAACTCTTTTGAATTTATTGAAATAAACCCTCGCCTCACCACCTCATATCTGGGAATTAGGAATATATACAATACCAATATTCTTAACTTTATAGTTAATCCTAAGAAATTTGAATTAATTCATGCTTTGCTTCATCCAAATTACCTTTCCGAATTTTATCGATTAGATTTAGAATATACTGGTAATCAATCCGCAGAATCTCTTAGAAATACATACACACCACAAATTTTAAATCGTATTCCTGAATTAGTAACTCCTCCAATACAATTAGATGGAGAAGGTTCTGATAACTATTCCTGTTTCATTGCAACTCAAGCTCGAAATTTGAATTCATCTAACCACAGAAAGAATCAAATCACTAAAGAGTTAAAAAAGTTTGGATTTATACCATTAGATGGAAATTAACAATAGGATTGAAAACGCACCGTAATGCACCAACAAAGAAAGAATCAGAGAATTCTCGATTTTCAAATATTTGTAAACGCTTAAACAATATGTTTGAATCCATAATGACCAAACCTGCAGAATAATGAGAATGATATAGTCTAAAATGCCAATGACCTCTAAGTTTAAAATATCAATCAATAAAAAGGTAAAATGTAAAACTAAGTATAATACCATAGGAAAAAGAATAAGAGAAAAACATAACAATAATTTTAAGGAATTTTCCCTTCTCTTATAGACGAAACGACATATACTTTCAATTATAAT
>Ga0180437_10010728_pt1 | contig 11126 bp, 12 predicted proteins | sample SS_ome_4_FD_132410 | JGI IMG/M metagenome (GOLD analysis project Ga0180437, IMG submission 132410) | Hypersaline lake sediment archaeal communities from the Salton Sea, California, USA - SS_3_D_1 metaG | ecosystem: Environmental > Aquatic > Non-marine Saline and Alkaline > Hypersaline >... | reverse complement strand
TGCTCCGTTTACTGTTCCATCATTAGTTCCTACTGAGTCGCTGGCGTTTCCTTCAAACTTCCAGTAACTCACTATTCCTGAAGTGCTATCGTCATAATGCGAGCCAGTGCTAGAACTCACGCCATACTGCATTGAAGTCCAGCGTGCATCATTCCCACTAGCTTTAAGGACTCCTCCAGTGAAAACTCCTGTGCGGTTCACGTTAAAACGCCCACAATTATACACTTGACTAACCTCCGCAGGAGTTAAAGAAGTGTTCCAGACATGAACATTCTCAACAGAACCATTAAAGTATTGGCTTGAAGCTCCTTTATTTGCGCCAATAACAAAATCAGTAAATGCAGAACTATTTAGTCCTGAATAAAGAAAACTTCCGTCAGCAACACCATTTTTATAAATTGTGGCGTTAGAATTATTCAATACAATAACAAAATGAGACCATTGGTTTATTGTTTCAGTAGAAGAATACGCAGAGTTATTTCCGTCACCTAAAGACCATTCAAAAGTATTGGCAGAACTTCTTTGTAAATAAATCCTGTTGCCACTGTTATAATGATAAATAATTTTTTGTAAAACAATGTCGGAAAATGTTGTAGCCCAAACAGAAATTGTCATAGTGTCATTTCTCAAAGGCACTGAATTACCCAAATCTATCATATCGTTTGTTCCGTCGAAGTTGTATCTTTCGTGGGTGTGTGTTGCTCCGCTTACTGTGCCGTTATTACCTTGTCCTGAAGTGTCTGTTGCGTCATCTCGGAAGTTCCATTCTCCAACTAAACTAGCGGATTGTGGTACTGAGCATAAGTAATCGTTTGGTTCTAATTCTACAGTGTCATCAATACTTACGTTTTCTCCAGTGCCGTAATAAAAATATGTGATGTTGAATGTGTTTGTGCCAAAGCCTACTTTCATGCTTCCTTGTTTTTTTAAGTCAATATTTATTGTTGTTTTAACTAAAGGATTAATGTAAGAAATTTTTGGCACACTTGCATTGCTTTCATTCAAGACGTATTCGTTAGAATACTTCATTGGCACTTTGTATTCTTGTAATACGCTTTTATCTTCAGTGCTTAAACTATCTTTCCATTCTCCAACTGTTTTAGAAGATATACTAGGACATACTATGTTAGCACCGTCTATATAACAAGGAAAATTAGCATCTACTTCTGTTTGCACAAAACAAACTCTTTTAAACTGACTTACATCCTCGCAATACCTATCTAGTGGAGTAAAGCCTAGTTTTTTTTCTACAGCTACTTTGTCAATGCTTTCAAAATCAAGACTTGTTTTTTCTATAGCCGTTAGTTCTTCAGCCATCGCACTATTCACAGTAAACAATACCATAAACGCTAGTACAAAAATCATCCACCAATTCATTTTCTTCTTAACCATATAATCCCTCCAATCAATAATAACAAAATTATTGGAATCATTAAACGTAAGCCCACCACATCAAGGTTGTCATTGTACTTAAACAAATAATTCAGTCCAGCAGGCAAGCCATCCACTTGTCCTACTGGCAAGTAAAAACCTAAATTCACTACTCTAAAAGTCACGTCAACGTAAGCTTTTTGTCCTCCAGCATTCACTTCTAACTGTCCTGTTTTTGTTGTCAAAAACTTACTGTCATCCTCCTCTCTGATGCTTGCAGTAAACAAATTCTTTTTAGAGCGAATAGTGCAGTCCGTGTATGGTTGTCCTCTAGTTACGTCACAGCTTGTAATGTCTAGATTGCTTGTAACAGTGTACTCGCAAAATTTTATGTTTTCACTCCAGCTAGTCCATAAACAATATTTATCAATCAATCGAGGTTTCAGGTCTATTTTAGTAATGTTTCTAGTAATATTCACAACACCACCACCCCCTACTCCGCCACCACCACCGCCTCCAGCTCCTCCACCGATTGAAGGAATGCTTGTAGTGTAAGATAAACTAAAATTATACGCTTGTGCAGTGGCGTTAGCAAACCAAACCCTTAAAGCATCACCTAAAGCGTTTAAAGTGTGCGTTACGTCAATGCTTGAAGTATTCAATAAAGTATGACTGCTACTCTTGCGACTACCCCAAGACTGCAAGTAAGTGCTGGCATTAAAGCTAGTATTATAATACTGCCCTGCATTTAAAGGAATCAATACAGTATAAATTTCATTAAAAGTCCAATACCTTACTCCACTAACGTCTTGATACGTTGCAGGATTCCTCCCAGACAACGTGCAAGGTTGCAAATAAAAACCTTGCCTGTAAACATCACTACTCCCACTACTAATACTATCTAAATACAACGTGACGTGAGTCGTATTATAAATATACGAGTGACCCGTGCTTCCTTTCTGCCATTGCGGAGCATAAGCAAAATCTCTAGGAATACTTAAATTAATTGCAGGCAAAGCCAAACTCTCAGTGTTATTGTAAGTAATGTTTTTCCAAACATAATAGTAATCATCAATAATTATATTATTCGTACTAGTCACAAAAAAATCAGACTGTTCCATGATTAAATCAACAGCATAAGACAAATTTTGCAAAACAGAAGAACTCGCAGTTAAGTTAATACTCTCACTCACTCCACCAACATAACTAAACAACACATTACTGAAATTTTTACCAAGACTCTCTGTTATGTTGTATTGTCGCCAAAAATTTTGCACACTAAAATTGCTAATTACTGAGGAATCAAAAAGATAATTGTACAACTCGACATCTGTTAACGCTTGACCGCTTCCTGCACTTGAGCTTCCATCCGTACTATTATATGAAGGCACAGCAACATACCCTGCGCCTTGTGAATGAAAAAAGGACACTTCACAAGTTTTGCTTGCTTTATTCACTGCACTTGTAAACGTGCTTCCATTAACGGTTACCTTACAAGTATCTAGAGTATCATTCAACCCATCAACAGAATACTGCACGGTATAATTTGCTAAACCGTTTAATAAATCAAGAAGTGTATAGTTTAAATCAGTGATTTGCAGGACATTATAAAATTCAGCATAAGAAATGTTTGTTGGGCTTCCACAACTCACATCAAAACTTACGTTAGAATCAATACCTAAACTAGAATTAAATCCTCTTCTTAAAGGGCTGTTACCGCAATACACAGTTACATTATTCACAACACTGGTATTAAATAATCCTAAAAAATTAGTGTTATTCGTACTGGTTAACCATATTTTAGGCATGCTTGCATTACTGCTAAAAACGCTTAGCGTACTTGAATAATTAAAACCTACCTTTTCTTTCGCTTCAATTAAAAAATCACTGTCACCTGTACCCTGCGCATACGCATTAATAACGCCATTCCCAAGAATATTAAAATTGATGGTATCATTTATGCAAAAAAAAACATTACTGCTTGCTTCAGTCACTCCAGCATACGCATCCCACGAAAAAGCATCAGGCAAACTACTCTGCTCCCCTTCAATCTGAAAATACGCATCACCGCCATAACTCGTACCTAATCCAATGCGTCTGTCCCCACCGTAAGAGTCAATATCAGGCACTTTATAATATGTGATTGTATCTGCAGTTAAATAAAATTGACCATTTCCGCCATCAGGAATAGGGCAGGCATATCCTGAGCAAGTTATTGCCCCTGCATGCCCCCCATATCCTTTAAGCACCGCATTGCTGTCAAATAATATTGTGCTTGCAGTAAATTGTACTTTTCCGCTAGCGCCATTACCTCCATTACATGGAGCGATTGCGTTACTGCTTCCGCCAGTGCCTCCGTAACAATTAAGGGTAGTTGTGCCTGTAATGTTCAATAAGTTAGTTGCAGTAAAAACACAAGACCCTGCTTTTCCTGCTTGACATTGTCCTCCGTTATTCCCCTCACAATTAAACGTGCTAGTGCCTTGAATGCTTATGTTGCCTGCATTGAATGAACAAGAACCGCTTGTGTCTGGGTCGGTAAGCGTAACACCGCTAAAAATAACATTAGAAGAAGTGCTAATTAAGTCACAGCTTTTGCTACCGCTACAAGTATATGTGTCTGTTACATTGCTATAGCTACATAACGGCAAGCAATTAGTGGCAGACTTAACTGAAGGCATGAGTGCAATCATGATAAACACCACCAATGACAATAGGATTACCTCTCTGCGAGGCATTATTTTTTTCCTCCATTTTTTTCGTTCTTGAACTTTTGCTAAAAAAAATTAAAAAATGTTCCACACAAAATTATTGAATCTGTCCTTAATATTTTTGAAAAAGGCAATCGTGGAATCCCACCAAGAAATGGTCTCACCCTCAATAGCAGGCATGTCAGGAAGGTCAGGCTCACTAAACACCTTAGCAGACTCCATTACTATCTCAGGAGCAGGAGTGCTTGAACCATCTAAAATAATATCACTAATGCTCATGCTCGCAGTTGCAGGAGTTCTATGATTACCACTACTTCTTGTTGCCAAAAACAAAAGCCATTCTTTTTTAGGATTCAACTTACCAAAACCCACAATATTATGCTCGTCAAAAGCATCCTTCACTAAAAATTTATCATCTGCTTTTTTAATTAAAAAATCAGCAGTTTCATACTTACTAGCCAACTCTGCTTGCCCTTGATTTTTATTCCACAAAATCAATTCATTAACACCATCCGTAACACCTATAGTAAAAACTCCTTTACCAAACTTCACTAACGCAGTCTGTGCCAAAAAATCCCCTTTTAATTCCAGAGTTGTTATTTTTCTTAAATCAATATTATTCAATACAAGAACACCTTTAGCTCTCGCAGTCCTAGTTGTAACACGAAAATTAGGTCTTACACTCGCTTCTAATTCAAGAACAGAATCACCTTGCGCTAGCACTTTCCAAACCGTAGTAGGAGTCTCGCTACTTCTATCTGCTCTTTTCTTAGCACCAAATTGTGGCGTGGCGTATGCTGTAAAATCATACTCTCCCCAACTAAAATCTTTAGTCTCTGAACCACCAATTATAGTTAAAGACTCACCAAAAAACAAAAAAACTAAAAATAACCCAGCAAAAATAAAAAACCATTGTTTCTTCTTCATGATACCACCACCCATGACAGGACTGCACTTAAATTCACTCCTGCATGAAAAATAATTCCAGTCAATAAAGAATTACGCCATTTACTCACAATGCTCGTTAAAACACGAAACACGAAAGCACCAACAAAAGGAGTAGAAACCGCTAAATAATTCCCTTGAGTATAAGCCCAATAATGAAAACCACTAAAAACACCTGCAACAGCCATTATAGCAAGCCAAAAAGGCACTCCCAACCAAACCAACACTCCAAGAATTACTCCACCAAAAAAGATTTCTTCCAATACTGGAGCAATACCTACAGTAACTAAAAAATTTTCCGTCTCACTAGATAAAGGCATATTAGGAACACCCATCGCAAAAGCGCTAGGCAAAAACAAACTCAACGTAACAAAAATTCCAGCAAGAAACATACCTAAAAGTAAATCATACTTCCAATCAGTCTTGTTTCCTATCTCAATACCCAAAAAAGTCATACAAACCTCGCAGATAAATATTCTTCTTTAGCTTTATCAAAACCAATTTTTCTAATTTTTTCTTGAGAAATACCATGTTCAAAATCTCTATCAGATTTATCAACAAGATGCCATTTCTTATCTTTAGTACCATACACCCAACGCAATTTTTTCTTTTTACCACCACTCTCATCCCATTGATAAGCCTTAGCAATAAAACTATCTTCAAACTCATCAAACAAATCATCTGTTTTGTCTTTGCCTTTCTCAGTTATCAAAACATCACAATATGGTGCATCATCATTTTGTACATCTTGCTTAGTTTCTGCAAGCAATTTGAACAATTCTTTTTTTGAATTTGCATGAACAGTATATGGCTTGCCAGTATCTATAGTCACTTCATACTTTGGTTTTTTGGATTTCTTGGCACTAACACCGCCACGCTTAGCAGAAGGAGAGTATTTTAAATTACCTTGATTCATTTGAGCCATCACGGCTTTTCTTTGTTTTTCGTTTTTGAACTTCATTAAGCATCACCTAAAGTTTTTTACTCCAAAATACACGATAAGACTTACTATTGCCATTAACGTATAAAACAAACCGCTCTTGAATTTAGCCTCAATATTAGCCATGACAAACAAAGTCACAACTAGCCAAAGTACCAAAACCACTATCACAACACGGTGTTCAGGTCGCATTTTGAAAAAAGATTAAAAAAAAATTTTTAGTGCCTTCTCTTCCAAAAGTCAATTAACGCTAGAACGCTTCCAAGAACAATCAACAGCCATCCCCAGCCAGCGCTGATAGGCATTTGAAAGCTAAAACCCAGCACGTTAATTGCAGACTGCAGTCCAATTAATATCAAACCTATTGAAGTGAACAACAGCTTGTTCCTAAACAAAAAGTTTGTTACTTTCCCCATCTTTTTTTCCTCCAAACCAAGCAATTTTTTCATTGCAAGGTTCTATCTTTTTTTCAAAAATTTGGTCACGAAACCTTTGCGGTATTCCAACCATGTCAATACCCCACCTAAAAGCAAAGCCCAAAAGAAAGGACTTTCCATAAAAGCAGAGAGCAAGACCATTAACCAAACAAATAACATAAAAAACACGACTAAAACGTCATCTGCAAAACCTAAAAAAGGTATTACATCAGTCAAACGCCCAATCGTAAACAAGTACAAAATGCCAAGCACAGTAACAGCAACCGCTATAGGAATTGTTATAGTCAATAACATTTTTTTATTGACCTCCCAGCGAGATAGTCTTGCTGTCAATAACCACATCATCCACTACAACTTTAATAGTCCCAGTAGAGTAACTTGTTGGCACACACTTCACGCTTAAGGGATATGTTACCAACAACTCAGAAGATTTCCCACCAATATCTTCATAAACTTTGAAAGGTTTAGAATCAACAGCACTTCCTGCATGCAAGCTAACACTTCCTTCATCATACAAACCAGTCAAATCTTTTAAAATACTAAAAGGCAAGACATTAACACAAAAACTTGCAGGAGTCGCTTGACAATTAACTTTATCAATCTTCACAGGATTATCTGACAACAAAGTAGTGCCTGCAGGATTATATAAAGTCACGTCACAAGCAACATTCATGTACTTACTTCCAGACACGCTTCCGCTTCCAGCTCCTCCGCCTGTAACATCGCCAAACTGCCCTGACACCAAACCAATCATCAACACCAAAATTAAAGCGCCTAAAGCAATTACTGCAATTTTAGGAAGCCGTCTCATTTTATGTACCTCCACGCCACGCTAATAATAATCAATAACACCAAACCAATCACAATAATCCAGAAAGGTTGCTTGTACCAAGCAGTTGTGTTGTCAACAACATTCTCGCTTCCTTCCAAAACATTCTTTGGAGGAGGAGTGTAACCTGCAGGCTCTGCCTGTGCATCCTTACTCGCAGTGTCTGTAGCGTAACCCACGCACTTATCGGCATCACACAACTCAGGACAGTCCTGCACTAACTCTACAGCCCTCTCACAAGACTTCCTAACATCCCTAATCAAATTACCATCAGCACAGTAAGGCTCGCTTAAAACAACATCGGGCTGGTCACAAGAACTTGTTTTTTCCCTTACATCATAATTAATCTTACTCGCTTTGCTAATCCGTTGATTCACCAATTCAGGATTATTAACTTTCCAATCACTATCAAAACAACTTATGTAATCTACAGCAGTGTAAGAACCTATTTTGTCAGCAACTATTTTAGCAGTGCCTGTTTTATATTTATTCCCTGCAATGCTAAAATATCCGCTCCTGAAAGACGTAACAAGACCATCTTTTGCAGGGTCTCCCCCAGTACCATAAATTTCTATCACAAAACCTGCATTGTCACAAACCACATTCCAAGACTCTTCATCAAATTTAAGAATTATGTTCTCACCAACTAAAAAATCAACATCAAAAACATTAGTCGAAGTAAACGTGCCGATAGCTAAAGGATGCGCTTCAAACTTATCAGCAAAAGTGCCATCACGCACCATAACCTTAGAAGAATCTTGCACGCTACTCATAGCGTAATCACCATAATCCGCCAGAACACTACTGGCACAAATAACTAAAAGTAATAATAACCAAATGGTTTTTTTCATTTTGAAAACCTCCAAAGTAGAACTGCTGAAACTTTCAACAATTCACTTCTTTTTTTTCTTTTTAGCTTTTCGCTTTGCCATTCTTTTTTTGTCAACGCCAAAAAGCAATTTTGCATCGCTTTACTGGCACTGTTGCAAAAAAAATCAACGGAGGCAATATAACCATGAAATACAGGAAAATAAAATTAAAAAATAAAAAAAAAGTGTTCAAGCCTTATGCTTGAGCATCAAAGTCGATTGATTCATAGGTTGCTTTGTTGTCATCTCCCATAACGTCTTTTTCAAACCAGCCACCTAAATCATCAATAACCATTCCCCAGTCATCGTTAGCGTCAAGGTTAGCTTCAACAACGTTGAATGTAAACCTTGTTTTACCGCTAGTTCCAGCCTTCACTTCAGAGCCAAGCATCATGCAACCTTCGTTCTTCCAGTAATTAGTTACATCACTAGGCAAGCCCCAGTCTTGACCGCTAATGGCTTGAGCAGTCACGCTACTCATTTCATTACCATCTGCAGGATTGCTTGTGTCCCATTTAGATAAGACAAAGCAAACAACTAGGTCTTTAGATGCAGTGTTAGCTGTGCTTACGGAGAATGTAGGCTCAATGTACCAAACGCCATCACCAACAGACTCATCGTAAATTATAGGATTATCTGCTGTAGCAACAGTGTCAAGCTCGTTTGTTCCAGATGCGTTCACGTTGGATTGTCCGTTAATGATTCCGCTAGTTGAAGTTTCGTCTAGAGGGTCATCAATAGTTCCAACTTTTAGGATTTCTCCAACATCATAGAATAATTGTGCAGTGTTTGGATTCAGTTCACTACAACTAAATGCAACGTCTCCAAAGTCTTTGTCGTAGTACGTGCTTCCGCCATCAAACACGACTCTATACTTTTGACCACACTTTACAAACTTACTGGTACTTGTACCAACACCAGAGCTGATTGTTACAGTGTCTATAGCTACAGCGTTAGGGTCTGAAGGGTCTGTGCCTACTTCAAAAATCCTAACTGTTCCTGAAGCACTAGTCCTGCTGTTACTAAACTTCTCTTTAGTCTGCATAGTCAAAGATTCTATAGTGTACCCTGTAAGTGTTGAGTCACCAGAATCAGTCGTGTCCCCAGAATCCGCTGGAGTCGTTCCACCACCAAAAGAGTCGGTGATGCTTAGTGTGTCGCCACCGCCGATATATCCGCCCATGTACAATCCTGCAACAAGCAAGACGGCACACACGCCAAACACTTTAGCCATGTTCTGCTTGCCAACTTTATACAAGCCCATAAACACAGCAAGCCCAATCAATATTGAGCCTAAAATCAATATTGTTGCTATTTCCATCCTGTTTTCCTCCCCTCACGTTGTGAGGTATTGCTTTTTTTGTTTTGTTTTACTCGCTGTCCTGCGCTAATCCTTGCCCCCAAACTCGTCTCAGCTCGCTAACAAGGAAATAACAGCAAGTAAAATAATACCATCAAAACAGAACAACTATAAAGACCAAAAACAGACGATAACAAAAAAAATTTTACAAGAATAAAGGGTTTATAAAGTATAAGAATACATACCTACTATATAAATGTTTTGAGACAAAAAATAAAAAATAAAGAATTACTCAGCCCAAACCACAGGCTCACCTTCAATAACCAAAGGCTCATGATACAAACTCTTCACTTGCTCTTTTAGTTCAGATGGCGCAATGTGAATCCTTTTTTTCAAGTACAACTCGCCGTTAACCCACACTTCATAAGCCCAGCCATCCTCGCTAGTCTGCACATAAACGTCAGGATGCCATTGCTCAACTTCTTCAGGTGTTAAAGGTTTTGCCACACCAATTCCTTGTGGTTCAATAACTTCTGCTTGCACAGGCACTTCTTTCACAACTACTTTATCAGGTATGTCATCAATCTTCTGTGCAACAGGAGTTCCAGCGCCTCTAAAAAAATCAGAAAACCAGCCACCTAAACTCCACGCACTAACCATAGGCGCAAGCAACAAAGCCAGCACCAAGCCAATCACAAAAATTTTTCTCATTCTCCAACAACCTCCAAAAACTTATTTGCCAAAAAGCCATTCATATCCACTAATCTTTTTATTATTGTTGCTTTTCTTCTTACTGCGTCTGGGCGAAGTAGCACTTATAGGCTTTTTGCCCTGTTTCCTCATAAACGCATGCCAAGATTGTGTACCTTGTAACTTATTGCAACGGTAACATAAGCAAATGCTATTTCTCAAAGATGTAGTGCCTCCTTTGCTATACGGCATTTTGTGACCCACTTGCATTTCTGTTAAACAAATTTTTTTGTTACATGCTTCACATTTTCTTTTGGCACGCAAATACAATATCTCTTTATCGGTTCGTTTTAATGTTCTCCGTTTCGGCGAATTATTAAACAACAATCCCATAACAACCACCTTAATTTGTTTTAGTTTTTTAGTCAGGAAAGGATTGTTTCTTTTTAAAGTTTTCGTTGATTTTTGCACAAATGCCAAAAATGTCTTGCTAATTGGTTTGCAGTATTTTTTTGATTATTTCTTGAAATTCTGGGTGGGTACTTATTTTTTGTAGTAATTGGTCTATTTCTGTGTTTAAATTTTTTGTTCCTATGAAGTTTTCGTTAAGGTTTGGTGGTGTTATGGCATGTATATTGGTATCGATACGGTCTGCAATTAGTCTTTTAACATACCTGTATGTGCTTCCTACTTGCGAGTGTCCCATAAAATGCGCTGTTGATAATAGCACGTCGCTGATTCCTTTTTGCATACACGCCATTGCGTACCATGTTGCTCTGCTTTTTCTGAAAGTATATAGGCTAAGCTTATGTACTTTATTGACTCTTATTTTTTGTTTTGTATCGTTTTTCATGTGACCAAATCCGCCTAATTGTTCATAAACTATGTCTCCCACCCATGAATATTTGGTTCGGTTGGCTTGTAACATTTTTTGGCGGTACTTTTTTAAAGTCCAGCTCCATGACGATGTGCTTAGAATCTTCTTGTGCAATAAACTAGGAAATAACAAATTGTTAGCCATTATTTGCCAATTA